>Ga0182030_10002001_pt1 | contig 43010 bp, 42 predicted proteins | sample 812S3MmetaG_FD_121299 | JGI IMG/M metagenome (GOLD analysis project Ga0182030, IMG submission 121299) | Permafrost microbial communities from Stordalen Mire, Sweden - 812S3M metaG (Illumina Assembly) | ecosystem: Environmental > Terrestrial > Soil > Wetlands > Permafrost | place: Sweden... | reverse complement strand
TCGGCTGGCCGATGACCCTTGACGAGCACTTTGCCGCGATCTTCAAGGAAACGGCGGACGCGCGCTCGGAATGCCGCGCGGCGCGCCTCGCTCTGAGCGTGCCTCGGACGGACATTACGCCGATGGCGGTTCGTCGAACGTTGGACGGCCAGAGCGACGAAGAGAACCTCGTCGAACTGCTGGCAAGCTTCGCAGGCGCGCTCCCCCAAGGCGACGCCTCACCGGAGCCCTTAGCGGACTAGAGTCCGAGCTGCGGCCTTAAATAGACCAGGTGCTGATGTCCCACGTTTCGACGACGGGGTTGGGGTCGAAGCCCTTGAGGTCGGGGTTGAGGACTTGAATGTTGCGGAACCACCACAAGAAGTCGATCGGCGCGTCACGGACGAGGAGCGACTCGATCGTGGCATAGGCCGGTTTGCGCGCCGCGATGTCGTAGTTTGCTTGCGCCTTCGCTTGTGCCGCGTCCATCGCGGGCGAGCAGTAGAACGATTGGTTGTAGCCGCCCGGCGGACGATTCGCGCACGTAAACTGCGCCGAGTCGTCCGGATCGATGCCGGAATACCAAAGGTAGAGCGAGAGTTGATAGTTGCCGCGCGCAAGCGTACCGCCGGCGCCGTAGCCGCCGTAGATGACCGAACTGAGTTGCGAGCGCGGGTGCACATCGATATTCACCGCCCGTAGCGCTTCCTGAATTTGCACGACCAGTGCGCGGTTGACGGCCTGGCTCACCTCGTAGACGAAATCGAGGACGAGCGGTTTTGCAGCCGTGTATCCGAGCGCTGCAAGCTCGCGCCGCGCGTCGTCGGGCGCATATGGCAAGCTGTGCACCTGTGGATCGTATGCCCACATGAACGCCGGCAAGTCGGCGGTCGCGACGGTTGCCGCACCAAAGGTCAACTCGTTTGTAAGACGGACCTTGTCAAGCGCCATCGCGATGGCGCGGCGCACGCGCACGTTTGCCGTCGGTCCGCGGCCCGAGTTCATCATCACGCCTTCGAAGCCGTTGACGGGCGGCAAGACGACGGCCACCTCGGGCATCGTCTTGATCGACTTGTACGCGGTCGTCGTCGCTTCGTACAGCCAATCGGCTTCGTGCGTGCGCAAGAGTTGCAGTTCGGTGTTCTCATCCGGTACCAGGCGCCAAATGAGGTGCTGAATCTTCGGCGCACCCAAAAAGTAGTGCTCGTTGCGGACGAACTCGATCCGGTCGCCACGCACCCACCGCACGAACTTGAACGGACCCGTGCCCATCGGCGCCGAGTTATACGGAACGTTGTTCAGGTTCGCATACTTCGCCAAAACGTGCGCCGGCAGGATCGCATAGGGACTATCACTCTCGCCGAAGACAACGGACACGAACGGCGCGAATTTCTGGCGCAGGCGAAACACGACGGTCAACGCGTCGGGTGTCTCAACGCGCCGGATGATGTCGTATCCATGGCGCGAGATCACGTCGTTGTTCGGATTCATGATGGCGTCATAGGTGAACTTGACGTCGCGGCTGGTGAACGTCGCGCCGTCTTGCCAAAGCACGCCCGGCCGCAAATGATAGGTGATCGTGAGGCCGTCGGCGCTGATCCCGCCGTTCGCGCGCGTCGGCACCTCGCGGGCCAGCCGCGGCACGAGCGTGCCGTGTGGATCGGCCGATACGAGGATATCGGTCGTCAGTCGCGCGATCGCCGCTTCGACGGTTTGCGTTGCAAGGATCGGATTGAGCGTGCGCGGCACGTTCCCCGAAACGACGCGCAGCGTATTGGGAATCGTCCATGGATGACGCACGGCGACTCCGCCGCTCGCCTCTGGCTCCACGCGCGTGCATGCGGCCACCGCCGCAAGCAGCAGTGCAGCAACGATGCGCCGCGCGCGCTTCAGTTTATTCCCAGCCAACTTCGTCGACGTAACACCAGCTCCAATGCTCGCCGGGTTGGATAGAACGGATGATCGGGTGCTTTGTGGCGTGAAAGTGCTTCGTTGCGTGTTTGTTCTTTGAGTCATCGCAACACGCCACGTTTCCGCACTCGCGGCACATCCGCAGATGCACCCACGTGTCGCCGAGTTTGATGCACTCTTCGCAGCCCGTGGAACTGGGATGCACCGGCTTGATCGTATCCAGGTGCGAGCACGGCACGGCTTCGGTCGTCATGCGTCCTTGGACCCGCCCGGGGCTGCGCTGAGTTCCACGGCACCGCGCGCGACGAGCCGGCCGAGCAGCAAGTGGTAGTAGAGCATCCCGCGCTGTTCGCCGAGTTGCGCGAGGAGCGCCTCGACATCGACCGAGCTGCTGCCCGAAAGATCGCGCACGCTACGGGCCACGCCCGAGTCGTTCATCGGGAAGAGATCCAGGCGGCCAAAGCCGCGCAGCGCGATGACGGCGGCGGTCCAGGGTCCGATCCCGCGATGCTCGACGAGGGCCGCCATCAGTTCGGGGGTCGGCAGCAACATCAGCGCCGCTTCATCGATGGCGCCGTCGAGAATCGCGCGCGCAACCGCCCGCACCGAGACGACTTTGTTGATGCTCAGACCCAGTCCGCGCAATTCCTCGGCATCCGCGTCGATCAGCGTTTGCGGACCGGGGAACGCATAGAGTTGCCCGTCATCAATCGTAACCGGCGCGGCGTAACGCTCGATCACGCGGCGCAGGATCGCTCCGGCTGCGTGGATGCTGATCTGCTGATACACGATCGCGTTCACGCAGGCTTCCCATACCGTTGGATAGCGCGGCGGTTTAACGCCACGCGCTCCGGCAACCAACGGCGCAAGCCACGCGACGCCGGCCGCACCACGATAGAACGGTTCGAGATCGACGTCGATCCCAAGCATACGTTCCACCAGCGCCGCCGGATCGAAGCGTTTCTTGCCGGACGCGGTGACGTCGACCGTAAGTTCCGTCGGTCCCGTCTGCGTTACGCTCAGCAGCGCCGGTGCTTTCGCGTCACCGATCAGGCGGCGATACGTCGTGCCGTCGAAGCGATCGACCACGTTGGTCGAGAGCCGGCGCAAGACGTTGGCGGTGAGATCGAGCCGGTACGGCGCGCGAACGGCGACGAGAGTTGGCACTCCATCGGCCTTCGGTGGCGAGGAAAGCGTTTCCGGTGAAGGCAAGAGCAGACGGTGCTTTCCCGGCGATCCTATCTCGCGACATACAAGCGGTACTGGCGCATCAACCTCCTCACCATGCTGGAGTACCGCGCCAACTTCCTGATGTGGGCCGGCTTCACGGTGATCTATCACGCCTCGGCAGTCGTCGCGTTGTGGGTGACGCTGCGTAACTTTCCATCGATCAACGGTTGGGACTTCCGCCAGACGGCGTTCATGTACGGTCTATGGTTCCTCGGTCACGCATTGCACAACACGTTCTTCTACTCGATCGGCAGCGTCCCCGAATTCATCCGCGAAGGGCGCTTCGACCGCTTCCTCGTCCGCCCGCTCGATACGCTCTTCCAGGCGATGACGGTGCCGCAGCAGATTTGGCCCGACGAGTTGATTCTCTCGCTGATCTATTTCGCGGTGGTCGTGCCGTTCAGCGGCGTGCACGTGGACGCGCTGTTTATCTGCTACGTGCCGCTGGTCGCGCTGGGCGGCGCGTTGATCGACTTCGGGATCAACCTCGCGATCGCGACGGTCGCGTTCTGGTTCATTCGGATCGAGTCGTTGCGCTGGGTGATCATGTCGCTCGAACAAGAATTCTCGCGCTATCCGATTTCGATCTATCAGCGCGGCGTGCGCGTCGTGCTGGCGTTCATCTTGCCGTTCGCCTTCATGAACTACTTTCCAGCGACGTTTCTGCTGCATAAGTCGGAAGACGGATTGCACCTCAACCCCGCGGTCGGGTTGCTTACACCGCTGGTCGGTCTCGTTTGCCTGGGACTCTCATATGCGTTTTGGCGCGTCGGCCTAGACCGGTATCAAGGCACGGGTAGTTGAAGGAACGAGGTATGAAGCGCTTCCTCGCCGCCGTCGCCGCCGCACTCCTTGCTGCCACGACGCCCGCCGGCGCGGAGGTCGTCGATGTCGTGGTGCAAGCCGGTCACGAAGGACGGCCCGCATCGTGCGCGCCCAATCACGTGCGAGCCTGCAATATCGGCGCGAGTTCGGCCACCGGACGCGAGATCGTCTGGACCCCGATCGTCGCCGATGCCCTCACGGCGACTTTGCGCGCGGCCGGCTTGCGCGTCGCGCGGCGGCCCGCAGATTATCCGCAGCACGATACGGCGCGCGTCGCGATCTTCATCCACTTCGACGGCAGCGAGCCGCCGTGCGCGAGCGGCACGTCGGTGGGCTTTCCGGCGACGACGTCGCATGCGTTCGTGGCTGCGTGGGAACGCTCGTACCGCGCCCTCTTCCCGTTCCATGTGGTCGGTGAGAACATCAGCTCGAACGAAGAGCACTACTACGGCTTCCACAAGGTCGACGCACCACAAAAAATGCTGATCGAATACGGCGAGTTGACGTGTCCCGCGCAGGCGGCATGGCTCGCGCCTCGCTTGCACCAGCTCGGGGTGTTCACCGCACACTTCGTGATCGGACAGTTGCACTGATGCATCGCGCTGCGTTCATCGCCGGCGGTGCGGCCGTCCTCACGGCTCGCCCGGTGCGGGCTCAGACGATCCCGGTTGCAGATCTCGTGAATCGTTTTCCAGGCATCATCGGGATCTATTGCCGCACCCTTACGCCGGCCCCGCCGCTGGTTGCCGTGCGCGCGAATGAGAAGTTCGCCGCAGCTTCCATCATCAAGCTGCCGGTCATGCTAACCGTCTATCGCGCCTTTGAACGCAAGACGGCATCGCCCGACGAATACATCACGCTGCTTCCCGGCGACATCACGGAAGGCGCGCCGATTCTCGGTGACGCGCACTCGGGGCAGCGCTGGCCGATCGGTGTGCTCGTCAACGCGATGATCAGGTACAGCGACAACATCGCATCGAATGCGTTGATCAGCCACTTCGGCTTCACCGAGATCAATGCGACGATTCGCGCTGCCGGAATGACCCAAACGCTGCTTGCGCGCCACTTCGCGGGCGAGGTGCCGGCCGGCCGGCGCAATCTCAACGTGACCACGCCGCACGACATCGGATTACTGCTCTATGAGATCGAACGCGGCGCTCATGAGGGCATTCCGACCGTGGCTTCGCCGGCATCGTGCCGCGCGATGATACAGACGATGCTCGGTCAAGAATATCGCGAGATGATTCCGGCGGGTGTCAAGCGCCACGTGGCGATCGCCAACAAGACCGGCGAACTCGACAACGTGCGCAGCGATGCGGCGATCGTCGATCCGCTTAGCGAAGCGCCGTACATCCTCGTTATCCTCACGCGCGATCTGGATTACCCGGGGCTCGCCTACGGCGAGATCGCCGAGTTTGCGGAACGCATCGACAACGCGATGCGCCGCCTACCGATTCACTAAAATGCAACGTCATCCCGAGCTTGTCGAGGGACCGCCACCAAGGTACGCGAGCAGTGGCTGTCCCTCGACTACGCTCGGGATGACATAAGGGCTAGTCCGCGGGCTTTTCTTCGATCGTCACCTTTGTCATGACGTCGCCTTTGCGAATTGCATCGACGACCGACTGACCTTCGACCACGTGCCCGAAGACGGTGTATTGCCGGTTGAGAAACGGCGCGTCGTCGAGGCAAATGTAGAACTGCGAGCCGGCCGAGTTGGGGTTCGAACTGCGCGCCATCGCGACCGTTCCTTGAATATGCTTGTTCTCGTTGAACTCTGCATCGAGTTGGTAGCCCGGGCCGCCGGTGCCGTTTCCGTCGGGGCAGCCGCCTTGGATTACGAAGCCCGGCTCGACGCGGTGAAACGTGAGTCCGTCGTAGTAGCCGGCTCGCGCCAGCTTGATGAACGCCGCCGCATGCTGCGGCGCGTCCTCGGGATAGAACGTGAAGACGATGTCGCCTTTTTCGGTGGAGATGCGCGCGCGAGCGCCCGCTGCCTCAGCCGCAAGTGTGGTCAGTTCATCGCCGGTTGGTTTACTATTGGTCGCCATATCCGTACGTCTACGTCACCGGACACGGGCTCGCCCGCCGTTATGCCAGCCGTTTATCAGGGTAGGATAACGATCGACGTTTCACGGCCGCATTAGCCGAGAGACGGGGATCGGAACGATGACCATGGCGGGAATTGAAAAACGGCCAACAGCCCCGGGCGCGCAACTACGGTTGTGCGTGCCCCCGGACCCCCGGCTCGGCGGGTACGTGAGGCAAGAAGTTCTGGCCTTCGCCGAGACCCAGGGCATCGCCGACGACGAAGTGATCGACTTCGTATCCGCGATCGGGGAAGCGCTCGCTAACGCGATCGAACACGCGGGCACAAACGAGCCGATTGAAATTTCGGCTTGGCTCCTCGGCGAGGATCGTCTCTTTGCGTCGGTGCGCGACCGCGGGGTCGGTTTCGCCCCGACCGAGCGGATGGTCTCGACAACCCTGCCCGATACGTTCGCAGAGCGCGGTCGCGGACTGCCGATCATGCGCCGTTGCTCGGACATCTTCAGCGTCCGCAGCGCGCCGGGACAGGGCACACGCGTGACCCTTGGCCGCTACGTACGCCGTTTGGCCGTACCGCTCGCACACGGCTGCGCCGGATAGACCGCGAATCGCGGGGACCAGCGCGACTGCGTCGGGACGTTTTGAAGAACGGCTTTTGCAATCGACGTCGCCGAATTCAGCGATGGCTCTCGCCGTCCTCATGGTGCTTACGCCAGCGCGTCAATCGCTCGCGCCAGCGCGAAATCGCGTTCCGTCAGGCCGTGTGCGTCGTGCGAGGAGAGCCGCACGGTGACCTTGTTCCAAGCGATCGCAATATCGGGATGATGGTCGGCGTTGTTCGCGGCGGTAGCGATCGCGTTCACGAAAGCGATCGAGCCGTTGAAGTTTCCGCGGTCGAACGTGCGGACGATCTCTTCGCCCGCGCGTACCCAGCCCGGCAGGGCGCCGAGTTCGCGGTTAATAGCGTCATCGGGTAAGGGCTGTGGCATCGGCGACCTCCAGAAGTCCGCGGGACCGGAGCGCGGCGAACGAATCGGCGATTGCGGCGATCGTTTCATCCACATCCACGTCGGTGTGTTCGGTGCAGAGAAACATCACTTCGTTCTGCGAGGGCGGCAACAGGATGCCGCGGTCGCGCATTTCGTGATAGTAGGCCGCGTAGGTGACGCGATTGGCGGCGCGGGCATCGTCGTAATTGCGATTTGCCGGTCCCCGGCGAAAAACGAAGTCGACGATGCTCTCGAGTTGCACGACGGCAATATCGCATCCCGCGTTATCAACTACCGATCGAATACCGTTCGCTAAGCGCTTCGCTCGGAGATCCATCGCCATATACGCACCGGGATTGTGTTCGAGCCAATCGAGGACGCGCAGTCCCATGGCGACCGCGAACGGATTGCCGGCATGGGTGCCGCCGGTGAAGCACGGGCCGTCCGGCGCGAGCACCGCCATCACGTCGGCCCGACCGCCGAACGCTGCTAGCGGAAAGCCGCCGCCGAGAATCTTGCCCACCGTCGTAAGATCGGGGACGATGCCGGCGCGCGTTTGTGCACCGCCGAGGCCGAGCCGCAACCAGGTGATGACCTCATCGAAGATCAGGAGCGCACCGCAGGCCCGCGCGCGTGTCTGCAGGCCTTCAAGAAAACCGGCATCGGGGAGCACGAGTCCCATGTTGCCGACGACCGGCTCGACCAAGATTGCCGCCAGCCGCGGGCCGGCCTGCGCGAGCTTTGCGTCGACGTCGGCCAAGTCGTTGTAACGCGCCACCACCAGATCGCGCGTGACGGCGCTCGGAATCCCCGATCGCTGCGGCGTGTCGGTATGGGCCGATGCGCCCGCATCCTGCAGCGCCAGGTCGAAGTGACCGTGGTAGTTACCGGCAAACTTCAGCACCGCATCGCGCCCCGTGAACGCGCGCGCGACGCGCACCGCGCCTTGTACCGCTTCGCTGCCGGTCGTCGTGAAGCGCAGGCGTTCCATCGACGGCAGATGTTCGCGAACCCGCTCCGCAAGCAGCAGTTCGTCGGGGTGCGTCGAGCCCGTGACGGTGCCACGCGCGGCGACCCCGTCGAGACCGGTCGAAAACGCCGGATGTCCGTGGCCGAACAAGAGCGGGCCGTACGCCATCACGTAATCGATCAAACGCCGGCCGCTCGCGTCGTACGAATGCGCTCCCGCACCGCGCACGGCGATGTAGGGCGTTCCGCCAACGACCCAACCCGTTCGCACCGGCGAACTTGCGCCGCCGGCCAAGGCCGGAGCCGTCACTTCACGTGGCCGCTGCGTTTGCTGACGGCAGTGAAGGCATCGTTCGCCGGATTCCAGCGCACCATGACCACGCCGTTCTCTCCGATACCGTGCTGGTCGCCGGCCCGGAAGTCATAGATGCCATTGATGCCCGCAAAGCCGTGCAGACCGTTGATGTAGTCGCGAATCTGCGCCGCAGTTGCATTGTCACCAACGTGACGGAGTGCGTCGAACACGATGAGTGCCGGATCCCAAGCCAGGGTGTTGGGAAAGTTCGGCGTCAGACCGGCGGTTTTGAACGCTTTAAAGTAAACCGCCTGCGCGTCTTTCACGGGGCCGGCGCCGAGACCGTCTTGGGCGAACGCGAGGACCGCGCTAAAGAGCAGCTCTTTGGGCGTGAACGTCTTGTACTGCGAGAGCTGCGCCACGACCATATCGCCGTTGCTGCCGAAAATCGGGATATCGAGACCGGCATCAGAGATGCCGTGCAGTTCGGTGCCGAACGCGGGCCCGACGGTCCAGGTCAGCAGCGCTTGCGGGTTCGATGCTTTGATACGCGTCATCTGCGCGCTCACGCTGACATCGGAGAGATTGAAGTGTTCCTTCGCGACGAATTCGATGCTGCGATTTTCGGGCGCCGACCGCGCTAGCTCCCAATCGCGATCAGCCTCCTGCCCCGTTGCGTCGGTCGAGGAAAGGATCGCGAGCCGCGTCAGTCCGCGTTCGCGGAAATAGCGGATCGTTGCGGCAATCGCGTCTTTGAGGCTCACGCTGGACGACCAGATGTAACCGTTGGCCGGCGGGTTGAGCCCCGGGCTCAAGCAAAAGTCGGCCGGACCGTTCGCCTGCACCAGCGGCGCGATCGCATTGCACTGTTGCGTGAGGGTCGGCCCGATCATGACCGGCGCTTTCGAGGCGATCACACCGTTGGCAAGCTGGACGGCATTTTGCGCGTTCGAGCCGTCATCGAGATACTGGAAATGCAGGGGCCGATGATTGATGCCGCCGCTTTTGTTGACGAGGGCTTCGATGAGCTGTAGAGATTCCTGATCGCTCTTCCCGATGAACGAAGCGCCGCCCGTCAACGAGATGATCACGGGAATTTGCACGGGCGCCGGCGCCTGGGCCATCGACGCCGCGGGCGCGGTGATAACGGCGACTGCAGCAACGAACGAGAGTAGCGAGCGAATTTGCAAGGGGTACCTCGGGCAGACTACACGCGCTCGAAGATCGTGGCAATGCCTTGCCCGACACCGATGCACATCGTGGCTAGCGCAAACCGCCCGTTGCGGCGGCGCAGTTCATGTAAGACGGTTCCCGCGAGGCGCGCGCCACTGCATCCCAACGGGTGCCCGAGTGCGATTGCGCCGCCGTTGACGTTCGTCTTGGCGGGATCCATCTTGAGGTCGCGCATGCAGGCGATGCTTTGCGACGCGAACGCTTCGTTGATCTCATAGAGATCGAGATCGCCGATGGTGATCTTTGCGCGCGCGAGGGCTTTTTGCGTCGCCGGAATCGGACCCAATCCCATGAACGCCGGATCGACGCCCGCGACGGCCGATGTCACGATGCGCCCGAGCGGTTGCCAACCGTTCTTCGCCGCGACCTCAGCGCTGCACAGCAGTAGCGCAGCGGCGCCATCGTTGATTCCTGAGGAGTTACCGGCCGTCACCGTACCGTTCTTCTTGAACGCCGGCTTGAGTTTGGCGAGGTCGGCAATGGTCGTTTGCGGGCGCGGGTGTTCGTCGGCCGCGAGTTCCGGCAACGCTACGATCTCAGCCGCGAACGCGCCGCGTTCAACTGCGGCCTTGACCTTCTGCTGCGAGGCGAGCGCGAAGGCGTCTTGCTCTTCGCGCGTGATGCCGTACTTCTCGGCAACGTTCTCGGCCGTCTCGCCCATCGAGACCGTGTACTCGGCGGGCATGTTCGGGTTGATCATGCGCCAGCCGAGCGTGGTATCGAACATCTTCGGGTTACGGTCGTACGCTTTGTCGGCCTTCGGCATCACGTACGGCGCGCGCGTCATCGATTCGACGCCGCCCGCGATCATAATGTCGCCGCAGCCGGTGGCGATTGCTTGCGCGGCCGAATTCACCGCTTGCAGACCGCTCGCGCACAAACGCGTTACCGTCGTGCCGGGAACCGTTACCGGCAGCCCGGCGAGCAGCGCCGCCATCCGCGCGACGTTGCGATTGTCTTCGCCGGCTTGATTGGCCGCGCCCCAGAACACGTCGTCGATGCGCTCGGGATCGACTTTCGTGCGCGCCACAAGCTCGCGAATCGTAAACGCGGCGAGGTCGTCGGCACGCACCGTGGCCAGCGCGCCGCCCCAGCGTCCGATCGGGGTCCGTAACGCGTCGACGACGACGACTTCTCGCAGTTCAGCCATAGCAGCCACTACAACCCCAAAACGCGCTCGGCGTTGCCGTGGAAGATGCCCTCCATGACCTCGTCCTTATAGCCGAGCTCGCTCCACTCGCGCAGGATGCGCTCGTACGGCAGACTGGGGTAATCGCTGCCGAACATGACCTTGTCTTTGAGCCGCGACCGGATATCGACTTTCAGCTGCGCTGCGAAGTATTTAGGCGCCCAACCGGAGAGCTCCCAATAGACGTTGCCCTTGTGAAGCGCGACGGCTGTCATCTCGTCGACCCACGGAAAACCCGGATGCGCCGCGATGATCGTCAGGTTCGGAAAATCTGCGGCGAGCTCGTCGATCGCCGCGGGGTGCGCGTGCCGCAGCTTCGCACCCATCCCGCCGGGCATGCCGGCGCCCATGCCGGTCGTACCGACATCGATCATCACCGGCACCTTTAGCGCGTCGATCGTCTCGAAAAGCGGATAGAGCGCGCGATCGTTCACCGCGTAATGCCCCATGATGGGATGGAAGTGAAAGCCCAACATGCCGAGATCTTCGATGGCATGCTTGGCTTCGCGAATCGCCTCTTCGCCTTTGAACGGGTCGACCGAACCCCACGAATGGATGATCCGTTCGGGATGACGTTTTTGCATCGCGGAGACGTAATCGTTCGAGCACGGCGGCGTGTGAACGGTCGTTTCCAGATCGAGCGCGACCAGCACCGCCTCAACGCCGGCGTCGGTGAAGTCCTGCACGACGGCGGCTTCTTCTTTCGCCACCCAGCCACGGCCCCAGTACTGCGCGAGCGCGTCGACGTAGGGCTGCTGACACGCGATCCACCCTTTGGTATTCGGATAGCAGTGCAGATCGATGATCCGCATGTTAGCCGGCCGCCATCTTTGCCGACACGGTGGCGACGAGATCTTTCTTCGAGACTTTGCCGAAGGTCGAGAGCGGGAAATCGGTCATGATTTCCATGCGCTCAGGCAGCTTGTATTTGGCGATTTCTTTATCGACCAGGAAGCTCTTGAGTTCGTCGAACGTCAGCGTCTTGCCGTCGCGCAAGATCACGCACGCGCACATTCGCTCGCCGAGATCGGGATCGGGGACCGGGATGCAGGCGACGTTCTTCACCGCCGGATGCGAGAGAATCAGGTTCTCGATTTCCTCGGCGCTGATCTTCTCACCACCGCGGTTGATCAGATCCTTCTTGCGGCCCTCGACCATGTAGTTGCCCGAAGGATGCTGGAGCATCAAATCGCCCGAGCGATAGAAGCCGTCGGCGGTGAACTGACGCGCGTTGTACTCCGGCACGCCGTAGTAGCCGCGTAGCGTGTACGGCCCGCGGCAACACAATTCGCCGACCTCACCCGGCTTGACGATGTTATCGTCGTCATCCAGCAGCAGCACCTCGTCATCTTTGCAGACCGGGCGGCCGACCGTTTCGAGCCGCACGTCTTCGGGGTCGTTGCGGCGCACGAACATCAGGAGCCCTTCGGACATGCCGAAGTTCTCTTGAATGAACGCACTCGGGATCAGTTTGCGCGAGAGCAGGCGCACCTCGGGCTGCAGGCGCTGACCGCCGCTTTGGATCGTCTTGAGCGACGACAGATCGTACTTGCCGATGTTGGGATCGTTCAGCAACCGGATCAGTAACGCCGGCACGACCATGAGGTGCGTGGCTTTGTTACGTTCGATCTGCACGAACATGTCGTCGGGCTTGGTGCTGGCGCTGACGACCACGCGTCCGCCGTTGAACATGAAGCCTTGGATCCCGGGGCACGCCAACGGCAAGTTGTGCGCGATCGGCAGCACGATCAGGAGCACGCCGTCCGCATCGACGTCGCACACTTCGGCTGCAATCTTCGAGTTGTAGGCGTAGTCGTTGTGCGTGCGCGGGATGAGTTTCGGGATGCCCGTGGTGCCGCCGGAAAGTTGAAAGACGGCCGGATCGGTCGGATCGATCGTAATCTTTTCGAGTTCTGAGGGCGGCAGCGTCGCGGGCTTCTCGATCAAGTCGACAAGCGACGCGGACCCGGCCGGAGCGTCGCCGAGCACGATTGCGTACTTGAGCGCCGGCGTCGCCGCCCGGATGCGCGCGACCATTGCGGTGTAGTCGAAGTCGCGAGCTTTGTCCGGCGTGACGACGGCCGTCGCACCCGAGAGTTCGGCGAATTGGGTGATTTCGGCGAAGCGATGCGTCACGAGCGCCGCGATCGGAATCGCGCCGATCTTCTGCAACGCGAAGTAGAGGATCACGAACTCTGCGACGTTCGGCAGTTGCACGACGACGCGATCGAGCGGCTTGAGGCCGAGCTCGAGCAAGTTCAGCGCGCAGTTCGTCGAGAGCCGGTCGACGTCGGTGTAGGTAAACGACCGATCGCCGTCGATCAGTGCGACGCGCTGCGCGTAGCGCGCGAAAACAGCCGCGAACTCATCGCGCAACGAGCGATCTTCCCAGTAGCCGGCGGCGCGGTACCGCGCGGCATACTCGGGTGGAAACGGAACGACGCCTGCTAACATAATACGACCTTCACTAAGTGGATGAGGCAAAACCCCCGTCGACGATGACGATTTCGCCATTGACCATCTTGTTGGAAACGAGCAAGTTGACGATCACTTCGGCCACGTCGTCCGCATCGATCACGCGCTTGAGCGGCGTCGCTTTCGCGCGCCGGGCCATCAGGTCGGTGTAGCGGTCGCCCAGCGTCCGCTCCATCCAGTCGCCTTCCATCCAGCCCGGGGCGACGGCATTGACGCGAATGTCCGGTCCGAGATTGATGGCAAACAACTTCGTGAGACTCACGACTGCCGCTTTGCTTGCGGCATAGGGCAGCGGTTGCAGCCCGGGGCGAAGCCCGACGATACTGGCGGTGTTCACGATGCTGCCGTGCGCGGCGCGCAACATCGGCACCGCTGCACGCGTCACTTGAAAGAGACCGCGCACGTTGACCGCAAAGACGCGATCCCATTCCTCGGGCGTCATCGCGTCGAAGTCTTTCGGCCCGACGTTGCTCGTGATGCCGGCGTTGTTCACCAGTGCGTCGAGCCGCCCAAACGTCGCTTCCACGGATGCAAGCATTTTCTTGACGCCGGGGTCATCGCTCACGTCGCACTGCAGGAGTAACGTCTTCGCGCCCTTCTCTTCGGCCAGGCGAACCGTCTCGCGGGCACTCTTCTCGCTCGAGCTGTAGTTGATCGCCACGTCGAATCCATGCGCGGCGAGGGCGACGGCTGCGGCCCGGCCAATGCCGCTCGAGGCGCCGGTCACCAGCGCGACAGGTTTCGTATCGGTCGTACTCACCCGGGCGAGATAGTAACGCAAGGAAACTATTTCCTTCACGGGAAGCCAGCCTCGTCACTCTGGAGGAGCATGCCATGGGCTACAAACTCGTTACGTACGATGCAGGCAAGGGCCCGCGCGCGGGAATCATCGCCGGCGACCGCCTCATCGACGCCGCCGACGCCAGCGGCAACGCCGCATATGCGACGATGCTCGGCATTCTCGGCGATTGGGCTGCTGCCGATAAGCGGCTGGCCGAACTTGCTGCGGATCCGGGTACGAAGAGCGCGCCGATCGACTGGAAACAACTGCTCGCACCCGTGCCGCTGCCGGGCGCGATCTATTGCGCCGGTGCGAATTATGGCGACCACGTCCGCGAGATGAACGCCGCGCAGGGTCGCGGACCCGAGCCCGATCCGCACACGCTTGGCCTCAAGGCGTGGCACTTCATCAAGTCATCGCACGCCGTCGTTGCTCCCGGCGCGGCCGTGAAGATCCCGCCGGCAACGAAAAAGATGGATTGGGAAGTCGAGCTGGTCGCCGTGATCGGGAAGATCGCCAAAAACGTTTCCGAAGCCGACGCACTCAAGTACGTTGCCGGCTACACCGTCGCGAACGATGTTTCGGCGCGGGATCTCGGCTGGCGCCCGCCGATTCCGACCACGTCGCCCTTCTACTCCGACTGGCTCGCCCACAAGAGCTTCGATGGATCGTGTCCGTTGGGTCCATGGATCGTACCGGCAAGCGATGTCGCCAACCCGCAGACTCTCGGCATCCGCTTGTGGGTCAACGGCGCGCTCAAGCAAGACTCGAACACGAGCGAAATGATCTTCACGCTCGCCGAGCAGATCGCCCAGATCTCCCTGCGCATCACGCTTTATCCGGGCGATCTCATCTTGACCGGAACGCCCGCCGGGGTCGGTGCGGGGCGCAACGAGTTTCTCAAAGCGGGCGACAGCCTCGAACTCTGGTGCGAGACCGTCGGCACGCTCAAACACACGATGGCTTAGTGGATTCACGTTCCGTGAATCCGTCGCGTTCGGCCTTCGGCCGAGCCGCCCCATCCAAAAGGTGATGCCTGGACGACATCGCCTGCGCACACCGACGTTGGCGTCCGGGCATCCCGAGCTCTCATCGATCGACCGCATCCGGCACGAGCATCTCGGCTGGCTGCTCGGTCGCGCGGATTTAGTTTTTGCCGAAGGCGTCACGCGTGCGATGCACGAGCGCGGCTTTGCCGGCATCCGCCTCGTGCACATCGCGCTGATTCGTAACGTCGATGAAAACGGCACGCGCATCTCCGATATCGCGCGGCGCGCCGGGATGACGAAACAGGCGACCGGTCAACTCGTCGCCGAGTTCGTCGACCTCGGCTACATTCGGCTCGTGCCCGATCCCGACGACGGCCGCGCAAAAATCGCCCGCTACACCGCCAAAGGCAAACGGCTGCTTGTAGCGATCGTCGCTTCGATCGAGCAAACCGAAGACGCCGTTTCCGCCGCCATCGGCGTCGCGCAACTCGAAATGCTCAAAACATCGCTAGGCGCGATCCTCTCCGCGCCCCCTCTGTCACCCCGAGCGTAGTCGAGGGGTCGCCTCAATCGTCGTCGCTGAGTGGCGGTCCCTCGACTACGCTCGGGATGACAGAGAAAAACCGTTAGCTCAGATCGGCGTCGGTCATGCCGTAGTCGCGTACTGCAGCTGCGTGCGAGACGTAGCCGTTGCGGACGTCGTCGGCCACGGTTGCGCGCGGGCGTTCGTGCGGGTTGCCGTAACCGCCGCCGCCGCCGCTCTCGATGACGAGCACGTCGCCCGGTGTCAGCTGCTCGTTGTCGAGCTTACCGTTGCCGCTCGAGAAGTTCGCGCCGCCGGCGCGTTCGAGGTGCACGCGATTCGCGAGAGCTTCGCCGCCGCCCGCTAGCCCCCACGGCGCGCACTTCGTGCGCTCGACGTGGACGTTGGTCCGCATGGGCGCGGCCGCGCGTACGCGCAATTCGAGCCCGAGTCCGCCGCGACGCAAGCCCGGGCCGCCGGAATCCGTCCGCAGCGCGTAGCGTTCGATGACCAGCGGGTTCTTCGCCTCGAGCGCTTCGATCACGGCGTTGTGCGTATCGCCGTCGTTGATGCACACGACCGCGTTCATGCCGTCGCCGCTCGCGATCGCCCCCCAACCGCCGCCCGGCGGGTTGGTCGAACCGACATAGAACCGGCCGGTGCGCGGATTGATGCCGTACATCGTGCCGACGCACAAGTCGGCATGGTGACCGGCCGCAACGCGATCTGGAATGGCCGGGGCCAACGCGCGGAAGATCGTGTCGACGACCGTCATCGGGATCGTCATCCACCAGCGCATCGCGGCGGGCTTGGTCGCGCTGATGACGCGGCCCGGCGGCAAGATGATGTTCAAGTTGCGGAAAGCACCGTCGTTGATCGGATACTGCGTCGGCGTGGTCACGCACTTGAAGGCGACTTGCGCCGCCGACCGGCCGGCCGTCGCACCGGAGTTAAAGTAGCCTTGCACTTGCGGGCTGACATCGCTGAGATCGATCGTCATCTGGTCGCCGGCAACGATGACCTTCACCTTGATCGGAATGGGGGCGCTCGTGATGCCGTCGTCGTCCATATACGACTCGGCCTCATATGTGCCGTCAGGAATCGCGGCCACCGACGCGCGCGCGAGTCGTTCGGTCAGCGCGTAGACACCCGCAATGCTGCCGTTGACCGCAGCTAGCCCGTACTTGTTCAAGAGGGCACCGTAGCGCGCTTCGCCGGTGCGGATCGCAGCGATCTGCGCGCGGAAGTCGCCCATCGCGAGTTCCGGCACGCGCACGTTGGTGCGGATGATGCGCGTCAGTTCGTCGTCTTGCACGCCGCGCTTAAAGATCTTGACGATCGGCAGCTGCAGACCCTCGGAGTAGATGTCCTGGGTGCGCGCGCCGAGCGTACCGCCGATATCGATCCAATGCGCCATCGACGACGAGAACGCCACGATCTTGCCGTCATGAAAGATCGGCAGGGTGAAGATCATATGGTTGAGGTGACTGCCCATGATGTAGGCATCGTTGGTCAGCAGGATGTCACCCGGCTCGATACCGTTCGGGCCGTAGAACTCGAGCTTCGCCTTGATCGCATCGGAAAGGCCGCGAATGAACATCGGCAAGCCTAAGCCGATCGACACCGTGTCGCCCTTGGCATCGAACAGGCCGACGGTATAGTCGAGTGCCTCGTAGATGATCGGGTTATACGCGGTACGCATGAGGTTGGTCTTCATCTCATCGGTGATCGCGATCAGCGCATTGCGGATGATCTCGGCCGTGATGGGATCGTGTTCAGATCGGGCAGCAGTCGTCATGCGTCCACCGTGAGGATCATGTGGCCTGAGGATTGTACGTCGACGCGCACGTTGGGCGGAACGATCGTCGCCGAACCGTCTTCTTGCACGATTGCCGGACCGGCGAACGAATCGCCGGCCAGCAAACGTTGACGGTCATACACGGTCGCTTCCACTTCGTTGCGCGGATCGAAGCGCACGCGGCGTTTGCCGAGAATCGCGTCCGCCGCCGGCGTGCCGGTGCCCGTCACGAGGCCCGCCAACACCGGTTTACTAAGCCGGCCGACGATCGAAACGCGAGCCGCAATGATTTCGGCCGCTTCTTCAGGCGCACTGTGACTATAGCGCTGCTGGTGTGCCGCATCGAATGCGTTCTTGACGTCGGCCTGCGCCGCGCCGGGCTCGATCGAAATCGTTACCGAATAATTCTGACCGACGTAGCGCACGTCGACCGCATGTTCGAGCAGGGTATGTTCGCTCGGAACGCCGGCCGAGCGTAACCAGGTTGACGCTTCGCCTTCGAGCGTGGTAAAGAACGTTTTGGTACCGCGTAATCCCTCGGCGGTAAGCGGCGCGCGATATGTCTGCGCGTATTCGCGCCGCAGATCGGCCGTTAGCATGCCATAGGCCGAAAACGTTCCCGGCGCTTGCGGAATGATCACCGTGCGAATAGCGAGTTCGCGCGCAACGTCGACCGCGTGCAACGGACCGGCGCCGCCATAAGCGATCAGTGCAAAATCGCGCGGATCGAGGCCGCGTTCGGTCGTCACCGCGCGGACGGCGTTTGCCATCGCCGCAGTCGCGATGGCGACGATGCCGCCGGCCGCCAGCGGTGCGTCCAGGCCGAGCGGCGTTGCGACGTGTTCTTGAACTGCGCGCGTTGCCGCTGCAACGTCGAGCGCCATGCGACCGCCGAGAAAACGTTCCGCGGCCAGATGGCCGAGCAGTAAGTGCGCGTCGGTGACGGTGGGTAACGTGCCGCCGTTGCCGTATGCCGCCGGACCCGGGCTTGCGCCGGCGCTTTCCGGACCGACGTGGAGACCGCCGGCTTCATCGACCGACGCGATGCTGCCGCCGCCGGTGCCGATCTCTTTGATGTCCAGCACGGGAATGCGAATCGCTAGGCCTTCGTTGTAGCCGCCGATGAAGTAGTCGCTCGAGAGCGCCGCAGCGCCGGCTTGTAGCACGCATGCCTTGGCCGTCGTGCCGCCCATGTCGAAACAGATCACATCGCCGATGCCTAGCACATCGCTGACGGTTTTGGACGCGACAACGCCGCCGGCCGGTCCCGACTCCAACATCTGGATGCACTGTTCGCGTGCCGTGGCGACGTCGCAAAGACCGCCGCTCGACTGCATGATCAGCAGGTTCCCGGTAAAACCGTCGCCTTCGAGATGGCGCTCGAGCCGTTCGAGATACGTGCTCACGAGCGGGCCGACATAGGCGTTGGCCGCCACCGTCGACGTGCGTTCGTATTCGCGTTGTTCGCGCGAGACGTGATGCGATGCGCTGATGAACGCGCCCGGCAGCGCTTCGCGCAATAATTCAACCATGCGTTGCTCGTGCGCAACGTTAACGTAGGAGTGCAAGAACAGGACGGCGACCGACTCGACGCCCTCCGCCTTCGCCGCTTGCGCGACGGCGCGCGCGTTCGCTTCATCGAGCGGCCGTTCGACCGACCCATCGTAGAGCATGCGCTCGGCGACTTCAAACCGCAGCGCGCGCGGAATCAGCGGCACGTGCTTACGGAACGCCAGATTGAACGAGTCCGGCCGGTTGACGCGGCCGATCTCGTAGACGTCGCGGAAACCCTCGGTCGTAACGAGCGCGGTCTTCGCGCCCTTGCGTTCGAGGATCGCGTTGATCGCGACGGTCGAGCCGTGGATGATGAACTCGGCATCGCGCGGCGGGCGGCCGGTGACCCCGATCGCGTCGAGAATGCCGCGTACCAGATCGTCGGGCGTGCTCAGCGATTTGCCGAACGTGACCGAACCGTCGCCCGTGTCCATCACGGTGACGTCGGTGAACGTTCCGCCGATGTCGACGCCGATCCGGAGATGTTTACTGCTCACGAGCAGCGATGTGAAGCCAGAAAGTCGCGCAGCCAGCCGTGCCACGTCGCTTCGATGGCAACGTCGGCGCCGGACGAGACGCGGGCTGCGATGCGCAGGTCCGCGTCGGCCAGGTGAACGTCGGGGGCGGGTTTGGTAACGATGATGATCTCTCCACGTTCGACAAGCCGCTGCAACGCGGCGGCAAATTCGGCCGGGTCACGCTGCGGCGCGATCCCGTATTGAACCTCGGTAACGAACAGCGCGGCCGCCGACTGACGTTCGAAAACGTCGACGATCGCTTCTTCGGCGGTCATACCGGGCTCAGCGATAGAAGAATTCCGCCGCCGGAAATGCTTTCGGCAGCACGCCGTACTTCGTGGCCGCGTCGATAACCGGCTGGTAGTCCGATACGAGCAGCGTTTCCGCGAATTGACCGCGCTTCATCCGATCGACGACCGGCTGAGGAATTTTGGTGTACTTCGCAAGGATGATGGCCGACGCCGCGGGGTTGGCATTTGCCCATTGCCCCGCCTCTTTGATCGCCGCGATGAACTTTGCTGCTAGTGCCGGGTTTTTCGCCGCCCAGTCCTTGGTCGTCATGAATCCGGAGAGCACGTAGCGCGGGGCGATCGCGTTCTTCTCAACGTAAAAGGCACGCAGGCCCTTGTCGATACCGAACGTGATGAACGGTTCGCCGATGGTCGTGGCGTCGAGTTTGCCGGCGACAACTGCATCATCCGCCGCGGGAATCGGAATTTCAATCCACTTGATGGTTTTCGAATCGCCGCCGCTGCGGTCGATCCACGCTTCGAACGGGATCATCGTGATGTTGTTGAGACCGTTTACGCCGATCGTTTTGCCGTTGAGATCCTTGGCATCGTGAATCGGGCCGTTGCCGGCGACCATCAGGGCAAGCGTGGGAGCTACGTAACTGTTGAGCAGTCCCGGCGCCAAAAAGATGAACGGCAAGCCGCGCGAATGCGCGCTGGCAATCGAAATCGTATCGGCAAAGCCGATGTCGAGCGTGCCGCCGGCGACGGCCGCCGCGATCGAGGCGCCGTTCTGCATCGTTTGCATCTCGACGTCGAGCCCTTGCTTCTTGAAGAAGCCCATGTCCTCAGCAAAGAACGGCTCCGCGCCGGCCTCGATCGGGATCACGCCCATTTTCAGCGTAACAAGCGCGGGCGTGGTTTGGGCGGAAGCCCCGAACGGAACCAGCGCCAGGCAGAACGCCAGCGCGGTGCAGAGACGACGCATCATTGGGCTTCCTCGCAAATCGATGGTTTTGCAACAAACGAACGCATTTTTGCAGGAATGCATTCAGACCAATCTATATTGGTAGGTTGTTGTCCGGTTGTCAACCCGGTCCCGGAAAGAACCGCCATGAGCCAAGACGACATTCGGCAGCACCCGCCGTTCGCCGAAATCTGGAGCCGCCTCGAGCGGTTGCCGCGTCAGCAGCGGCGCCTCGCCGAGGCCTTCCTGATGGGCCCCGAGCTGGTCGCCTTCTCCTCACTTCGTGAAGTGGCCGAGCGCGTGAGCGTCAACGCAGCGACGATCGTGCGCTTCGCCCAGTCACTCGGCTACGAAGGCTACGGCGAATTTCAGGCCGCGGTTCGGCTGGCGTACAAGCAGCGCGCCGGTTTCGGGCACACGCCCTCGGACCTCGGCGCGGCACTGCGATCGTCGGGCGATGCCGTCGGTTTCATGCACGCCCAACACGTGACGAGCGCCGAGGTCGCGTACCGCAACGTTGCGGCGGCCGATCTCGATGCGATTGCCACCCGCTTAGAGGGCGCGCGCCGCATCGTTGTGTTTGCCGAGGCCACGGCCCAAGTACCGGCGCTGCTGTTCGTCCACTTCTTACGTCATGCCATGCTGCACGGGGACCTCGTGAACTCCGAGGTCGATGCGATGATCGCGATGCACGATCTCGGCCCGCAAGATGTGGTCGTGTTTTTCGCGTTGACGCTCACCTTCCACGCTACCGTGACCGTGCACGATTTCGTCCGCGCACGCGGCGCGACGACGGTCGCGGTCATCGGCTCGCCCGTGAGCCCGCTCCAAACGCGCGCCGACCATGTGATCGTTGCGCCGGCCGAATCGCCGACGATGCGCTTCTCCGTCGTGGCGGCCGTCAACGCGGTCGAGCTGATCTTCGCCCACATCGTCAGCCGGCGTGCCGACATCGTCTTTGCCGAGCAAGGGACGCTACTGGAAATCTACCAAACGACCAAACTGGCCGCGCCGCTAACCGGCTTGTAGGACCCCCTTGCGCTGCGGCGCGTCAACGCCGACGGCGTGCGCAACCGTCGCAAAGCCGTCGCGCTGCAGCAGCGCGGAAAGTTCGCGGTTGATGCGGCGCGCGATTCCCGGGCCTTGGTAGACGAGGGCCGTCACCAAGCCGACGAGCGACGCCCCGGCGCGAATCGCCGCATACGCGTCGGCACCGCTGCGAATGCCGCCGTTGGCAATGATGATGTGGCGCGCGGGGTCGATGCGCGAGTACCATTCGCGCATGTCGTTTAGCAAGTGCGGCTTCGAGTAGGGTCCGGTTGCCGTACCCGGCAGGTGTTCGAACTCCGCAGCCGGCGTGCGTAATCCAACGTACGGCTTCGCCGGGGCCACGCTGGGGAGAAATCCCTTAACGAACGGGAACGGCGTCGCAATTTCGATGATGCGGCCGATCTGCTCGCCGTACGCTTTTATCTTCAACACGACCGGCGGGAGATCGGGTATGCGGCCCAGCGCTTCGAACAGACGCCGCAGATTGTCGAGATCGGCAAACGGGCGCGAACCGCTCGTCTCGTTCGGGCAGAACGCGCTGATGAACAGCATGTCGACCGTCCCGCGGAAGGGCTCGAACGCTGCGGCGATTTCCTCAATCACGTCGCTCGCATCAGCGGCCTTACCGGTATTCGTCTCAACCAGCGTGACGCCGATCGGAACGCGCGACGGCTTGAGCGCAAGACGCCGCGCGACGGCCTCAGCTCCGTCGCTCGGTACGCCATAATTGACAACCAGCACGTCGTCGGCGGGAAGACGAAAGAGCCGCGGGCGGCCGGCGTTGCCGGGTGAGGGCCAGCGCGATACCGACCCGATATCGATGTACCCGAAGCCCATGCGCGAGAGGACGGCCGGCGTCTTCCCGGTCTTATCATAGCCCGCCGACAATCCGACCGGGTTTGAAAAACGAATGCCGAGGACCGTCGTTGCCAAGCGCGGATCCGGTTCGGTACCGAACAGCTTATCGACGGCGTTCAGAACGGGCGGCATGTGGCCGGCTATCTGACACGCGATCGTCGTGAGGTGATGCACGCGCTCCGGATCGATCCGGAACAGCAGCGGACGGACGAGGGTGCGATAGACGCTCATTGCGGCGCTTGCTCCTCGTGTGCGCGCTCAAGCTCGGCGAACATCGAGTATTCGGACGCGTTATACGCCGCGACTTCCGGCCCCTCATACGGCACATCGACGCTCATGGTCTGGTACGCCGCAACGAACATATTGTGGTAGGGTGCGCCGCAAAAATGCGCCGGTTTGACCCGGTCCCAGAGCACGAAGCCGTTTTCATCGACGCAGTCGGCATCGACCGACGCGGCCGTCACTTTGCCGACCACCATGCACCGCACGCCGGCCCAGACTTTCGTCCACTCGAGTTTGCACTCGAAGTGGCGCGGAAACTCGGCAATGCGCGGCGGCCGCACGGTAACGGCGTCAATCGCCGTGAGTTTGGCTTTTTCGAGCTCGTTGACACCCCGCGCGAACGGTAACCCAACCACGCGAACCTTCTCCAGCGCCTCGCGATCGAAGGGCGGCAGGTTCACGACGAACTCCCCGACCTCTTCGAGGTTCCGCGCCGTATCCCGATCGGCGTTGCAGGTGAACGAAATGTACATCGGGTTGTGGTGAACGCGCACGCACGTGCCGTACGAAGCCGCGTTGACGCGGCCCGCGGCGTCCACGGTCGTGATCACCGCCAGCGCCGAAGACGGCGCGAACAACCGGTCCCAGTAGACTTCGGGCTGGCTTTGCTTCACGCGGCTACTTTCCAGGAACGTAGATCAGCTCGGAAGCTGGGAACGGCGCGAACTTCGCATAGCGCGCGGTGACGTCGATATAGGGCTGCACTTGCGCGGGAACGAGCACTTCCGCATAGTGCGGACGGCGTGTTTGCGCGGTCAGCGCCGGATCGGACTTGAGATATTTTGCCGCCATCGGAATGGTCAGGGTTTGATGCGCGTTCGCCCAAATCGCCGCGTTGTGCATCGCGGTGGCGAAACGTGTAACGGTATCGGCATTATTGTGCGCCCACTGCGAGGTCGTGAACCAGCCCGTCGCGATGTATTCCGGGCCCATGGCGTCGTCGGTTCCGGGTATCAGCTTCGCCAGTTTGCGGCGTTCGGCGAGCGTCACGAACGGTTCCGACATATAGCCCGCATCGATCCGTCCGGCGGCGAGCGCCTCGGCCGTCTCCGAGAACGGCATCTCGATAAACTTCACCGTCGATGAATCGCCGCCGGTCTTATCGATCCAGTTGCGCGGCAAATATTCGGCAATCGTGTTCAGTCCGGCGCAGCCGAAGGTCTTCCCATTGAAATCTTTGCCCGTATGCAGCGTTGAGTTTTCGGCGACCATGATGCCGCCGCCAAAATGGGTGGCCGAGTCCGAGACGCCCGGTGCGATGATGACGAACGGGATGTTCTTCGTATGCGCGACGGCCAGCGTGGGGATGGTAGCATATGAAATGTCGATCGAACCGGAAGCGACCGCGGCCGCAAGTGCCGGCGTCGAGGGGTTCGCCTCGATGGTGACGTTCAGGCCGGCCTTATCGAAAAAGCCCATGTCCTTCGCATAGTAGACGAGCGCTGCGGGTTCGATGGGAATCATGCCGACGTGGACGTTCGTGAGAGCTTGGCTTTGCGCCAGCGACGGCGAGAGAAGCATCGCCGCCACGCTCCCGAGAAAAATGGCAGATCGCAAAACGCGCATATCGTATTCCTTTACTTTCGGTGACGGCTTAGATCGCTTCGGCAAGTTTCTCCAGCGAGAGCGCGACGAGCGAGGTTTGGGCTTCAACCGGCGCGCGGTCGACTTCGTAGCGGCCCAATTGCACGGAGTTCTCCACAACCAAACGGCAGCGTTCGTAGCGTCGGCGCATGAAACGGCGCAATCCTTCTTCAACAGTCGGGGCATGCTGCATTTCCTCTGCGAGGACGAGTCCGTCCTCGACGGCCATGCCCGCGCCCGAGGCCAACTGCGGCGTGGTCGCATGGGCAGCATCGCCGATGATCACGGTGCGCCCAAGGTGCCACGGAGCGGGTAGGAGCAGCGTTTCGAGCGGGCGGTAGACGATCGACGATTGAGGACTGAGGCCGGCGCGCACTTCGGCCAACGGGCCGCCGAACGCGACGAGTAGGTCGCTCAGCTTCCGGTAGAACGTCGCCGGATCGATGCGGACGTTCTCCTCAACATTTTCGAGGACGAACATGTACATCTCGCTCGGCGAAACCGGCGTGAGTCCGGCTTTCACCGGCCCCCCGAGAAAGTAGTGGCGGCGATCGATCCCCGGGAGCCGGCCGGTCATCAGGCGCCAGCAGGCTTGACCGCTGAATTGCGGCGCGGGCGCGTTCGGGAACAGCCGCGCGCGCATGTTGGAAAATAGGCCATCGGCGCCGACCACGAGATCGTATTCGCCGGTCGTGCCGTCGCTGAAGCGAACGTCTTCGGCGTCAGGTTTGCTCGCGATCTCATCGACCGTGATGCCGAGGCGCACGTTCGTATCGAGCGCAAGCACGTCATCGGAGAGAATCTTGTGCAAGGCCGGACGCATGATGCCGCCCGATCCGGGGACACGCGAACCGGCGGGTGACGGCGTTGGAATAACGCTTAGGTGTTCGCCCGCTACATCGCACACTTGAACGCCGTCGGCCGTATGCGCGCCGGCGATCACGCGATCGAGAATACCCAGCGCTTCGAAGGCGCGCAAGGTCGGCCCCGTGATCGTGATACCCGCACCGTAAACGCGCCACTCCGGGTCGAGGTCGATGAGATCGACCGGAACGCCGTTGCGGCGCAGCATGATCGCCGTCGCCATCCCGGCGATGCCGCCGCCGACGACGAGCGCGCGACGGATCATTTTGCGAGGTTCCATTCAGCGATGCAAATCCCGGTGTACCAATCGGCGATGCCCTTGTGAAACATGACGTCCAGCGGCGCACCGCCGGCGGCGCCGCGCGCCACAAGCCACGTCCGCACTTCTTCTGCACCGTTGCCCGCTTCGTGAACGTGACCGGCCGCAAAGGCTGCGAGCGCACGTTCGTCGCGTTCGCCGAGCAGCCGCACGAACTCAAAATCGAAGGCGTCGTTGAGCAGCCCCATGCGCGGCGTTGAGAGATCGTGGCTGAGGCCGCCGGTTGCCAGCACGGCGATGCGCTGCACGCCGGTGAACGATGCGATCGCTTTGTGCAGCAGCTTGCCCCATTGCAAACAGCGCCGCATCGAGGGCATCGGCGGCTGAACGCAGTTGATCAAAAGGGGGACGAGCGGCAAATCCCGCGTCACGCCGGCGAGTTCGAGCGGCGTAAGCACGCCGTGATCGAGCGTGAGCTCCATCGAGAACGACGGGTCGAACTCATCGAGCGCTTCGTGCAAGAGGTGCGCGGCGAATGCCGCGTGGCCGGGGAGCGTCCGGTGTTCGGCTTTGAGCCAATGTTCGACCGGGGTCTCGTAGTTCTCCGCCGCTCCGATGCATACCGCGGGAAAATTGTCGAGGAAGAAGTTGTGCACGTGATCGTCGGAGATCACGACGAGCACGTCCGGGCGGCAAGCCTCGATGCGCCGGCCCAGGTCTTTGAACGCCGCAAACACCGCTTCCCGATCGGCCGCCGGGATGGCATCTGCGAAGTTCAACATGACCGGCGTGTGACTTGCAGCAAACACGCCGGCGACCTCAGCCATTCGGCGCATCCCCGGCAGAACGCAGCGCGGCCAGCGAAACTTTTTCCGGAATCCCGACGCCGATACAATGCGCGCGCAACAGATAGGGATTCGTTCCCGAGAGATAGAGTGCGGCTATGTCATCGTCGCGCAGCGCAATCCGGAGTTCTTCGGAGAGGGGATAACGTTCGAGATAGGCCATGCGATCGGCGTTGAACGCGGCCAGGTCTTCCGGCCGATGATGCAGCCGGTAGAGCACCTTGCTCACGAGATACGCGGTCGCGCTCGGCATCGCTTCACGCCAATTACTGTTCATGGCCACCTCTGCAAACTTACGGATAGGGCGGCAAGGATCTTCGTCTGCACCGGCACGTACGCGCGTTTGGTGAACACGTCATAGCGGTTGGCTTCGATCGCGCCGAGGATCCCACGGTAGAGGTGGAGCGCGAGGCGCACGGTGTAGCGGCTCTCCGGCTGCAGCCGCGCGATCCCGGGCTCCGCATCGCGATAGAGTCGATGCGCGCGCTCGATTTGGAAACGCATCAGCTCGACGAACCGCTTGTCGACCGTTGCCGCGAAAAGGTCGGCCTCGGAATAAGCGAAGCTCGCCATCTCATCCGCCGGAAGGTAGACGCGACCCATGCGCGCGTCCTCGCCGACATCGCGCAGAATGTTCGTCAGTTGCATCGCGTGGCCGAGCGCGATTGCATCACCGAGTGCTTCGCCGTCGAGTGCGCCGAGAATCGGTGTCACTAGCACGCCGACGGTCGAAGCGACCAGATAACAGTAGTCCCGCAATTCGGCGTAGGATGCGTAGCGGCTGACGGTCACGTCCATCCGCGCCCCACGCAGCAAGTCGAGGGCCGCCGACAAGGGCACGCCAAAGCGCACGGCGGCGTCGGCAAACGCGACGAAGATCGGATTGGTCGCGCGACCGGCGTAGGCCGCATGCAATTCGGCCTCCCACGCGTCGATCGCCGCTAAGCGCGCGGCCGGCGCGCCGGCCCGATCGGCGATATCGTCCGCAGTACGGCAAAAAGCATACACCGCCCAGACGGCACGGCGTTTCGCCGCCGGCAAAAAACGCAGGCTGAGCGAAAACGATTTCGAGTGCCGGCGCGTGATCGCTCCGCACTCGCTGTAGCACGCCTCCAGCGTCAGCGACGGGCCGAACGGTGCGGGTGCGAGCGTTGCGTTATGCCCGAGCATACGTTCGTTCGAGCACGGCATCGACGGCCGCCCGCGCGCTGCGCATCGCGCCCTCGATGCTCGCCGGAAAGCGATGGTTCGTGTAGCAGCCCGCCAAGAACAAGTTCGCGGCCGGCGTGCGCGCACCGGGCCGCAATTTTTCCGCACCCGGGCTCGCGCGATACACGCTCTTGGGGACGCGCACCAGTTTCGCTTTGACCAGCGTCGCTTTGGTCGCGAGCGGATAGAGCTTCGTCATATCCGTCATCACGCGGTCGACGATCGCGTCGTCATCGAGAGCCATCAGATCGTCGGCCGGCGCGATGCACACTTCGATGAACGACTTGCCGGGCCAACCGTAGCCGGGTGAGGCCTGGCCGAGATCCGCGTGCACCGGCAAGAGCGTCCCCGCGCCGAAGATCAGGTTCGTATGCGGCGAGATCGGGCGGTCGAACCAGAAGTGACCGTTGATTACCGGCGACGACGTCAGCTTCCCGACGCCGTGTACGAGCGGATCGCGCAGCATCTCGGGCGGCAAGAGTTTCGCCGCGTCGTGAACCGGCGTCGCGAGGATCACGTTGTCCGCTTCGTAGCTGCGTCCGTCGTCCGTGCGCACGCCGGTGCAGCGCCCGCCGGAGAAGATCAACTCCGCGACGCGCGCGGTACTCTCGATGCGCACGCCACGCGCCCGCACGTGATCGGCAATCGGCTCGATCAGCCGCTCGTTCGGCGGGCCGTCCAGAAATCCGGCGCGGCTGGCATCACGCGAACTCGCGAAGTACGCCATCACCCGCAGCATCGCTTCGGCCGAGATCGCATCGACCGGCGTGAAGTTCAACGCCAGCGCCATCGGTCCGAAAAACGTTTTCAGCATGTGCTCGGACATGCCGCGCTTGCGGTGCCATGCGGCATAGGTGATATCGTCCTGGCGCTCCGCGTAGGCGTGATCGCCGACGAGAATCGGCAGCGTTCCCGTCGCGAAGAGCACTTTCTCCCACGCGTCGAAGACGTAGCGCGCGTTGAGCACGGCACCGATGCCGTTGAACGGCGAGGGCGCGTCAACGAAGTGGAACTCTTCGAACACCGCTTCCGCTCCGACGCGGTTCGAGAAGCCCGGCGGCATTGCGAACGTCAGCGTGTGCGGCTGCCAGCGAACGTGGTGCCCGATTCCCACCTCGCGCATCAGGGCGTGCACGGTATCGTATCCGCCGAAAAACGAGTGCAGGCCCGTTTCGAGGATGTCACCGTCGCGGTCGCGCCACGAGGACAGCTTGCCTCCCAGGATCGGGCGTTTCTCCAAGACAAGCGCTGAGCGCCCGGCGTCGGCGAGATACTTGGCGGCTGCAAGGCCTGCCGGGCCGCCGCCGACCACAATTGCGTCTAGGGGCTCAAAAGCAACGTTCGCCTGCATGCCGAACGTCTTGCCTTCCATGTCAGTAGCCATTTCCATCGGTCCCGAGACGAACATCCGCGAACTCGTCGCCGCCCTCCCCGTCGCCGAGCAGGTCCTCGAGCGGTTCGGGCTTCACTGCTCGGGTTGCGGCGTGAACAAATACGAAACGATCGAAAAGGGCGCCGCCGCGCACGGTTTGCGCGCCGAGCCGATCATCGCCGCGCTCACGCAGGCCCGGCTTTCCGGGCGCGTGCCGACGATTAGCAACGATGATATCGTTCCCCAGCGCCGCGCACCCGGCGAGTTCGCGCGAAAGGCACGCTTCAAGCACGTTGTGCCCATCATGTCCGGCAAGGGCGGCGTCGGGAAATCGCTGGTCACCGGCCTGCTCGCGGTCGGACTGCGGCGCGCCGGCCTGCGCGTCGGCATCCTCGACGGCGACATCACCGGACCGTCGATCCCGCGCCTGTTCGGTTTGACGACGCCGCTGGGCATCGAGAGCGACCCGAACACGCCCGCCGGTACGCAGCCGCGCCCGTTGATGACGCCCGCCGTAACGCGCTCGGCGATCGAAGTCGTCTCGGCGAACCTGCTCACGGACAAGGAAGACACCGCGATGATCTGGCGCGGTCCGATCCTCTCCGGCGTGATCCGCCAATTCTACGAACAAGTGCTGTGGAGCGATTTGGACTATCTCCTGATCGATCTTCCGCCGGGAACGTCGGATGCGCCGCTCACCGTGCTGCAATCGCTTGCCGTCGACGGCGTCGTGCTGGTAACGATGCCGCAGAAGCTTGCGACGATGATCGTGCGCAAAGCCGCGAACCTGATCCATCAGTTGAAGAAACCGATCCTCGGCGTGGTCGAGAACATGTCGTACTTCGTCGCGCCCGACACCGGCGCGCGCTATGACATCTTCGGGCCGTCATACGCCGATTCAGTTGCCGAACTCGCCGGCGCTCCGATACTCGGGCGCCTGCCGATCAACCCGTACTTGGTCGAGAAAGCCGATGCCGGATTGGTTGAGGAGATCGACGATCCGATCGTCGATGAATTGGCCGCCGCACTCGAACGCGCCGTCGCCGCGATGCCCAAAGTTAAAGAAACGATATCGATCATTTGAGCGACCGCAGTCCTCTGGCTCGCTTCGCGCTTGGCGCGGCGGCGGGCTTGACCATCGGTTACACCGCGGCGCGCGCGTTCGATGCACTCGCCGATCGTACCAATCCCGCACCGCCCAAGGAACGCGATCCTAAACGCTACGGACAAACGCGCCGGCTACTCATGGTGATCGGCCTCGCGCGCTCGGCCGCGACCAGCGCCGTGTGGGCGTTCGGTCTCGCCGATAGCTTCGAGCGCGCGCTCAAGCCGGTTCCCACGCCGTTGCGCTTACCGATGTTTGTCGGCTTGCTGACGGTGATCGAGGCGGCCCGCGAATGGCCGGCCGACTACATCGAAGAGTACCAGCTCGAGCGCATCTTCGGCAACAGTGAACGCACGGTTGAAGCGTGGTCCGGCGATCGCATCAAAGCGACGCTGATCGGTGCCGGTGTCGCCAAGATTCTCGCCCTTGTCGGCGGTTCGTTGATGCGGCGCGCGCCCAAACGCTGGCCGTGGATCGCGATCGCCGGGATGCCGGGCTTACTGGCATTTACGAACGTCGTCGCACCGACGTTCATCATGCCGCTCTTCAACAAATACATTCCGCTCGAAGGCCCGCTCGAGGAAAAGATCCGCAGCCTCGCCGCGCGTTACGGCGTCGGCGGCGCGACGATCCTGCGCTTCGACATGAGCCGTCAGACAAAGAAAGCCAACGCGTTCGTGACCGGCGTGTTCGGCACGGAACGGATCGCACTCGCCGACACGCTGCTCGATGAGTTCGCAGAGGACGAAACGCTCTTCGTCGTCGCGCACGAACTCGGACATTACGTCAAACGCGATCCGTGGGTCGCGATCGCACTCGGTACCGGCTTGCTGGCACTCCCGCTGCTGCTTGGAAACCGCATCGTCCGGCGCACGACCGGCCGCGACACCGGCGATATCGGTCCGGCGATGCGCCTCGCCTTCTACCTCTCGATCGGTCAACTCGCCGCGATGCCGATCGCGAACGCGTTCTCGCGGATGATCGAGCGCCGTGCCGATCGCTTCGCCGTGACCGCCACGGACGATCCGGCCAGCGGGGCGCGCGCGTTCCGCCGGCTGCGCGATCAGAACTTGGCTGAAGACGAAGGCCCGAAGTGGTCGGAGTTGCTGTTCTCCTCCCACCCGTCGCTCGGTTCGCGCATCGCGGCGCTCGAGAGGTCCTGAGCCTGTCGAAGGACGTCGTCGATGTAGCGCACGAACGGCGCGCAGTCACGGATCGCATCGCGAAACGTGGCGAATGCGCCCTTGCGCGCGATCTCGGCGTCGCTCCATTCGCGCCGCACGAGGTAGTTGCGCGCGCGGATCAACTCGCCGCGCGGATGCTCCTTGGGGAAGCCGCGCGGCATACGCACGAGCCCGTCCGTCCGCAGCGGCAAGTACGGTGCCATCGCCTTGCTGCGGAGGATGCGGTCGAACGGCCGCGGATCGGCGGCCATGCGGCGGCGCAGTGCCTCCAGTACCGGCTTCTCCGGCGTGTAGATGCCCGCGCTGAAGTGCGAATCGCCCGGCGAGAGGCTCACATAGAAGCCCGCGTTCGCGCCGCTCTTCCCGAACGGCGAGAGCCAGGCAGAAACGTGACTTTTGTACGGCGTCTTGTCATGGCTGAAGCGCGTGTCGCGCGCGAGGCGGAATAGGCAGCGCCGCGGATCGACATATGCGAGCCGCTCATCAAAACGTACCGCTGAGAAGAGTAGCGCCGCAACGAGATCCTCCCACTCCGGCTTCACGTGCTCGTCGAACGTCTCGCGGTGCGCCGCGAACCACGCGCGGTCGTTGTTCTTCTTGAGTTGCCGCAACCAGCGCAAAGCCCGTACGGCGTCGATCGGATCGGCCTTCACGGGAACAGCTCGTCCCACATACGGGCGAAGATCGCCTCCCACGTTTGGCCGGCTGCAGCCGCAACACCGCGTTCGATGCGCTGGGCCGGCGCTCGCAACGCGTCGTGGACGGCAGCAATGAACGCGCTCGCACCATTGGCGATGTATGCGATGTCCCCATACGCGGCGACGACATCGGCGATCGGCGTCGATACGACGGGGCAGCGCGCGGCGAAGTACTCCAGTGTCTTCGTCGGCGAGATCGATGCGGTCGCGCGATTGATCGCAAACGGCATCAGCGCGACGTCGACGCCGGCGAGGAGCGAGGGCAGCGCGCTGTAGGCGAGGCGGCCGGTGTAGTGGACGTTTGGTCGCTGCGGCAACCGTGCCGGATCAACTTTTACCACTGGTCCGGCCAGGATCACGTGTCCGCCTGGGAACGCGTCGGCGAGCGCGGCGATGAGTTCGTAGTCCAGGCGTTCGTCGATCACGCCGACGTAGGCGAGAACCGGCGCGCTCAACATCGCAGCAAGCGGATGCGGTCCGACGTCCGCAGCGAAGCGCACGAACTCGACGCCGCTCGGATGGCAATGCACTTTTGCGCCATACGAACGGCGGTTCTCGTAAAGAGTGCGGCCGCCGGCGAACACGACGTCCGCGCGCGCGAGCAGCGCCGCTTCGCGCTCGCGCATTCCGCGCGGTGCAAAATCGAAATTCGCGAGATCGTCCATCGCGTCGTACACCACCGGGGAGGCGGCGAATGCATCGATCAACTCCGTCATCATCGGCGTGTAGATCCACGCGCCGCAACGGCGCGATCCCGCGAGATCCTTTGCGGTTGCCAGCGCCTGCGGGTCGACGAGCGGCTCGCCCCAGCCACGCCGCCGAAGCGGGCGGATCACGGTGAGCGCCCCGTCGTGCCGGACGTCATCGCGGTCGACCGCTGCGCCGTAAGGTTCCTCGATGATGATGACCGGCAGCTTTTGCGCTAGGCGCGTCAGCAGATGATGCGGACGCTGCCGGACGCCGTCCCACCGCAGGTGCAGGCCGGCGATGAATACCTCGGGCTGGTTCACGCCAGCGCTTCGTCAGTCGTCCGGAGGTGATCGCCTTCGGGAAGTCCGGCGTCGCGCATCGCAATCAGTGCCTCGAGCGGCAGCGCACGATCGGCGCGTTCCCACCAGCCACGCACGCCGCGGTCGTCGATGCTGCCCGTGGCCACGAGCTCGCGCAACGCATCGGCGACGGCTGTCGGCTGCGGCACCTCGTTCGGACCGGCGAACGTATAGATGCCGTCTTCCGCGACGGCGGCGCGCTGCAGCAAAAGCGAGTGCCAGTCGACCATGCCGAACGCGGCCCACGCGCCGAGCGCGCGCACGTCCATGCCGCCGGCACGCAACGCCTGTGCGTCGGCAACATGCTGCGCGAGCCAGCGCACGCGTTCGGCGGCCGGAGCGTGCACGTGCACCTCCCCGAGCGCTAGCGGCAACTGAAGTCGTTCGCCTGCAGCGCGCAACAGCGGACCGGCTGCCGGGGACGGTTCACCCGCGACGTAGACGGCCGGCACGTCGGCGGCCTCATCGCCGTGCGTGAACAGATAACGCTCCGAATGCGGATAGTGGTTGAAGGCGACGAGATCCGGAACGCATGCATCGCGCTGCATCATCGCGAGTTCGAGCGCGTTTACCCCGCAGCGCTCGGTGAGAAATGCCGTCAGCGGATGGTCATCGCCGACGCGACCGGCAACGAGTTCCACCGAGAGGTAGACGCGCTCGCGCAGAAACTCAACGTACTCCGCCGCTCCCGCATCGCCGGCGGCATAGCGTTGCAGATCTTCGGTTAGGACGAACTCGGCGTCCGGAATGACGCGGTGGATGCGGCGCATCGCGGCTTGCTGCGCCAGCGTTTGATTGACCATCGCGCGGCCGAAGGCTCGATCGTCGCGCACGTTCGGATACCACACCCCGTACAGCGTTGCGAAGCGCGCGGTGGTTAGGGGTTCGTTGATCGGCGTCCAGCGGCGAATCCAAGGGAACATCCGCGCCGTCGCTTCGGCGTACTCCGCGAACCACAACGGAAACGCCGGATCGAGCAAGTCGGTGTACTGCGGGCCGCTGCCGTGATGTAGCAGCGTTACGATGGGCTCGACCCCGGCAACGCGCAATGCGTTGAGGCGGCGCGCGGGTTCGCTAAAGTCGTGCTCGTGCGGATCGATGGGCGCGACGCGCTCCCACAGCACCGGAACGCGCGAAGCGCTAACGCCGAGCGCGGCTATGCGTTCGGCATCGCCGGTCCGCACATCGAGGCCCGTTTCGGCGATCTGGTCGCGCACCGTGTCTATATCGATGCGCGCGACCGTCGGCTCAGGCGATGCCCAAAGCTCCAACCGCTCCGTTGACAAAGAGCGGGGCACCGTTACGAGAGGACGGGGGAGGGGCGGGTTCCGAGCCATGTGGCGATGTCGGTCTTTGCGTCGACGTGTACGCCGTCGCGTAATTCGCGGCGGAACTCGCCGAATAGGCCGTAGGCCTCGGCGAACGCGTCGTGTTTGTGGATCGATTCGTAGTTGACTTGCGTCGCGCTGATGAACGTGTCGTCCGGAAAATCGGCATACACGTCGAGCGCGCGCGCGAGGATTCCACGCACGACGTCTTCGACGAACTTCGGATTCTGATGCGCTTTGTTGACGATGAAGAATTCGTCGGGCCGCTTGAGCAGATCGTAGGTTTCGCTCGACATCGAATTCTCGACGATTTCGACCAGATCTTCGGCGCGCAGGTGATCGGAGAACACGCCTTCGGTGCCGATCAGCACCGAGCCGCGACCGCGCTGGTTGTGGGTTGCCACCGGCAACGCATCGAGCGCGCGGTTGGCGTCGGCCGTACTGAAGCCTACCGCTTCGAGTTCGTGCAGCGAGTGTTCGCGCACCATCAGCTGGGCGCACGGGCAAGCCGTCATCCCTTCGGCTTCAACTCCGACCAACCGCCGCGTGCGAGTCGCATCGGCGTGCGCGATGCCGACCAGCGTATACGTCTCCTCGGTGCGCTTCCCACTCACCGGCGTCCAGCGCTCGAGCCCGAATTCGGCGCGGACGCGCACGTCGGCGCGGATCGCATCTTGCGAGGTGACGATCTCGCGCGCGATTTGGGCGACCAGATCCTCAACCCGTGCCGGCTTCTCGGAACGGCCCAGAACGTCGAGCGTCGCTGCTTCGAGCAATTCGGAGAAGCGTGACATGTGAACGCCGGCTTTGTCGGGACGCAGATCGGCGACCATCGTGAAGTCGGCGTTAAAGACCCGCTCCGCGCCGCCGACGTTGAGCCGGATGATGTGCTTGACGCTCGACACACCGACGCGGTTGAGCGAGAGCCGCACGTCGGGCGCTTCTTCTTGGCGATTGGCAAAGAAGTGCATCGCCCGGGCCTTGCGCGTGATCCCCGTGATGTCGGCGCCGGCGGCAATCTCGCGAATCGTTTTGCCCAAGCGCGGATCGACGTGATCCGGCGCGATCTCGACCAGTGGCACGAGGTTGAACGGTCGCGTCGCGATATAGCGGTGCGGCACTTCAAACCGGCCGAAGTCGGCCACGAGATCGTCGAAGTAAAGAATATCGATGTCGATGGGACGAGCGCTCAAGAGCGCGGTCCGCTGCCGTCCGATCGCGACCTCGACACCGCGCACGAACGTCTCGAACGCAGGCGCATCGAGCTCGGTCGTTACCCGCGCGGCGACGTTGAGGAACGCGGGGCCCGCGACGCCACCGGCGGGCGGCGTCTCGTAATAGGCCGACACGAGCTCGACCCGCGCTTCGCGGCGCAGCTTTTGCAGGGCCCCGAGAATCGTGCCTTGGCGATCGCCGAGATTGGACCCAAGCCCAATGAGGACGGAATGCATACGCGGCTTAGACCGCCGCCGCCGAGGTGGAGTTGCCGCCGGGCGTTCCCGGCATGTGGTCGGCAAGATCGAGCGTCGCCCGCCGGCCGGGAGCGATCGCGGCGAACATGCGGGCTAACTGCACGGTCTCTTCAACGTCGTGCACGCGCAACAGCCGCGCGCCGGCGGCGATGCCGATGGCCGCCGTCGCGAGCGAGGGCACGAGCAATTCTTTGGCCGGGCGCCGGAAGATGCGGCCGATGAAGCTCTTGCGCGAACTGGCAAAGAGAATCGGATAGCCGAGCTCACGCAGTTCACCGAAGCGGTCGAGGATCTCAAGATCGGTGCGCGGCTCCTTGCCGAATTCGAGGCCGGGATCGATTACGATCGAGTCGCGCCGCACGCCGGCCGCCAGCGCCCGCCCGGTGCGCTCGCGTAAGAAGTCGATGATCTCACGCATGACGTCGGTGTACGCGTAGCCGGCCGGGTCGCGCACGTTGAGCTCGCCCTTGAGATGCATCACGACGAGCGCCGCATCGTGTTTTGCGACGACGCCGGCAAGATCGGGGTCCGAGAGTCCGCTACAATCGTTGATTACCTGCGCGCCGGCTGCCAGCGCCGCGTCCGCCACGCTCGCCTTGAACGTGTCGATAGAAATCGTCAGATCGATGCCCGCCGCGCGAATCGCTTCGACCGCGGGCACGACGCGCTCGCGCTCTTCGTCTGCGCTCACGCGGCGATTCCAGGCCGCATACGATTGACCGCCGACATCCACCAACGCACCGCCGGCGGCGACAATCGCGCGCGCCCGCGCCACGACGTCGTCGAGCCCCGCCGCGCGGTCGTAGAACGAGTCGGGCGTCACGTTGACGATTCCCATAACGCGGGCTTCGTCACGCAGATCGAGCACCCGATCGCGCAGGCGCACCGTCTCGATCATCGCGGTCGAGCTAGAGGGGACGCAGCGCGCCCGGATGGAGGCCGCTGTCGATGCGCGAACGCAGGTCGTCGAGATGCGCCCGTGTCGCGATGTCGGTCGCAGCGCGATAGGCGCCGTCGAGCCGCGCGCGTATCAGGTGCAGTTCGTAGCGCGAGAGCGATTGGATCTCGCGCGGCACGCCGAGCTGATCCATCTGCCCGCTGGGAAGGAACGCGATCTGCAGTTCGAGGTCGGCAAAGCGGCGCTGCAGATCGCGGTGCTGAGCCGAGATCGTGTGCGAACCTAAATCATCGAAGATCGCGGCGTTCGTCCAGCTAAAAAGATCGGCCAGGTCCATCGTCGCTCCCGGCTTCGATTCCTTGAGCGACTCGTTGGCGATGCGCGAAATGCTCGCCGGATTGAAGAGCGCGGAGATTGCCGCATCTTGCAGTTGCGCGACGACTTCGCGGATCGGGAAATCGGTGCGACGGATGCCGCCCGTACTCCAGTCGGCGCTGTACCGGATCGGGGCAACGTCGTTGAGCAACTGCGGCGGGTAGTTCAAGGCGTTTGACGAGAGCACGTAACGATCGATTACTTCGAAAGCCCTGCGCTGCTGCGCGCGCGGAATCGTCTCGAACGGCGGCTTTCCACCAGGTTGCCCACGATGCGAACGCGAGGTGTAAACGCCCCCGATATAGCGGGCCGCTATCGAAATGTTGGCCAGCTCGTTGTTGAGGACGCTGACCAGCGTCTGCCGCAGATCCTGATAACTGCGCGTGTCGCCCGGGTACCGATGCGTGAGCTTCGCGGCGAGATCGTCGTCGATCGCGAATTGGTCACGGTCATAGGCGAGCGGGTCGCTCGAAAGATCGAAGCGCTGGATGCGCGGATCTATCGCATACGGTTCGATGACGTCCTCATCGGTGCCATAGGCCAGTCCCAGCTGCGTCGATCGCGCCGCGATCTTGTGCAAGGACGGCAGTTCCGCCGCCGAACTGTGCAAGCCCAGGCGCGTGTAGCCATACTGGATCGCCCAGAAGTCGTAGGGCCCGAGGCGATTGGGGAAATAATCCGCTTGCCGCTCGCCCGGCGCCGCGATGTTCGCGGGCGTGTAATCCATCACCGAGCCCGTCGTGCCGTGCGCGTGCGTAAAGGCGGGATCGTGCAGCTCGGCATACGTGAATGCGGTCGAACCCTCGAAATTGTGCCGCAGCCCAAGCGTGTGCCCGACCTCGTGCATGACGGTCGAGTAGAGAAAGTCTTGCGCGTACGCGTCGCGCTGACGGACGCTGCCATGGCGTTGGCCGATCAACATCGACATTCCAAGCGCGGCTTGATTCGTTTCGACGGCCGCGTCGTCGCACGTTAGGTCGTCGCTGAGACCGTCGATGTCATCGGTCGACACGGTGGGTTCCAGTTGCGCCATCGCCAAGAACGCGTTGCGTTGGATGCGCAGGACCGGCAACACGCGATCGACGTACCCGCGACGGACCGCGCGCATCGATTCGCCGTCAATGACGACCTCGGTGCGGATGATCTGTCCCGTATCGGGGTCGGAGATGTGCGGACTGAACGCGACGAAGCCAGGCGAATCCGACGTGAGCCAGCGAACGCTGTTGTAACGCGCGTCTTCGGGATCGAAGGCCGGATCCGCCGGCGGATCGTGCACCACGATCGCGTGCGGATACCCGACCTTTGCAAACGCCGTGTTCCACGCTAGGATGCCGCGCCGCACCGTATCGCGATACGTCGGCGGAATTTCGTTGGTGAGCGTAAAGACGATCGGGCCGGCGTCGAGATTCCAACGGTCGATGAAGCGTTCGGTCGGCAACGTCGAGACGTCGTTGCCAAAGTGCTTGCGCGCCGTGATGAAATAGCCGATGCGGTCGTCGGCGTAGCGCGGCACGTAATTCGCGTCGTGAGGCGGAGGCGCGACGATGCTGTAATGCACGACCAGCGGAATGCCGCGTCCGTCGGGGACGGTCGGCAGCGCATTCGCCGGTCCGTTGAAGGTCAGGTTGACCGAGATTTCATCGTTGAGCGGAAAGCTCTTGGTGCTCAAGTAGTACGACTTCGTGGCATCGACGCCGAACGACGCGCGCACGCTGATTATGAGTAATCCGGGTAGCGACGGCGCCGCAACGCCCTTGCCGAGATCCGTGCCGATGCCCTCGAAGTCCGAGAGAAAGAGCGTCGGTTCGATGACGACGTGCGTCTTGGCCGTGTCCTCAGCGATCACCGGCGTGGCTTGAATCACCGAATCCGCGACGCTCACGGCGAGCGATGCCGCCGCCGACGTCCCTTTGTCGGCAACGTAGCGCGTGTTGGGCGTCACCCACATCACGCGGTTGCCGACGCGCTTGAAGATCACGACTAGCGGGTCGTAGATGCGGCCGGCAAACGCGTCGCCGCCGACGCCGTTCGTGATCGACGGCAAGATGATGTATGGCTTGCCGAAGTTGTCGGGCCGCAGATCGAGGTAGAGTTTATCGTCCTTGCGCACGAGGTCGATCACGCCGTCCTGATGCTCGCCGCCGCGCATGAACGTCACATAGGGTTGCGTCGGCGCGGCGCTGGCCGGAGCGAACGGCACCAGCGCACGCAAGACGTTCGGCAGGTTCGGGAGATTCGGCAGCGGCTGCGGCGTGGTGAGAATCGTCGGAGCGGCGGTCGGGGCAATCGTCGGCGCGGGCACCGGTACGGGCGAGGGAGTTGCCGCGACCGGCGCGACACCGGCCGGCGCGCTCAGTCCATCCACGGCAAGCGCCAGGCTGGCAGCTACCACGATAAAGAGACCGGCGATCGAACCACGTACGCCCATCCTTGCTACGTTTAACGGCGCCGAGGTGCAGCCTTTAGTCTAAAGGCCACTCGCGATCTTTCCGTGCTCGCTCCGCCACCACTAGGAAATAAGCGTCAGCCAATCTCCCGGAGCAGGGCGTTTACCGCGTACCACGTCGGAATACGTCACGCGCAGGCGGTCGGTGAGCGGGCGCTGCTCGGACATGATGCGGTCGTCGATGCGTACGATCGGGACGACTTCGGCCGCGGTGCCGGTGAAAAACGCTTCGTCGCACGCCGCGAGATCGGCGCGCGTCATCGTACGCACGTTGATGGGGATGCCGAGTTCGCGCGCGATCTCGAGCACCGAGCCGCGCGTGATCCCCTCGAGGATATCCGAGCCGCCGTCGTTCGTGGTCAACACGCCGTCGAGCACCACGAAGAGGTTCTCGCCGCTGCCCTCGGCCAGGTTACCGCGATCGTTGAGCAAGATCGCTTCGTCGAAGCCGCGCGCCAGGGCATCGGCGAGCGCGAGGATGGAGTTGGTGTAGTGTCCGCCCGCCTTCACCCACGACGGCAACGACGCCGACGGCGTTTTCATGATCGGCGACACCGTCGCCGCGCAGCGCGGCGCTTCTTCGCCCTTGATCAGTCCGCTAAAGGGAAGCACCGCAACAAGGACCCGCGTTTCGCACACGTTCGCCGGCGCGAGCCGCACCGTATCGCCGCCGAAGAAGGCGAGGGGCCGGATATAGGCGGCATCACGGCCGCTCGCCTTCGCGACGTCGACGACGATCTCGCAGAAGCGTTCGGCCGAGTACGGCATCTCCAAACCGTACGTGCGGGCGCCGCGATAGAGGCGGTCGATGTGGTCGCGTAGGCGGAAAATCGCCGGACCGCGCGATGTCGGGTAGAGCCGAATTCCCTCAAATACGCTCGAACCGTAATGAAGCGCGTGGGTGAGACCGTGGAGCGCTACCGACGCATCAGATTGGAACGCTCCGTCCAGCCACACGGTGGTGGCATCGGCGAGCGCGGTCGGCGGCGGGGTCGTCTGCATTTTGCGAACGTAGCATGCGCTAAGCAACCGGTCAAGTGCGGGCGTGTGGTTGCCGGCCGCGATTCAGCCGTCGATGCCGAGCGCCGAAAGATCGAGTTTGCCCGAACGCAGCGGCGGACACCAGTAGTATCCGCCAGTGACCGGACGCGAAAACGTGAACAGCGCATCGACGATGCCGTCGTCGAGCCCGAGCATGCGGCGCAACATGCGCTCGAACTTATCGAGCGTGTCGCCGAAGGCGATGAACTCGAGACCGTGTTCTTCCCCGTCCGACCACGGCATCGAGCGGCGCACCACAAACGATTCCGGATCGAAGTCTTCCTGTTCGACACGCTTGACGTGCGCGGACGGCGGCGCGTCGGCGATCTCCTCGTTCGTTGCTAGACGCCGGCCGATCACGGAGTCGGCCTGATCCGGCGGAAACGCCGCAAAGCGCTGCAGATCGTGAATCCAGCGCTGCACCGCGACGAAGCTCGATCCACCGAGTCCGCCGGACGCGTGTACGATTGCCGCAGCATCCGCTGCGGTGCCGCTCGGATTGGCCGTACCGTCTTCAAACCCGCTGAGATCGCGGCCGCCGTCGTAGTGGAACAAACTGCGCGCATCCTCGAGTGCGAACGCGCCACCCAACGCGGCCCGCACGCTGCCCTCGCGTTTATAGAGTTCGGTATGATCGGCAGCGTGCAGCAACGCCCAAAGCGCACCTTGCGTCGACGGCACCGTTGCATCAGGCCCCGAGAGTCCGGGAAAAGTTCGCAAGCCCGCGATCGGACGGCCGAAGCGCAGCGCCAGTTGTTCGCCGATGCCGACGGTCACCCAGCCGGCGGGGATTGCTGTGATGAACGCGCGCAACGTCGCGGCAGCGTCGCCCTCACCATGCAAACGATACGTTAACGATCGCGCGAGCGGCGGCGGAGCGCCGAGGATGCCAGGTTGCGATTCTGAGGGTGCCATTGGCGTGCGCAATTCAGGCACGCGCTTAGGCTTTACCTATCCGGCGAGCGAAAAAGTCGCGGCGTGCTTCGCGCAGGGACGGCAGATGTAGTCGGTGCCGGTTCCCTCGGCCCTGCAGCCGCAACCCCAGTTCAGCTTGTAGGTCATGATCGTCGCGCCGGCGACAGAATCCATCTCCATCGACGACGGCTCACCTAATCGCGAGTGCAGCAGAGAGGACGTCGTGCGGACCGTTGTCATGACTCCCTTAGGGTGGCACGAAACGGAGCGCGATTCAAGCCCTTTACGGAGGCTTGATTCAGCCCAAGGCCGGCGGTCCGGAAAACGCCGCGGCTGCTTCGACAAAAGGGGCAGGAGGAGGGCCCGGACGTCAGTCGGGGATGCCGAGTTCTCGCCGGACGATTTTCGTGCCCTCGACAAGCGCACACAGTTTTGCGAACGCCGTCGCGCGCGGAAGATACTTCATCCCGCAATCCGGTGCCAGCATCAAGCGTTCGGGTGTGATGTGCGTCAATGCGGCGCGAATTTGCGCCGCGACCGCGGCCGGCGTTTCAACGGCCGAGTTATCGTCGAGATCGATCACGCCGAGTACGACGGTTTTATGCGGAAGTTGGCCGAGCATCGCAAGGTCGACGTGTTGCTGCATCGACTCGATGATGATTTGCTGCGCCGGTGTCGTGTCGAGTTCCGTCAAGAACGGATAGCCCGCTAGGCGCGTATGCACGACGTGTGCGTAACCAAAACACGTATGTAAGGCGGTGACGCCGTCGATGCCGTCGAGCGCGCGCGCGATCGCGGGTAGCGCGTAGAGGTGCGCGTCGTCCGGACGCGCTTGAAGGTATGGCTCGTCGATCTGAACGACGTCGGCGCCCGCGCGCTTGAGGTCGCGCAATTCTTCGTTGACGGCCGCCGCGAATGCGAGTGCTGCGGACGCCGCATCGGGATAGTAATCGTTTTGCGCTTGTTGCGTCATCGTGAACGGACCGGGCACGGTAATCTTGATCGCCCGGTCGGTATTGCGGCGCAGAAATTCGACGTCGCGCACCATCACGGGTTCGCGCCGGCGAATGGGGCCCATGATGCGCGGGACCGGGTTCGGATGACCGGTCCGATCCAAAGCCGTGCCGGGGTTGACGAGGTCGATGCCCTCGAGAGCCGTCGCGAAGCGGTTCGAGTAGCTCTCGCGCCGCATCTCGCCGTCGGTGATCAAATCGATCCCGGCGCGTTCCATGTCGCGGATCGCGATGAGGGTCGCGTCATCTTGGGCCTCTTGCAGCCACGCTTCCGGCACGCGCCAGATTTCGCGCGCGCGGACCCGCGGCGGCAGGCGCGCGCTGAGCATGGCGTGATCGACGAGCCATTCCGGTTGCGGGTAACTCCCGACGACCGTCGTGCGTAACGGCAGGGTGAGCGAGGAACGGGCGGCGCTGACAGTCATCACGGTCCGCTTAGCCGATACGCTTCGCGCGCCCCGTCGGCCGGCCTGAGTCCGTGACCCGGCCTCTCCGAGGGCGCCATCGTACCGCCGGCCGCCAGTATCGGTAAGCGTTACGAGCAGCCCTAGTACGGCGTACCTATCGTTGAAAAGTGTAAAGGTCATGCTGCGGTTTGCCGACGCATAAATAACGATGGCAAACAGGCGGGTGCTGGTCGTCGGAGGAGACGGCTACTG
>Ga0182030_10002000_pt1 | contig 43014 bp, 36 predicted proteins | sample 812S3MmetaG_FD_121299 | JGI IMG/M metagenome (GOLD analysis project Ga0182030, IMG submission 121299) | Permafrost microbial communities from Stordalen Mire, Sweden - 812S3M metaG (Illumina Assembly) | ecosystem: Environmental > Terrestrial > Soil > Wetlands > Permafrost | place: Sweden... | reverse complement strand
CGGGATCGAGGTACAGGGCGAGGGTCGGCAGGCAGCGGAGCCCGGCAAGCGGGCTCGGCGGCTTTGGACGGCGGAGGAGAAGCGACGCATCGTGCGCGAGTCGCAAAGACCCGGTGCGGTGAGACAGGAGGTCGCGCAGCGCCACGGTGTTCACGTGAGTGTCATGAACCGATGGCGCACGGAGCAGCCGAGCGGCGCATCGCCCGCCAAGAAGACGGTCAAGCCCGTGCGATTACCCTTGCTGTGTCCCCGCGGGGCTTGCAATACCGTCTTGGTCTTTCTCACCGATCCGGACGTCCCGATCGATACCAACCATCTGGAGCGGGCCCTGAGAGTCATCCCGATGGGCCGAAAATATGCTGGACGGAGCTCGGGGCAAAGCAGGTCGGCATGATCCAATCGCTGATCGTCACGTGCCGGCTTCACAGCGTTGATCCCTACACCTACCTGATCGATGTCCTGCAGCGAATCGCTGAGCACCCCGCCAGCCGTGTCACCAAACACACACCGGACTGTGGAAGCAGCACTTCGCCGCCGAACCAATGCTCTCCGACATGCATCGATTTTCAGTCTGAGACCAAGACGCTGGCTGGTTACCGGTTACAGCGCAAGTTCAATTAAGCGATGATTGGAATATCACAAATGTGCGCATCGCCACGAACGGCAGTGAAGTCAAAACACGCATGAGCGGCTGACGGTGATCGCGAAAGGCCGGAGTTGGCTTGGTCTGGAGTGGTTTTTCGACAAGAGGAAACACCGCATGAAATTATGGGGTCACGTTGGCGCAATGCAAGCGCTCTCCCAGCTGAGCGATGGTCCCATGTGGAGGCGCAGCAATTTTCCCGATGTAGACTACCTCGTCAAAGACGTGAACAGATTACACACTGAGGATCTTACGCGCCGCGTCTTCGCCGCTGATGAATGCCTGATCCGTCCAGGCGTGATCCCAGTTTCCGTAGCGTCCGCAATAAAAAATACGCTGCTCATCGAGAAAGCCGTGAATTGTCTTGACCGCTGCGGCACGATCCAAGTCGTAGATCACATTCGCATAGCGGTTAATCGAAGTGTCTTGGAGAAGGATGCGGTCCCCTTCACGGATGAAACCGCAACGCCGTAAACCCGCCACCACTTCCGCCAGATAGTCGGTCGGACTTCCAGTCAACGGTTTGTATTTATCCGAAAAATAGATTTCGGCTTGAATGGTGCCGCATCCCGGGGGGGCGTTGTGCGGCGAGAACATGTGCGGCAGATTGACGCGGGAGAACACGATGTCTTCGTCGTAAAAGTAGGTGATCGCTGTCTCGGATAGATCCTCGCGGTCGATTCCAAAATTGAACAGCGCCGCTGTTGTGAATGCAAGTCGCTTCGCCGCCGCAAGAATGTCGGGCGGCACGCCGTCGATCAGGGGGATAAGTTCGGGTAGCGGAACCGAGGAGATCAGCTCGGCATAGGTCACAGTCGTGCCGTTGGCGAAGCGCAATTGCCGCGCTAACGGATCGATTCCCGTAACCTTGTGATTCAGGCGCACATCGTAGTGTTGGGCGAGCGATTCCAGGTATGTCACGAACCCACCGTGCGATGGGTAGCGAAACGTATCGACGTAGTGGGAACCCGAAACTGGTCCTTCTGTCGTGCTGCGCAGCATCTCCTCCCGGCTCGGCCGGTACATGCGCGGACCGATCCAATCTGTCACCAGCCGGTCCATTGTTGTCGTGTGATATTTCGTCCCATAGACGATGGGAAATGTCTCGGCGAAGGTCTTGCCGTATGTGGTGCCGAGCCACTGGGCGTAGGTCTGTGTTCGTGGATCGGGCACCGGCTGTGCGGCCGCCAAATCGAAATCGGCGATGATCCGGGCAACAAGATCGGCCGGCAGGCGGTGCAGGTTGGTTTGTACCGGATGTGGAATACGCAGACCGTGCCAGTAATTGTCGATGGCGAGTTTGCGCTCCTCAAACTTGCCTGCAACGCTGTTAGCCAGGATGTCCTTGACGTGCTGGTGTTTCGTGAAGGAGATGTGTCCACCCTCATCCAGGACGAACCCACTGCCGTAGCGGAAAGAGCGTGTATGGCCGCCCAGGTAATCGTTCTTGTCGTAGCACACGAACGGGTGGTGCGCAGCGTCGAGCGTATGGGCGGCACCAAGCCCTGACATCCCGGTCCCGAGGATCGCTATGGATTTCTCAGACATTTCCCATCTCGCTTACCGCCGGCGCGGGATGAGTGTTGTACCAGTTGATCGTGCGCTGCAGACCCTCGCGCAGTGCCACCTTAGACCGAAAGCCCACCTGCGCAAACGCCCGCTCTCGGTCGGCCACTCGCACGGGCTCCAGAGGACGATCGGAGAGCGCACCATAAACGGGCCGAATGGTGCCGCCCATCAGGTCGCACAGCGTTTCCACCAGATCGGCGGTAGTAGTCTGAACTCCCGTGCCCAAGTCAACCGACTGTCCGCCGATGTTCTCGCTGGTCGCCATTTTCATAAAGCCTTCGACGACATCGTCGACGAACACCCAATCAATCACGTGCCGTCCGCTGGAAATCATTGGGGCCTCGCCGCGCTGCAGGCATCTAATGACGTACGGCACCAGCTTGCCCTCATCCTGCTGCGCTGGCCCGTAGACCATGAACACGCGTGCAATCGCGACGGGCAACTTATAGAGGGCGTGACACATGCGCGCGTAACTGGCGCTGGCCCATTTAGCTGCGGCATAGGGAGAGTTAGGAATACTTTGCCCAGAACCGGCGTCGGGTTCGACCAGCGAACCCGTCGTGATGGTGCACTTGCAACCAGTCCCCACCAAGGCATAGAACAGATTGACGCTGGTCTGCAGGTTGCTTTGAAACGCTGGCAGATAATGCTTTAGGTCAGGTGCACCCCAGACGTGGCTTGCGAGATGGAATACATAGTCGGGATGCACGCGCTTGATGAGCTTTACGACCGCGGATGAATCCGACATGTCCAGACTCCAATGGTGCCGCGCCGAAGCGGGGCCGTCGGCGCGCCGACTCACCGAGTGGACGACGGCGCCACAAGCAGCCAGACGCGCGCTGAGCGCGCTGCCGATGAATCCCGCTGCGCCGGTCACGAGCGCTGTCGCACCATGGAAGGAATCGGGTTCAGCCTGGGACACTTTCGCTTACCTCTCGCAATAATCCACTTTCCCTGAGCCGGTGCGCACCCTCGTGCAGGGTCCAGAAAGGCACACGCGAGCGCTCGGCGATATCCAGAAGTGTGTGCCGTCCGTCCGAGAAATTCAAAATCCACAGCAGTCCCAGTCGCTCGGCGTCCGCATACAGGCCGCGCGCTCCGAGCCGTGGCTCACCCTTAGGCGAGAGATTCAGATACCGACGGTCCTCCTGCAAGATATCGATAGCCAACCGTATTAGCCGCCAGGAGTCGCCAAGCCCCTCGGGTCGCACGACATCGAGGTTGTCCGCAGAGGTGTGGTACTGCGCATACTCGCCGTTCGGCGTGCGCATGAAACCTCCCATCGGCAGATCGAATCCGGGAGAGCAGTACTGCCGTTGATCGTAACCCGTTGGAGCAAAGTCTCGAATGGATGCCTTGGGGCTGCTGTGCATAAATACATGTTCTATGGCGCGATCGATCAGCGCACGCCCGTGTCGCGAGCGTACATAGGTAGGCTCACCGGCATCCCCGCAAACTGCTAGCACCAGTCCGCCACGTATTGTAGCTGCCAATTCCTCGTTTCGTGAGAGCCATACGAGAGGACCAAGAGTCGCCGGCAAAAATAGAAAGCGCACGCCGAACCTGCGATCGCACCCGGCCAGATCTCTCGCCAATAACGCTGCAACCGCAATTCCAGAAAGATTGTCGTTGCACAACGAAGGGTGGCAAGTGTGCGTCGAGATCAGTATCTCGCCGCGCTCACTTCCCGGCAGCAGCAGCTCACCGTAGCTCAGACTGCCCGGTTCAATGCGCGAGTCGATGCGCACTCGGTACTCGGGCTCATTGAGATTCTCGAGCAAACGGTGCGGTGCGCAGAAACCCCACGAGTGGCGGTAGTAAGTGTGCCGGTAGGGAATCCAGTCCGGGCGGGTCGGATCGGTATGCAAATGTTGCAGCAGTTCCGCTCGCGAAATCACGGCATCGATCGGCGCACTGTTGCCGATCACGTGCAGGTTGCTGGCCTTGAAGTCGATGACCCGGTTGCCGTCACCATCAAGCACATACGCATCCCGGATGTTCCATTCGTCGGGCACCGTCCAGTCGAAAGCCTGAGTTCCAGAAGGCACCTCGTTGATCGTAAGCGGGATGACTTCGCGGAGTCGCCGCAACGTTTCCCGCACGCCTTCACCGGTCAGGCTACGGCAGATTGGATAGAGCGACGCGCACAGTGCATACGCCTCGGCGCCGATCGCAGTACTGAGCTCTCTCGTCGAGGCTTGCAGAGAGCTCCCCGGCCGCGCAGTTGCAAGCCCGGCCGCCACCTGTCCCGGTACGCTCAAGGCGTTCGCTCAGACCGGCTGGCCGGCATCGGGCCAGCGGATCCATGCGCGCCCGTATAGGCTATTTTTCGACGTGAAATCATGACCCTTTCGTATTGCAAATTGGCGATACATCGCTCCGCTCTGCTCCTAAGCAATCATGGGCACCCATCAGGAATCGAACAATAGAACAGCGCACAAAATGCCAAAAATTCTAGCCATGGCGATCCTCGTGTGGATCCCGAAATACAGGAAACAGGTGCTGACCGTGGAGGTCGCGACGCGTGTGCCCGACCTGATTTGGCAGATCGCCGCGGAGCATGAGCTGGAGATTATCTCCGGCAAAGTCGCACGAGACCTTGTTCACGTCTTTGTGAGCGACCGTCCAACCCAGAAGGTGAGCCAAATTATGCGGTGGCTCAAGGGGACGAGTTCGAGAATGCTGCTGCCGGAGTATTCGCATCTGAGGAAGAGGTTCTGGGGTCGGCACCTGTGGGCGAGGGGCTATCTGGCGGTCAGCTCCGGCACCATTACGAACGAAATGATCAAGCAATACATCGATAAGCAGGAAGGTGAACAGATCGCTGATGACAGTCGATTTCCAATCGTCGAGGGATAACCCCTCGCCTTATAGGCGAGGGTTGTTTAGTGATTAAACATAAAATTTAAATGCTCGCAAGGCCTGTTCCAGGTCAGATTCGTCTCTGACATGAATGGAGCTCCAATAGGCCGCTGCACGCGATGCGTGTTGCGGTAAGGTCTTGAAGGATAACGGAGATGGAGTTGATCCGGCTGCGCAGACACTTCAACGTAAGGCGCAGAGGTGTTTATGGGAAGAGCAAACACGCCAGTATACACCGGAGTTCAAGCGGCAAATGATGGCGTTGGCACGAGCCGGATGTGACCCGGCCTCCCTGGCGAAGGAGTTTGATCTGATGGCCTGGACCATCGCCCTGTGGGTCATTCAAGAGATTGATTTTATTAAAACTGAGACACTACCCAGCTTTGCAATATGTATATTCTGCCATACAGGTGTGGTATAGCCGGTGATACTAGAGCGGATTAGAAAGCTGTCCGTCGTGAGCGTGTAGAACTGTTTATCCGATCGTTGACGGGAAAACCAACTGTTCGCCCATGACTTTTCGCGCCGCTAGATTCCCGTCTGACTATCGTCGCCATTGCCAGAAAACGACCATTCTCGCGCTCGTCACGGCGGTACTTTCGCTAGTCCTCGCGATCATCCCGCTATCCTTTATCGGGCAGGGAATTGCGACGAGATCATTTTTGTTGCTCTTATCGTTTCTAAGCCGGAATTGCCGAGAGCAGCGCAGCTCACACGGTGGAACGATCCTCGGCACTACTTGCGCGAGTTCTGGTCCGGCAATGTCCGGTTCACTCCCTTCGTGAAGGCCGTGGGGCTTGCTCTGTTCAATGAGCTGCAAAAGAAAGCCCAGGGGGCCACCGCTTCCCACAGGGAAACCACAGATCGCAAGCTCGATGAGTCGCCGCCGCTGGATCTGCAGCCCGGCGACATCGTACGCGTCAAGCCAAAACAGGAGATCGAAAAGACGCTGAAAAAATCGAAAAAACCGTGGCCTGTGGTTCGATGTTGAAATGCACCGTTATTGTGGCGGCGAGTTTCGCGTGGCCATACGTGTCAAGACCATCATACGCGAAGATAATGGAAGCATGCTGTCACTAAAGAACCCATGTATAGTGCTTGAGGGCGCAGTAGGGACCAGCGAGTATCTTGGCCTAGGTCCGCAAAGCGATCTGATTTTCTGGCGCGAAGTCTGGCTCGAGGTCAAAGAAATCCCAAGCGTTCAAGAGGTGGCTGCCTTGGCTAAGCTCGAATGATGCCAATGGAGCCTTTGGGGCAACATTTGATCTCTCTCGATGACTTGCCGCTGAGCACGGGCTGGGCCATCGTGCTGGGACAGGCATGCAAGTGAGATGATGATGGAAACCCAGCCTCCGAGTAAGGCACGTGCGCTTATTTTTTCGCCTAGAAATATCTTCGGAAATGCGCATTTCAGATGTCCTCATTTTGAATTCGAGGACATTATTTGCAAGATCGATTCTGCTGAGCTGTTTGCACCCAAGGCCGATCCGTCTAGTTTGCGGTTCAGTTTTGCTACGCGACTGGCTTATTGGACACCCATCACGTTGAATCCGGGAATCCACGGACTATCAGATAAGGGCCTCTACGACATTTTCTTCACGATTTGCGGATTCCCGCAGGACTTGCTGGTGTTCAGTGGTGTCAGCAATTTCGGGGACATTTGCAGAACGTCAGTATGTCTATTGGACGAGCTTTGGATAGACGATATCGCCAAACATCGCCACTTTCTTCGCATACTCGAAAAGTTTGACGTCGTCATGCTGTACTACAGCCAGACGGTGAAGCCTCTCAGTGAGCGAATCAAGAGCAGATGTACCTTCTTGCCACCTGGCATAGACGCCATTTCGTTTTGCCCTTATCCAGACCCAGTCGAGCGCGTCATCGACGTTTATAGCATAGGGCGGAGGTCGCAGGTAACACACCAGAAACTTCTGGAGTGGGCGCGGGAAACCCGACGGTTCTATCTTCACGATACCATTCGTGGGAGTCAGACGATCAATTCGAAGGAACACAGAGCGGCTTTGGCGAACGCCGCCAAGAGGAGTCGGTACTTCATCGTTAATCCTGGAAAGATAGATGAGCCCTCTCAGAGAGGCCAGCAGATCGAGGTCGGCAGCAGGTACTTTGAGGGAGCAGCCTCCGGTGCCATCATGATAGGCGAGCGACCGGCCAATGAGGCGTTCAAGAGCTTATTCGATTGGCCTGATGCAGTGACCCGGGTGCCTTACAATTCATGCGATATAGATATGGTCATCAAAGATCTTGATGGAGATCCGGAGCGTCAGGAAAGAATACGGCGAACCGGCGTCGTACAAGCTTTGATGCGGCATGACTGGGTGTATCGGTGGGAGGCGGTCCTCAAGTCGGTTGGCCTCGCGCCGCTGCAAGCTGCTGAGGAAAGGAAAGACCGTCTAAGGAAGCTTGCAGAAATTGCGTCTCAGGGTTGATCGGAGCCCCGCAGCGAGTTCCGGGACGTCGTTCAGGAAGTCTCTGGCTCGATCGAACGTCATGGCTCCCGGTCATGCGTAGAACCTTAAGTCAGTGGCATTCGGGCTAATCTGGCACACTTCCTGCGCACGGCGGTAGAGCGGTGCTAATGCGTCCACGCTGATCGGCCAGTCGGCGAGATCCAGCGCGTGGAATGGCCGACACGATCCTTCCCAATGGTTGGTCGTGCCGCCGAAATAACGCAGGCGATCCTTGTTGGGGGGGGCTATAGGGCTTTCCGGCGACTTCGCCTGCATAGAGCGCCTGTGTGGCGGCCTCGAAATTGAAGTTGCCGCTGTCGAGGACGGCAATCTTCCGGTTGCCGCCGGACAGGTCGCGCGCCAGGGTGATGCCGCCGGCACCAGCCCCGATAATGCAAACATCCACGTCGACCGAAAAACCCTGCGGGAGAGTTCTGGCGTCAATAAGCATTAAGGCAAGAATCCGCGGCGCCAGACGGCTTTGCCGGTGTGGTGTCGAGCGCGCAACGACATCGTGCCGGCTTCATTTCTCGGATTTCTCCTGCGAGGGATAAGGGTCAATAGCGCTGCAGTCATATTGAAAAGGATCGCAAAATCAAGCTGTTCGAAAAAGGTGCAGTAGTATTACGTACACGGTGCGAAAGTTCGCAGCGCCCCCCTGACAGGGTATTGCTGGCGTCGCCGGATGTGCGCTATTCCCTATTTTCGTTGTTGAAATGCCCATAGACTAGCGTTCTGCAACATTGGCCTACCGTCACGTCGAAGTGCGGCGTAACGCCGCGCCGGCCGCGACCCCTTTAGTCTTTGGGCGGGTGAATATTGGCATGAAGGTACTGATTACCGGAACCGAGGGCTATATCGGCTCGCGCCTCGCGCCGCTATTGATGGCGCGCGGGCACGACATCGTGGGTCTCGATGCGGGATTCTACCGCGACGGCTGGTTATACAGCGATCCGCGACAACTCGCGCTGGTGCCGCGCACTATCATCAAGGATCTGCGGCACGTCGAGCAGAAGGATTTTGAAGGCTTCGATGCGGTGGTGCATCTGGCGGAGCTGTCGAACGATCCGCTGGGTGAGAATCGGCCGGAGATCACATACCGAATTAACCATCAAGGCTCAGTCGAACTTGCGCGCAAGGCCAAGGCCGCCGGTGTGCGTCGCTTCGTCTACGCGTCATCGTGCAGTGTCTATGGTATCGGTACCGGCGATTTTCTAGATGAGACCAGTCCGGTCAATCCGCAGACCGCCTACGCGAAGTGCAAGGTCATGGTCGAGCGCGACACCAAAGCCCTGGCAGATGCGGATTTCTGCGTCACCTACCTGCGCAATGCCACTGCCTACGGCGCATCGCCGCGCATGCGCTTCGATATCGTGCTCAACGACCTGTGTGCGCTCGCCTGGACCACCAAGCGCATTGCCATGACTAGTGACGGTAGTCCCTGGCGGCCAATCGTTCACATCGAGGACATCGCTACCGCCATTCGCTGCGCGCTCGATGCACCGACCGACGCAGTCAATGGCGAGATATTCAACGTCGGCCAGAACTCGGAGAACTATCGTGTGCGCGAGATCGCGCAGATCGTTGCCGACGTGTTTCCTGGCTGCGAGCTGACCACCGGCAAGGCCAGTGCCGACAACCGCAGCTATCGCGTCTCGTTCGACAAGATTACAACCCAGATGCCCGGATTCAGTTGCAGCTGGAGCGCACGTCTGGGGGCACAAGAGCTGCGGGCGCGCTTCGAGCAGATCGAATTCAACAAGGAGACTTACGAGTATCGGGCCTTCACCCGCCTGAAGCAGATCCGCTACCTGTCTCGAACCGGGCAGATTGACAACGACTTTTTCTGGCGGTGATATGCACTTCGACCCTCTGACGATCGGTGGGGCCTCACTCGTAGGAATCGAACCGAACGTGGATTCCCGGCTTCTTCGCGCGAACCTTCTGTGTCTCGGAATTTGGCGCTGCCGGGCTGCCGACGCAGGCGGTGCAGGCGAGCGTCCGTGACCCGCGCCACGGGCAAGACAGCGTCATCGGAGACAAGAAAATCGGCGCCATCGGCAGCCGTACGCCGCAAGCGGCCAGACAATCGCACCCGAGGGAGAGGAAAATGAAAGTCGTGTTGTTTTGCGGCGGTCTCGGGACGCGATTGCGCGAGCATTCCGACACCATCCCGAAGCCGCTGGTGAATATAGGCAGTCGACCGGTACTGTGGCACCTGATGCGCTATTACGCGCATTACGGCCACACTGACTTCGTCCTGGCGCTCGGCTATCGTGGAGACATGGTGCGCGAGTATTTTCTAAATTATTCGGAGGCTATGTCGAATGATTTTACGTTGAGCGAGAGCGGTCGGAAGATTAAACTGCACAGTAGCGATCTTGATAACTGGCGCGTTACCTTTGTGGACACAGGCTTGCACAGCAATATCGCACAGCGCCTGCTGCGGGTGCGCAAGTACCTGGATGGCGAGCCGATGTTTCTGGCCAATTATGCCGACGGGCTGTCGGATTTGCCTCTTGATAGCCACATCGCTGAATTCTCCGCGCATGACGCGATTGCCAGCTTTGTCAGTGTTCGCAGCTCTCAAAGTTTTCATGCTGTGCATGCCGAACCAGGCGGCCTGGTAACGCACATGGGAGCAATGCCGGATCAGCCGCTTTGGATCAATGGCGGATTCTTCGTGCTGCGCTCGGGAATATTCGACTACATACGGGAAGGCGACGAACTCGTGGAGCAGCCGTTCGCGCGGCTGATCGGCGAACGCAAGCTGATGACCCTCCGTTGGGAGGGCTTCTGGCAGTGCATGGACACTTTCAAGGACAAGATAACGCTGGATCGGATGGACGCTCGCGGTACCTGTCCATGGATGGTCTGGCATAAATGACCGGTGTCACATGCGAGTACTCGAGCTAAAGAAACTCACCCCGTCCAAGCAGTTGCAGATTCTGTGCATTGGCGCGCATTGCGACGATATCGATATCGGCTGCGGCGGCGCGATGCTGAGCCTGTTGACGCATTACCGTGGCGCGCAGGTTACGTGGGTGGTGTTGGCGTCGACCCCGGCGCGTGAAGCCGAGCTCAGAGCCAGCGCGCGGCGCTTCCTGCGAGCGGCCGGGACCGCCAGAGTACTGGTGCACAGATTCCGGGATGGCTTCTTCCCGGCGCACTATGCTTCGATCAAGGAAATCTTCGAAACGCTCAAGCAGCTCCCCAATCCCGACCTCATTTTCAGCCATCATCGTGCCGATCTGCATCAGGATCATCGCGTGGTCGCGGAGCTGACCTGGAACACTTTTCGCAACCATCTGATTCTGGAATATGAAATTCCAAAATACGAGGGCGGACTGAGCACGCCTTGCGCATATGTGGCGCTGAGTCGCGCGCAGGTGGAGCGAAAGATATCAATCCTGTTGCGTAGCTACCAGACGCAGTGCTCCAAGGGCTGGTTTACCGACGATACGTTTCGCGCATTGATGCGACTGCGCGGACTGGAGTCGGGTGATGGATCCGGCTGGGCTGAAGGCTTTCACGTCAGCAAACTCCTGCTCCAATAGCCGTAGTTGCAAGTCGAAGTGATGCCGTTGCGAACGACGCATGACTGAGCACATCGACTGCGCGGTGATAGGCGCCGGAGTCATCGGCCTGGCCGTTGCCAGGGCGTTGGCGCGATCGGGCCGCGAGGTCATCGTGCTGGAGTCCGAGGGAACCATCGGCACCGGAATCAGCAGCCGCAATTCCGAGGTAATTCACGCAGGAATCTATTATCCAACCGGGTCGCTCAAGACGCGTTTCTGCGTGGCAGGGCGGGAATTGCTGTATCGCTTCTGCGCCCTGAACTCGGTGGAACATCGGCCGGTCGGTAAGTTGATTGTGGCGACGTCGCTTGCGGAAATCCCGGTTCTTGAAAAATACCAGGCCCAGGCGCTTGCTAACGGTGTGACCGATCTTCAGCGGCTGACGTGTGCTGAGGCCGCGAGACTTGAACCAGACGTGCGGTGTGTTGCCGCTCTGTTTTCACCCTCCAGCGGTATCGTAGATTCCCACGGGCTGATGCTTGCGTACCTGGCGGACCTGGAGGCGCACGGCGCGCTGCTTGCACTGAATAGTCCGGTTACCGGCGGCTCCCTGCATCTGCGCGAGATCGTTCTCCAGGTCGGCGGGGCGGCGCCCATGGAGCTGCGCGCGGCATGCGTCGTCAACTGCGCGGGGCTCGATGCCCAGCTCGTATCAGGCCGGCTCGCCGGTGTACCGGCGATGACAATTCCGCAGCGCTTTCTTGCCAAGGGCTATTACTTCTCGCTGAGCGGGCAGTCGCCATTCACGCACCTGGTATATCCGGTGGCGAATTCAGCCGGACTCGGTACGCACGTAACGCTCGATCTGCACGGCAATGCCCGTTTTGGCCCCGACGTGCAATGGATCGCGAACATCGATTACAGCTTCGACGAAGGCCGCAGGCAGCAATTTGCCGAGGCTATCAGGCTCTATTATCCGCAACTGGATGACGCACGGCTGCAGCCGGCATACACGGGCATCAGGCCCAAGATCAGCACCGCGGGGCAACCCGCGGCCGATTTCTGCATTCGTGGCCCGGCCGATCATAACGACTGCCCTTACGTGGTGCTCTATGGCATAGAGTCGCCGGGCTTGACTGCCTCACTGGCGATAGCAGAGCACGTTGCGACACTGCTGCGACAGCCAGTGCACAGTTATTGAGCGGGGCACAGCCGCCGCGGGATTCATGCCCGGCGGCGCGAATCGCGCCTGCGCTGCAGACGTCGCGCGATGGCATCCATCAGATGCTGTATGCGGTGTATCACGTGGATCTGAACTGGCCCGATGAGTTGCCATAGCAGCTTTTTTATCCCATCCACTTTCACCACCGGTTCGGTCAGATCGGTGTAGTGATACTTGAATGCGGATTTATGAGCCTCCCAGACGGCCGATGTGAACACGCTGTATACAAGACCCAGTTCATCGTGGCTACCGACGAGCCTGTGCTTGTACTGGTTCAGCAGCGGGGTAATTGCCAGAGTATAGGCAATGGGTCCCGTCAGATGCAGCACACCGCTTCGTCCGGTATCGTCGAACGCGGGGCTGTAGCTATCGATGTTGTGCAACACCCGTTCGATGACAGCCCTGAGAAAGGGATGGCCGGATGCAGCGATAATGTGCCACTGTTGAAACTCCTGGCGGCCGGAATCGCGCAGCCGGTCGTGGAGCCCCCAGCCTTCAAATTCCTCGCCCTTTCTGTTTCGCCAGCGAGACAGCAGATAGACGTCGTCGGCAAGCAGCACGCTGTCGAGAGGCTTTTCCAGCGACGCCTTGATGTCGAGGTAAACCCCGCCGTGCTTGTACAGCAGCAGATATCGGAACAGGTCCGCGCGCGCGGCGCCATACTTCACGTTCAGGCGCTGGTAATAGTTGAGCACCCGCAACCCGTAGGTTGAGCCGATGAATTCGGCTATGTCCTCATCGTCGTATAAACGATGCTCCCATCCCGGGTTTAGCGCTTTGATTCTGCCAACATTTTCTTCAAGAATGAACGGCAGGCTGTCATGAGCATCAGCGTGGGTCTGATGAATGATCCTGGGAATCGCCGCCCCAGCCGGAAACACAGGAAGAAACTCAGCGGATGACGGGAGGTGTCGCTTGGAGAACATGCAGTCCCTTAAGGCGCTTCGATTATGAGGAGACGCCCGCAACGTGCGCGGTCCATCGCGTCAGTACACGCGCGGCGACGCAGGCACAGGCGATGGCCGTAGGATTGAACTGCTTGAGCCGATAGATGCCGGGGCAGCGGCTCGAGGGCGCTCGCGCAGCGCAACTTGCCCGAGTGCTCTGCCGTGCAGCGCCTGGGCGGCCTGCCTGATCAACTGCGGCGCGGTAAGGTACTTGCCCCTCCCAGGGTGCGCAGGGTATTACCCCGTCCTGTAAGCTGATCGCTGTCACTCCCGATTCTGGCGCCTGGATGACGTATGCGAAGCACGGTTCTTCCAGAGGGAACGTGATTAAGGGCCCCGGGTTGTACAAGTATATCATCGGAATCCCGAGCTACACCCGGCTGACCCTGTCGCATAGCGGATACACTGGCGGGGGGCGGGTAGCCCGCCCGCAGCACTTCGATCTGCAACTGCTCTGGCGTGTCGCCAGGGCTTCGAAGGCGATAGCCGCCCCCGTGCCTGGACCGCCAGCAGCAGCTGTGGTCGCAGCGCAGTGGGCACGGATCACCAAGGTAGTCTTAACTGCATGAAATTCATGGACATCGTGGCTGCCCAGACATTTGTGCGCCAGCTGCCGCCGGGCCGTCCGGCGCCGGCCAGCGCAATCCGAGCGCCGCTCCGTGCTGCTGAATGTGATGTAGCACGGAAATATTCGTCGGATACGAGGGCGCGGTCGCGGCAAGGAATTTCCCCGATATTAGAATGCCGGCGTGGGATGACTGAGTTGCAAGCAGCACTTCGCCTTATTGACGCGGGCCATGGCTGACCACTACGACATAATCATCATCGGTACCGGGTTTGCCGGTTCATTTTTTCTGAAGCGCTATCTTGAGCGTGCGCCGGCCACTGCACGCGTGCTGGTACTGGAGCGTGGCGCGCGCGACAGCAAAGCCTGGCAGCTGCAAAATCGCCGCACCTCCAGCATTGCCCCGGAAGAAGTGTTCGTGAGCGTGCCGGAGAAGAAGGAGTGGTACACCAGCCCCGGCTTTGGCGGAAATTCCAAATGCTGGGGTGGCGGCGGTTCGCGCATGATGCCCGGCGATTTCAAGCTGCGCTCGCGCTACGGTGTCGGCCAAGACTGGCCGATCTCATACGACGATCTGGAACCCCATTATTGCGCCGCCGAAGACATCATGTTGATGTCGGGTCCATCTGACAGCCCGATGCAGCGCTCCAAGCCGTATTCGTTGCCGCCACAGCGAATGTCCGACGCCGATGTATTGCTGAAGGAGAAGTTTCCGGACGGCTGGTATCACGCCTGCACCGCCCGCGCCAGCGTCGCTACCGGCAAACGCGGAGTGTGTTGCGGTACCGGTGCCTGCCCGATGTGCCCCGTTGACGCCAAATTCACCATTGAGAACGGGCTGATCGAAATCTACTCCGATCCACGAGTGACATTGCAATTGCATTCAACCGTGGAGACTATCGAGACCAGCGCCGGCGTGGCCCGCACGGTAAACTATCTGAGGGATGGCAAGGACGAACACTGCACCGCCGATCTCGTGGTGCTTGCCGCAAGCGGTCTGTTCAATCCGCATATTCTACTACGATCCAACATTACCCATCCGCTGCTCGGAAAGCGTCTCACCGACAAGATGACTGTTGACGTCGTCTTGGACTTGAAAGGCGTCAAGTCCTACAACGGCAGCAGTCTGAACAGCGGTCTCGGGTACCTGTTTTACGAAGGCGAGCATCGGCGCGACCACGCGGCCTGTCTGATCGAAACGCAGAACTCGCCCTTTCTGACCACATATGGCGCACTCAGGGCCGAGCGCGGACGTTGGACTGAGCGCATGATGCTCAAATTCCTGTTCGACGATATTCCGCGCGAGGACAATATGGTCGTGGTAAATGCGGCGAATCCGCGCCTGGCTGAAACGCGCTTTGTCGGATATTCAGACTACGCCAACCGAGGCGGCGACCAGGTTCCGAAGATGATCGACAAGCTTGCGCAAGGGTTGCCGATTGAGCGCATTGAAAGCATCTATCGCGGCAGCAGTGATGCTCATATCGAGGGAACGGTGGTGATGGGCACCGATCCTGCAAGAAGCATCGTGGATCGCTATCTGGTGCATCATCAGGTGAGAAATCTGCTGGTGCTTGGCTCCAGTGCATTCGTCACCGCCACTCCGGCGCACCCGACGCTGACGCTGTCGGCCATGTCGCTATGGGCTGCCGACAATCTGTTGGCCGCGAGAACTTAGCATGAAGCGCCGCACGTTTCTGCTGTCGGGAGCCGCGTTGACTTCGGCACTTGCGGCATGGCAATACTTCGGTGCCAATGTCGTCGACGTTATTCAGATGATGGTGCGCAAGCGACTGGACTACCTGACGCTCGATCCGGAGGGGCTAGAGATATTTGCCCGCGACATGGCGGCGCTGCACGTCAATTCGAAAGGCCGCCTCCAGACGTTGGCTCTTATCGGGCCGGCCTACGTACGTTTTCCGCTATCTTCCGGCCACAACAGATTTGCGTATCTGCTGCGTCACGGGGAGGACCGGATCGTCTCTACATATCTGATTTCATCGGATTTCTTCGTCAACGGCATGAACGAGTCACGCGTCGTGCGCTATCTGGGGTTGCCTGACCCGCTGCGCGCCTGCGGCAACCCATTCGCACGACCGCCCACCTGATGGCAGAGGCCAGTCGGCGCGGGGCGTTCGTACGCACGTTCAGCAGCGCGATCACCGTACAAGGTCTGCTGTCGGCGACAAACCTGGCCGTCGGTTTGATCCTGATACGGAAAACTACCAATGCGGAGTACGGTTATTTCGTACTGGTCTCGGCTACCGGCTTATTGCTGGCGGGGCTGCAGAGTGCATTCATTCAGCCGCCGTTGGTTATACGCCTGAGCCGTGCCTCGAGATCAGAGCGTGCGGACCTGGTCGGGGGGGTTTACCGCGGACAGCGGCGGATACTGGCATGGCTGGCCATAACCGCGGTCCTGGTGGTTGTGACACTCACTGTGGCTGGAGTTCTCGGCCATCAGCTGGGGCTGATTGCAATCGCCGCTGTCGTGGCCTTGTCTTCCGCCCTCTACCGGGAATTCTTCCGCACCGTATTGATGTCATATCGCCTGTCTTTCGAGGTGCTCAAAGCCGACATTTGCTACGGCGCGGCAGTGCTGTTGGGCGTACCGTTGGCGACATTGTCGCCAGCGCCGGCTGCTGCTGCGATATTGGCGATCGGCGCGGCGGCAATCATTGGCGGCCTGCTGTTGGCTCGCTCACTCTGGCGCCACGAGGCATGGAATCCCAACGGCCCCACGAGCATGTTGCGGGAGATGGCGCCTCTGGGCACCTGGTCTGCACTGGGCTCCGCGACTCATTGGGCGTTCAGCCAAGGCTACAACTACATTGTCGCTGGCACGATGGAAGTGGGAGCTGTGGCGGCGCTCGCCGCGACACGCCTGCTAATGATGCCGGTGAATCTGCTTTCTGCGGGTATCAGCTCATTGATGATGGCAACTTCGTCCGCGTGGCTGAACGCGCACGGCCCATCAAAACTGTTCCATCGCTTGCTGCTCATCGCGTCCGCAATTGGCGCGCTTGCGCTTTGTTATTTCGTGCTGGTGTGGCAGCTGCGCGACTGGATCCTTTCGCGAGTGATGCACAAGCATTTCACGCAAAGCGGAGTCCTGGTAGGGCTTTGGTCGGCGGTATTCCTGGTGACGATATTTCGCGATCAATTGACCTTCCTGCCGGCCGCCAGCGCATTACATCGTCGGTTGATGGCTGTGACCAGCATCGCCGCTGTGATTTCGCTGACTGTCGGCTACGCGGCCATCCGACACTACGGCGCCGTTGGTGCACCTTTTGGGGTGCTGGTCGGAGAGTTCTGCAACCTGTCGGGGATCGTCTATCTATCCATAGTCGAGATAAGGCGCCACCGAAGATAGCTATCTCAGGAGACCGGCGCCATCACACCGGAACCGCAGCACGTCGGCAGCCGGTGGCAGGTAGCTGCAGTGGCGGCCACTGATCCGGGCCACCTCATCGACACAGTGGCAGCCGCCCAGGAAGATGTGATCGAATTCGGCCAGCTGTTCAGCAGCCGCACCACCGACGGTTTTGGCGACATGGCCCGCGCGCCAGTGTGCGCGTCCCGGTTCCGTACCGCACCAGCTTGTAGGCGCGCCGTGACAGATCGAGTGCTGAAAGGTCATCGGCCTCGACGCGCTGCCTAAAGTATCTGCGGTTCCGGGATCGGAACGATGAATTTGCCGCCCCATTCGCGCACAAACCCCATCTGCATGCTGATTTCGTCCTTCAGGTTCCACGGCAGGATGAAAATGAAGTCCGGCCGGGTTTCACGAATCTGGTCCGGCGACAGGATCGGTATGTGCGTACCCGGGGTGTACTTGCCTTGCTTATACGGGTTTCGATCGACGGTGTAGGAGAGCAGATCGGTGCGGATGCCGCAATAATTCAGCAGCGTATTGCCTTTTCCCGGCGCACCGTAGCCAACGATGCTGCTGCCGCGATTCTTGAGGTCGATCAGCAGCGACAGGATTTTCCGCTTGGTGGACTTTACCTGCTCGGCGAAATTCTGATAGGTCTGCAAGCGATTGAAACCCAATGCTAATTCGCGCGCCCGCAACTGCTGTGCTCGGGCACTCACCGGTTTGGAGCTGTCCTGTTCGTGACGGGCATAGATGCGGATCGAGCCGCCGTGGGTGGGCAGCTCGTCCACATCGAACAGCGTGAGTGCGTGTGCCGCAAACACCTGCTCGACAGTGAAGAACGAGAAGTAACTGAAATGCTCGTGATAGATCGTATCAAACTGGTTCTGCTCCATCAGGCGTTGCAGGTGCGGGAATTCCATCGTGATGACGCCGGTGGGCTTGAGCAGGCGCTTCATGCCGGCGACGAAGTCGTTCAGATCCGGCACATGTGCCAGTACATTGTTGCCCAGGAGCAGGTCCGCCTGGCCGTACTTGGCCACGACCTTGTCGGCACTGGCGCGGCCATGAAAGCACACCTCGGTGCGGATGCCCTTGTCCTGCGCCACCTTGGCTATGTTGGCCGCCGGCTCGATGCCGAGCACCGGCACCGCCGCGGCAACAAAATGCTGCAGCAGGTAGCCGTCGTTGCTGGCGATTTCCATCACCAGGCTGTCGCGCCCGATACCGAAGCGCTCGCGCATCAGCAGGCTGTACTTGCGGGCGTGCTCCACCCAGCTGTCGGCGAACGATGAAAAGTAGGCGTATTCACTGAAAATATTGGCCGGCGCTACGTACTCCTCCAGCTGTACCAGGAAGCAGCGCTCGCACACCCAGGCGTGCAGCGGGAAAAATGGTTCCATGCTGTTGAGCTGCTGCGGCTCGATGTGCGTCTGGCACAGCGGTGACATGCCCAGATCGACAAAGGTAGTTTGCAGCGCGTGGCCGCAGAAGCGGCAGGCGCGGCTCGAGGTGCGCGGCGATTCCGATTCGGTGGCTGCAATGCTGAGAGTTGCGTTCATGGTGCTCTAAACTTATACAGGCGCCAAACTGCGGCGCAACGCTGATAATAGGGATTCAGCGGCCCGTGTTCCGTGCACCGCTCACATAACCCCGGCTCACCGGGGCGCTGCGCGCTGGCGCACGGCGCGGATCTCACGCCCCCATGGCATCATATGGTGCGCTGCAACATGGGGCCCCTAATAGGCCTGATCGTCGCGAAAGATCTTCAGCACCGTACCCAGCAGGATCTGCACGTCCAGCAGCGGCGACCAGCGGCGCAAATATTCCAGGTCGAGCCTGATGCGCGCCTCCATGTCTTCCAGTTTGGAGGTCTCGCCACGCGCGCCGTTGATCTGTGCCAACCCGGTGATGCCGGGCCTGACCTTGTGACGGACCATATAGCCTTTGATGAGCGTGCGGTACTGCTCGTTGTGCGCCACCGCGTGCGGCCGCGGTCCCACCAGGCTCATACGGCCCTGCAACACGTTGATGAACTGCGGCAGTTCGTCGAGCGAATAGCGCCGCAGAAATCTCCCGATCCAGGTGATGCGGCTGTCGGTGCGCGAGGCCTGCGATATCTGCGCTCCATCCTCGGTCACCGTCATGGTGCGGAATTTGTAGACGGTGATTTCGTGGCCGTCGAGGCCATAGCGGCGCTGGCGGAAGATCGCCGGCCCGGGCGAGGTCAGTTTCACCGCCAGCGCGATCAGCAGCAGCAGCGGCAGGGCGCACACCAGGAATGCGATCGACAGGCCGATATCGATCAGGCGCTTGGTCAGGCCACGGTAGCCGTAGAACGGTGTCTCGCACATCGCCACCACCGGGATGCCGTTGAGTTCGCTCGAACGCGCCTGGATCAAGTCGAAGACGAAGATATCGGGAACGTAGTAAATCGAGGCGGTGGTATCGCGCAGGTCATCCAGCAGGTCCAGCACACGTTTGATGTGACGCACGGGCAGGGCGATGAATATCACATCGACGGTGTGCTCCTTGGCGAATGCGGCCAGATCCGACAGCCGCCCGACCAGGCGTGTATCGGCTTCCATATTCAGGCGATCGGAGCCCCGGTCGTCGAAGAATCCCTCGACGCTCAGGCGCATTGCGCGGTTGGTTTCCAGGCTGCGCGCCAGCGCCAGGCTGCTGCTGTTGTAGCCGGCGAAGATGACCTTGCGGTTACCGACCGCGCTCGCCACCACGCGCCGCATCACCTGGCCCAGCGCCAGCGTGCTGATCACCAGGGCTGCGGGAGTGGCCAGCGCCCAGGTCTGGAATGCACGATGCGGGTAGGCGGCAATGGCGCTGGAGGAGTGGGCGACGATCACCAGTACCACCAGCAGCAGTGCCCATCGGAGTACCACACCGGCAGAGGTGGCGAGCGGCCGCCAAATCAGCTGTTCGCTCAGGTCGCGCGGCGGATGCGTCAGCACCAGGAACTGCAGTGTGATGATGACTACCAGGGTCGAGGGCGAATGCTCGAACGACAAATGCCACGCCTGCGCAACAATGTAGAGCGACGCCAACGCCACCAGCGGGGCCGTGAGCGTCTGCACGACCACCATGAAGGCGATCAGCATGCTGCGGTTGATGAGTACCGGTTCAGTCATCGCTTAAACCCGGCCGCGGCGGGACCCTGAGCGGACGGCGCGCCGGGACCGCGTTGTATAGAATCGCACCAGCGAATGGTACTGTTAGTCCCGTGCAATAGGGTGAGTCGTATGTCACAGCTTGCAAATTCCACAAACCGGTCGCCAGCGGTCACGGTGCCCCTGCTGGACCTGAAAACACAGTATCAGACGCTGGAAGCTGACATTATTCCAATTCTGAGAAATATATGCGCGGATCAGCAATTTATTCTCGGGCGCTATGTGATCGACTTCGAAAAGGCGGCGGCCGAGTATTGCAACTGTGCGCATGCAGTCGGGGTGTCCTCGGGGACCGATGCACTGCTGCTGGCCCTGATGAGCTTCGGGGTGGGCGCCGGAGATGAGGTCATCACCACGCCCTTTACGTTTTTCGCCACCGCCGGCACGATCGCGCGCAGCGGCGCGCGGCCTTTGTTCTGCGATATTGAAGCCGGCAGTTTCAATATCGATCCCGCGGCGGTGCGCGCGTTTCTGCAGCAGCGCTGCGAGCGGCGCGGCGCCGAACTGATCAACCGCAGCAGCGGCGCGCGGGTGCGGGCGCTGATGCCGGTGCACCTGTACGGCCAGTGCGCAGACATGTCGGCGCTGCTGCCGCTGGCGCGAGAGTTTGGATTGAAACTGATCGAAGATGCCGCGCAGGCGATTGGCGCCGACGACGCCGACGGCCGCCGCGCCGGCAGCATGGGCGACGTCGGCTGCCTGTCGTTCTTTCCGACCAAGAACCTGGGGGCTTTCGGCGACGCCGGCATGTGTACCACGCAGGATGCCGCGCTGGCCGAACACATGCGTGTGCTGCGGGTACACGGCGGCAAGCCCAAATATTTCCACCCCTTCATCGGCGGCAACTTCCGGCTGGACGAGATTCAGGCGGCGGTGCTCGGAGTCAAGCTGCGCAAGCTCGACAGCTGGACCGCCGCGCGGCAGCGCAATGCGGGCACCTACGATGCTGCATTTGCGCGCGCCGGGCTGGTCGGCCAGATCCAGCTGCCGCCGGTGACGCGCGGCTACCGGCATACCTGGAACCAGTATGTCATCCGTGCCCCGCACCGCGATGCGCTCAAGGCGTTTCTTGGCGAGCACGGGGTGGGCAGCGAGATCTACTATCCCGTGCCGCTGCACCTGCAGCAGTGCTTTGCCTACCTGGGCTACGCTGAGAATGATTTCCCGGTAGCCGAGCGCGCGGCGCGCGAGTGCCTGGCGTTGCCGATCTATCCGGAACTCGAGGCGCAGCAGCAGCAATACGTGGTCGATCGGATTGCGGCGTTCTATGGCTGACGGTCAGGCCGCGCTCGGCCGGGGCTCGCCTGCTACCTTGCCTTGAAATCGTCCGGCACCAGCTGGTGCCGGCCCAGCAGTTTGTAGAAGTCGGTGCGATTGCGCTTGGCAAGCCGCGCGGCCTGGCTGACGTTGCCGCTGGTGATCTGCAGGATCTGCGACAAATAGCTGCGCGTGAACTCCTCGCGCGCCTCGTCGAACGAGGGCAGCTTGCCGCCGTGCGTGCCACCGAGCGACTGTTGCACCAGTTCCACCGGAATGATCGGCGTCTGCGACAGTGCGACGTTCTGGCGCACCACATTCTGCAGTTGGCGGACATTGCCCGGCCAGTCGCTGGTTGCGAGCAGCTCCACCGCTTCCGGAGCGTAGATCTTGTGGCTGCCGCTCTCGCGCGTGATTCCGGCCAGGAAATGCGCCACCAGCACCGCAATGTCCTCGCGCCGCCGATTCAATGACGGCATCTCGATGTGGACGATGTTGAGGCGGTAGTACAGGTCCTCGCGGAACTGGCCGGCAGCAATCAGGCGCTGCAGGTCGCTGTGGGTGGATGAGATCAGCCGCACGTTGGTCGCAATTGCCTGGTTGCTGCCCATCGGCCGGACCTGGTCCTCCTGCAGCACGCGCAGCAGCTGTACCTGCAGCCGCATCGGCATTTCGCCGATCTCTCCGAGCAGCAACGTGCTGCCCTCGGCGTTCTGAAACAGGCCGCGATGCTCCCTGCTGGCACCGGCGAAAGCGCCTTTGACGTGCCCGAACAGTTCGCTTTCGAGCGTGACCTCGTCCATGGCGCTGCAGTCGATCGATACGAACGGATGATTGCGGCGCGGACTGGCCTTGTGGATCGCACGCGCCAGCAATTCCTTGCCGGTGCCGCTCTCCCCGGTGATCAGTACGCGCGCATCGGTGCCCGCGACCATGTGCGCCTGCGCGAGCTTTTCCTCCATCAACGGACTGCGGGTGACGAAATCGGCCCTCCAGTCCTGATCGGTGTCGACGAAGCCGGAGATCTTCAGCGCCTTTTGCACCTGGTCCAGCAGCTCCTGCTTCTCCACCGGCTTGGTCAGGAATCCAAAGGCTCCCATCTGCGTGGCCTGCACGGCGTCGGGAATGGTGCCGTGCGCCGTCAGTAGGATAACCTTGAGGCCAGGCCAGCGGCTTTGCAGTTCCTTGAGCAGGCCGATGCCGTCGAGTTCGTCCATGCGCAGATCGGAGATCACCAGATCCGGACGGAAGCGCAATGCGGCGGCCAGCGCCTGCACGCCGTTCTCGACCGGCTCGACTTCGTACTGCTCGGCACGCAGGCGAATCGTCAGCAACCGCAGCAATCCCGGATCGTCGTCTACGACCAGAATGCGCGCCTTGCGCTTGGTGGGCTGATTCACTGGGCAGTTCCCCCCGACGGGTTCTTGCGATCGGTCAGATTGCGTTCGATGTTGGCGACCGCATCAAGCTTTGCCTGCGCATCCTCGAGTTGCTTTCGAAGCTTGGCGTTTTCATCCAGTTCAGCCTGCAGGCGGCGCTGCGCGGCCGCGATCGCGCGCTCGTGATCGCCGCGTTGAGCATCGGCCTGCAGCCGCTCGTTGTCGGCCTTCAGCCCAAGTTCGCGCTCGAGCTGAGCCAGTTCCACCAGTGCCACCGCGCGCTCAATCGGGGCCAGTGTCTCCGGCTGCGCCACCAGCTGGCGCAGTAGGATCTGCGCCCTGGGCACATCGCGGCCCGGATGGCCCGGTGTGCCCAGCAACAGAGCATAGCGCAGTTGCGCGCCGCCTTGCGGTGCGTGCTCGTAGCTGGCGCGCGCCGCCGCCAGCAGTTCCGCCTGTTCGGCGGCCGGCGCCTGCGTCAGGCGCTGCATGTTCTGGAAGGTATTGGCCAGCAGCAGTGCAACCGTTGCGTCGCGGTCCTCGGCGACGCTCTCGCTGTGCGGCGGTTGCGGCGGCGGCCGCGTCGCCGTGCTGGCACAGGCACACAGCCCCAGCGCGGCCAGCAGCAGGTGGCAGTTATGCGGCATCGGCCTGCTTCTTCGGCGCTTCCAGCGGCGCTACCCGCAGCGGCATGCGGATGCGAAAATGCGCACCCGACATCTCACCGTCGACGATTTCAACGGTGCCCTGGTGCACATTGACGAATTCGTTGACCACCGATAACCCGATGCCGGTGCCGCGCACATGGCCGCCCGGGGCGCGACCGGTATAGAACGCGTCGAAGATACGCGACCGGTCTTCGGGCGGAATGCCGGGGCCGCTGTCGCCGACCTCGAGCACCAGTTGCTCGCCGCTGGCTACGCCGCGCACGTAGATGACGCCGCCGCGCGGGGAATACTTGATGGCATTTGACAACAGGTTCTCCAGAATCAGGCGGATCTTGCCTCGATCGGCAACCAGCGTCACGTCCTCGACGCGCACATCCAGTCGCACCCGCTGAGACACCAGAGTGAGCTGTTGGTTCTCCAGTACCTGCTTGACCACTGGCCGCAGCCGGAATTCGCTGACGTCCAGACCGGTGCTGTTGCTCTGCCAGGCACTGAAGCTCAGCAGGTTCTCGATCAGGCGCTGCAGCTTGATGCCGTTATCGCGCAGGATTGCGGTAACCTCGCGCTGGCCGGACTCGAGCTCGCCTACCGCCCCGTCCATCAGCAGCTCGGTGCCTTCGCGGATATTGGCGAGCGGGGTTTTCAGCTCGTGCGACAGGTGGCGCAGGAAGCGGTTGCGCTCCTGTGCCAGCTCCAGCAGCCGGTTGCGCAGCCATTCGAGCTGGTGGCCGAGCCGCTCGAGGTCCACCGGGCCATTGATCACGATGCTGTTGGAGAAATTGCCGCGCCCAAGTTCCCCGATGGCGCGGTCGATCTGGCGCAGGGGCCGGCTCAAGCGCAGCGCGAACAGCAGCACGACGATCACGATCAGCGGCAGCAGCAGCGTCGACTCGAGGAACAGCTCGCGCTGGGCCTGGTCGGTGCGAGCGCGCAGGTCGCGCGACTCGGCGTCGATCTGCTGGTTGTTGAGCGTGGCGACTCCGTTGGCCAGGTCCCCCAAGAGTACGAATGCCTGTGCCAGCTCGGCCGCCTGCGCGCTGGGCACCGGGGACTGCAGCACCAGTGATTCGATATGCTTCTGGGCGTCAATCAGGCGCTGCAGCTGCCCGGGAGCATCGGTGGCACGCAGCCGCTGGCGCAGGGTGCCGACGATGTCCGCGAGCCTTGCGTCGTGTTCGCGAAATGAGGCCCGAACCGTCGGCTCGCCCAGCACCTGGTAGAGGCGCGCCGCGCGCTCGAGCAGCGCGATCTGCGCGTACATATCCTGCGTCAGTCGGGTGCTCTGGACGCTGTCGACCACCAGCTGCTGGCTGGTGTCCGACAGCCGGCGCATCTGCACCGCCGCATGCAGGATCGCCAGCAGCAGCGGTCCGGCCAGAAAGCCCAGACCCAGCAGCAGGAAACCGTTCAAAGACTTAGGAAGCAGCCAGCCCATCAAAACATTCTATGCCACTGGGGCGCGCGATGCTGTGAGACCAGTCGCGACACCGCTCACGCCCCGACTGGCTCGCAATGATCGGCACAAAACCGGTAGCGGGACCGGCTGTGGGCCGCTACCACGGATCGCGCTGCAGCTTCCTTTCCCACCGCAGCGCGCTATCGACGATCGCATCCAGATCGTCGAGCCTGGGCGCCCAGCCGAGCTGCAAGCGGATGCGATCGGCCCGAGCGACCAGTACCGGCGGATCGCCCGCGCGCCGCGGCTCCTCGCGGATCGTGAGCGGCTGCCCGGCGACGCGCTGCACACTGTCGAGCACCTCGCGCACGCTGTAGCCGTGGCTGTAGCCGCAGTTGAACACCGCCGCGGCGCCGCCGCGGCGCAGGTAATCGAGCGCATCGACATGCGCACGCGCCACGTCCTCGACGTGCACATAGTCACGCACGCCGGTGCCGTCGGCGGTGTCGTAGTCGGTGCCGAAGATCGACACGTAGGGCCGCTTTCCGACCACGGCTTCGCAGGCGACCTTGATCAACAGCGTGGCGGCGCGCGTCGACTGGCCGATACGACCCAGCGGATCCGACCCGGCGACGTTGAAGTAGCGCAGGCTGACGTAGCGAAAATCCCCGGCGGCCGCCAGGTCGCGCAGCATCCACTCGCTCATAAGTTTCGACGTGCCATAGGGATTGACCGGCGCCAGCGGCGTATCCTCATCGCAGATACCGGCAGCGCTGATGCCGTACACTGCCGCGCTCGAGGAGAACACCAGCTGGTGCACGCCCCCGCGCACGCAGCTGTCGAGCAGGTTGCGCGTCGCACAGGTATTGTTACCGTAGTATTTGAGCGGCTCGCGCACCGATTCCGGTACGATCGTGTGGGCGGCGAAGTGCATGACGGTGTCGATCTGGTGCTCGCGCAACACCCCGGTAACCAGCTCGCGATCACCGACATCACCGACGATCAGCGGTAGTCCGCACAGCGCCTGGCGAAAGCCGGTGTACAGGTTGTCGAGCGCGATCACCCGCTCGCCGCGCGCCTGCAGCTGCAGCAGGGCGTGGCTGCCGATGTAGCCTGCGGCGCCGGTGATCAGGATGGCTTTTCGGGACACGGCAACGGCACCTGGCATCGGGCACGTCGAGGCATGCACGGAATCGGGGAAGGCACAGATGATAGCGGCAATCGGCCCCTGGCGTAGTCGGAAATGAGCGCACGAAAGCGCGGCCGCGGCGCAGCAGGCGAAGCCGCGTCGCAGCCGGCGGCTCCGGCTTCGGCAGCTGGTGCGGCTGCAACCGCAGCCAGACCGTTTGCAGCGCTGACGCCCGATGCGGTGCTGGATGCCACCGAGGCGCTCGGGTTGGCGCCCGACGGGCGGCTGTTCGCGCTCAACAGCTACGAGAACCGCGTCTATCGGGTCGGACGCGTCGATGCCGAGCCGGTGGTGGTCAAGTTCTATCGCGCCGGCCGCTGGTCGGATCAGCAGATACTCGAGGAGCACGCCTTTGCAGCGGAACTGGCGCTGGATGAGATTCCGGTGGCGGCGCCGCTGCTGCTTGCGGGCACGACCCTGCACCGGCATGGCGAGTTTCGCCTCGCGGCATTCCCGCTGTGTGCCGGCAGCGCTCCGGAACTCGATCAACTGGGTGCTCGCGAGCTGCTCGGCCGCACGCTGGCGCGCATTCATGCGGTCGGCGCACGGCGCCGATTCCAGTATCGGCCGACGCTGGAGCGTGCACTGCTGGGCGCGCGTGCACGCGCCAGTCTGCTGCGCTCAGAGCTGATGCCCGAGCACATGCGAGCGCAGTACGCGACCGTCAGCGCCACGCTGGTGAGCGGCATCGAGGCGGCATTCGCCGACTTCGGTGCCCCGGCGCTGATTCGCCTGCACGGGGATTGCCATCTGGGCAACATCCTGTGGCAACAGCGCGGGCCGCTGCTGGTGGATCTGGACGATTGCATCAACGGCCCGCGCATGCAGGACCTGTGGATGTTCCTGTCCGGCAATCCCGACGAGCAGCAGGGGCAGTGGGCTGAGATCGTCGAGGGCTACAGGCAGTTCGGCTCGATCGAGTATCGCGAGCTGCGCCTGGTCGAGCCGCTGCGCGCTGTGCGCATGCTCAATCACGCGGCCTGGGTCGCCGAGCGCTGGACCGACCCGGCCTTTCCGCGGGCGTTCCCGTGGGCGGCAGAAGCGCGCTTCTGGGAAGGCTATGTGGGCGACCTGATGAACCAGTGCCAGGCGCTGGAGGAGCCTCCGCTATTGGCCGGGAACCTGTGATAATGTCGCCGGCGATTTGGAGAGGACAGCGTTGAAGACAGTGTCGATGTCCAGGAGTTTCCGGGCCATTGCCGCCATGGTCTGCGTGACGATTCTGGTCGCCTGCGGACACTCGTCGAGCAACCCGGCAGCGGCGGGCCAGTCGCAGCAGCAGAACCGGGACGCCAGGGCGGGCCGCAGAGCCGCCGACCTGGCGGACGCTGACATGGTGACCGCGGTCAGCTCGGCGCGATCGACCACGCCGATCAATATGAAATTCGCGCTGTCGGCGCGCCCGGTGGTAGGCACGGCAGTGACGTTGACGGTGGCGCTGATCCCAGCCCCGGACGCCGGCATCAACCATATCCATGTATCGTTCCAGCCCGGCGACGGACTGCAGTTGCCCGCCGATCGCGTGCTCGATGTCACTAGCCCCGACGCCGGCCAGCTGATTGAACAGCAGCTGTCAGTGGTGCCGCAGCAAGCCGGTGTGCTGCTGCTCAACGCCACGGTGCTGGTTGACATGGACGGCGGCTCGATGGCGCGCGGTTACACGATTCCCGTGATTGCCGGCGACAATTCCTCGCTGCCGCACTTGCCCTAGCAGAAATCGCTACTACTTCACACGGGCGGCCGGGGCCGCTTCGTATGATGCTATTAGTCCTGTCACAAACTAGGTTATGTCACACGAGTCCGTGGCGTTCGAGGCGCGCTCGATCCAGCAGCCGGCGGCGCCGCGTGAGCACGTGTCGCCCGCTCCGGAGCTGCACCCGCGTCTGTGCGAACAGTTGGCCCAGGCGCGCCTAGCGGCGGGCGGTGCGCCGGAGCTGACGCAGCTTCTGCCGCTGATCAGCGACTACTACGAACTGCTCGACGATGAGCGTCGCGGCATAGTGCGTTCGATGCAGTTGATCGCCGATGAGGCACGCTCATTCGGCGATGGGCTGGCAGGAGCTGACGCCGGACACCTGCAGGCGATCCTCGATCACATCAAGGACGTGGTCATCACGGTCGCGGTGGACGGGTCGATCAAGATTTTCAATCCGACCGGCGAGCGCGTGTTCGGCTACTCGCGCTCGGAGGTCATCGGCCGGCAAATCGAGCGGCTGCTGCCGGAGCTGCCGGTGCATGGCTCGATCGAAACCGGCCTGGAGTCGCTCGCCGCCCAGGTCGAGGTCGACCGCGGCGACTTGCGACCGCGCGAATTCCAGGCGCGCCACAAGGACGGCCATCTGTTTCCGGCGGAACTGATCGCCAGCCGGGTACGCATCGAACACCGCGACGTGTATGTCATCTGCCTGCGCGATACCAGCGATCGCGCCCGGGCCGAGCAGGCGTTGCGCGACAGCGAAGCACGATATCGCACGTTGGTTGAGAGTGCGCCGGAACTGATCGTGCTGCTGGATCGCGCTTCCGGGCACTACGTCGATGCCAATGAAAATGCACTGCGCTTTTTCGGTGTCAGTCGCGAGCGGCTGCCTGAGCTCAAGCCTATGGATCTGTCGGCACCGCTGCAGGCGCAGGGTCTTGAGGCGGCGCAGCTGTTCGCCAGCCGCTGTGCCCGCGCGGCGGCCGGCGAGCCGCAGGTGTTTGAATGGCTGCATCGCGATGTGCACGGTGAGGAAGTCGAGACCGAAATGCGCCTGATGGCGCTGCCCGGTGCCAGCGGTCTGCTGCGCGCGAGCATCACCGACATCAGGGCGCGCCGCCGCGCCGAGAAGATCACCGCCGGCGAGCGCAATGTATTCGAGCGCATTGCCGCCGACGCCGCGCTGTCCGAGGTGCTCGATTCGATCGTGGCCCTGATCGAATCCATCAACGGCAGCTTCACCGCCGCCGTCAGCCGCCTGGGGCCGGACGGCCAGAGTTTTGTCGAAGTGGTATGCAAGCGCATGCCGGCGCGCTGGCGCGCAGTCGAGGAGCGCCTGCCGGTCGACATCCGCAACGGTTCGAGTGCCGCCGCGGTCTATCTCGGCCGGCCGGTGCTGGTAGGCGACATCGAGCGCGACCCGTTCTGGCAGCGCCGGCGCGAGCTGGCGCTGGAGGCCGGCTTTCACGCCGCCTGGGCGGTGCCGATCAAGTCCCCCAGCGGTCGCGTGCTGGGGGCCGTGAGCGTATACCGGCCGTTGACCGGGCTGCCGCAGCCCGCGGACCTGGATCTGATGGTGCACGCCGCGCGGCTCGCCGGCATCGCAATCGAACGCCGGCGCGGTGAGGAGGCGCTGCGGGCGAGTGAAACCAAATTTCGTCGGCTGTACGAGCGGGTACTCGAGGGCGTCTACCAGTGTGCGCCCGATGGCCGGCTGCTGGAGGTCAATCCGGCGTTCGTCAAGATGCTTGGCTACGGCAGTGCCGAGGAGATCTACGCGCTGTCCGGCATAGCAATGCTGTACCTGAACCCGGCGGAGCGCGCCGAGTTCGAACTCGCCCTGGATCGTCACGGCGAGATCCACAATGCCGAGTTCGTGCTGCATTGTCGCGACGGCTCGCAGGTGGTGGTGCTCGAGAGCGCCCGCATCGTGCGCGACGAGGAACAGCGCATCATCGCCTATGAGGGCACGATGGCGAACATCACCGCCCGCAAGCGCGCCGAGCAGGCCATGTTCGCCGAGAAGGAGCGCGCCCAGGTGACGTTGCAGTCGATCGGCGAAGCGGTGATCACCACCGATCGCGACGGCCGCATCGACTACATGAATCCGGTGGCGGAGCAGCTGTCAGGCTGGCGCAGCGATGAGGCACGCGGCGAGAAGCTCGGCACGGTGCTGCGCCTGCTCGACCAGCTGACGCATCGCGAGCTCGAGAACCCGCTGGTGCGCTGCCTGCGCGAGGGCCAGCTGGTTCATTTTGCCGAGCATAGCGTGCTGCAGAACCGGCTCGGCAAGGAGATCGAGATCGAGGACTCGGCGGCGCCGATACGCGATCGCAACTCCGATATTGTCGGCGCTGTGGTGGTATTTCGCGACGTCACCAAGGAGCGGCGGTTGAAGCGCGCGCTGTCGTATCAGGCCAGCCACGACGCGCTTACCGGACTGATCAACCGGCGCGAGTTCGACAACCGCCTGGCGCACGCATTGCAGGGCGCGCGGGAAGGGCAGGGCCCGCACGCGCTGCTGTACGTGGACCTGGATCAGTTCAAGGTGGTCAACGATACCTGCGGTCATTCGGCCGGCGACCGCCTGCTGCGCGACGTCACCGGGTTGCTGCAGGCCCACGTGCGCACCGCCGACACCATCGCGCGCCTGGGCGGCGATGAGTTCGGCATCCTGGTGCAGCGCTGCACCGCCGAGCAGGCGGCACGCATGGCGGAAAACATTCGCCAAGCGATCCTCGACTACCGCTTCACTTGGGAACAGACCACTAGCAGCATCGGCGCCAGCATCGGCGTGGTCGAGATCACCCAAGAGACCGAGAGTGTCGCCAATCTGCTCAGCGCCGCCGATATCGCCTGCTACGCCGCCAAGGACTCGGGCCGTAACCGCGTGCACCTGTACAATTCAAGCGAAGTCTCCGGCCGCCACCGCGAGATGTATTGGGTCAGCCGCGTTACCCGGGCGGTGGACGAGGGACGCCTGGAACTGCATTACCAGCCGATCGTTGCCACCGGCTGCGAGGCACCGCAATTGCCGGCGGCCTGCGAGCTGCTGGTGCGCCTGCGGGAGGACGACGGCCAGCTGGTGATGCCGGAGGAGTTCATTCCGGCTGCCGAGCGCTACAACCTGGTGTCCTCGATTGATCGCTGGGTGGTGCGGCGCGCGGTGCAGGCGCTACAGCAGCACGCCACTGGAGATGAGCCGCCGTTCCTGTTCGCGCTGAACCTTTCCGGAACCTCGCTCAGCGATCGTAGCTTCCTGGATTTCGTACTGTCGCTGGTCGAGGATGCGCGCATCGCGCGCGGCCTGTGCTTCGAGATAACCGAAACCGCCGTCATCACCAGCATGACGCAGGCGGTATCGTTCATGCACGAGTTGCGCAAGCGCGGCTGCCGCTTTGCGCTCGATGACTTTGGCAGCGGGCTGTCGTCGTTTCACTACCTGAAGACCCTACCGGTCGACTTCCTGAAGATCGATGGCCAGTTCATCGGCAGCGTGACCACCGACGTGGTGGATCGCAGCATGGTCGAGGCCATCAGCCGCGTCGGGCGCGCGCTCGGCATCGCCACGATTGCCGAGAAAGTCGAATCGGCCGAGGTATTCGCCGAGCTGCAGCGCCTGGGTGTGCAGTTCGCACAGGGCTACTATGTCGCAAAGCCAGCTCCGATCGACAGCCTCACCATCGCCAGCGCCCGCGGTTTCGGCGGCGTCGCGGTGCTCTGAAGCCCACGCCGTTCGCGATGTTCGGGCAGATGCTTCTCAGTCATCTCCAGCAGCCCTGGACCGGTGAGCAGGTTGAAGGTCCACTGCGCCGATCGCTCCGGCGCGCTGCCTGAGGCCCTGCATATGTTGGTGCGATTGAAAAAGGGGCTTTGCGATCTCTGGGCCGCTGTCACAAGTGCGCAGGAAATCCATGCCGAAATCCAACGTCTCGATGTTGATCGGGCTCCACTATCGCCCCGGTGCCCTGAATCCGGTCGGGCCCGTCAGAAAGTTGGCAATTGCGGATCCGACAGCGCCGCCGCCGGCGATCACGACATCTACCTCCGGCATGCGCGTGGCGCGTCCGATAGCCTTTACAAGCAACGCATAGGATGGGAGCCTGTGATAGAGCTGACTGAACAGGTGACGGACGGTTGGCAGTCTAGTCGCCAAAAAGTCACCCTAGCAGTTGAGGTAAACTCCGTAAGTTAATGAATACCTTGGATAGGAATAGCCGGAAATCAGGCGGCTGGCTGACGGGCCGACCTCGGTTCCGGCGACCGCCTGGAGCTGTCCGACGCGGCACCGGACGCCGCAGAAATACTTCGGTGTCATGGCGTAATCATGCCAGGTATCGGTTGCTGACTCATGCGTAGATCAGGGCCAATCAGATCAATCGGCTCGTACAGCTTTGATGCCTCGGTGCATCGGTCCGGCGCTGGCCAGTTATGTCAATTGCTTTGATCGGCAGTCGGAACTTCGGTTACTGTCGCGTTGAAGAATCCATCAGAGGATCTGTCGCAGCCGCGCCCACTTGCTTACTGCCCTTGACGGCGGCCAGGCGGGATATTGCCGTCCCGCGTGAGCCGGCTTTGAGCGGCGCGCTTGCCGCCATGCCCTTAGTCGTTGCCGCTGCCGTTAAACCGATGCGCCACATAAGCGGAATCCCCTGATGTCCGATTTGCTTGCGCTTATTGCGGCCAATTGCACTGAACATTCGACTGCCGCCGCCCTCGGACGTCCCGAAGGCCCATTCCTCGATCACGCCACTCTTCATCGGCTCGTCCTCGCAATGGGCGAGACGCTGAGATCCGAGGGGATCGAGAAGGCGGATCGAGTCGCCCTGTGCTTGCCCGACGCGCTGCATGCCGCCGTGGCATTCATCGCAGTTGCGTCGCACGCGGTCTGCGCGCCTATGAACCCGCGCTATCGTCGTGCTGAAATTGAGTTTCATCTAAAGGATCTGGGTATCTCGGTTCTGGTTGTTCCAGAGCACGAGGACCATCCGGCGTTGGGAGCGGCCGCAGGGTTCGGCCTGCAGATCCTGCGCCTGGCGTGCGATGAGCGAGGGCTGCCGGTCGCACTGCACCCGGACGGCAGCGCCGCGCGCCGCAGAACCCGCGGGGCCGCGACCGATCAGGCTCTTCTACTGCATACGTCTGGAACTACCGCACGCCCGAAAATCGTGCCGCTGTCGCATGCCAACCTGGTCAGCTCGTCGCGAAACATCGCGCGCTCCCTGGCGCTTACCCCGCGCGACCGCTGCCTCAATGTCATGCCGCTGTTCCACATTCATGGGCTGGTCGGTGCGCTGTTGACCTCGTTGGCGGCAGGTTCGAGCGTTGCCCTGCCGCGCGCCTTCGATCCGGAGCACTTTTTTGACTGGCTTGATGCCTGCCAGGCCAGCTGGTACACGGCCGTGCCTCCGATTCACCAGGCGGTGCTGACGATGGCACCGCGCTACCCTGCCGTCCTGGCTCGGCGGCATCTGCGCTTCATACGTTCCTGCTCGGCTGCGCTGCCCGCGACCACCATGGCCGCGCTGGAGCGCGCTCTTGACGCGCCAGTGGTGGAGGCCTACGGAATGACCGAAGCGTCGCACCAGATTGCGATTAACCGGCTACCGCCGGGGGTGCGAAAACCCGGATCGGTCGGCGTGCCGACGGGTCCCGATGTCGCCGTGGTCGGCGAGGACGGTCGATTGCTGCCCGCGGAATCGCAGGGTGAGATCTGTATCCGCGGCGAGACGGTCATTACCGCGTACGAAAATGACGAAGCCGCCAATGCCCGCGCCTTTCGTGATGGATGGCTTCGCACCGGTGACCAGGGAATTTTCGACTCCGACGGCTATCTGCGCATCAGCGGGCGCCTGAAGGAGATGATTAACCGAGGCGGTGAAAAGGTGTCTCCGCTGGAGGTCGAGGCGGCACTGCTGGAACATGCGGCAATCGCAGAGGCGGCCGTATTCGGCGTCCCACATCCAACGCTTGGAGAAGACGTGGCCGCGGCCATCGTGCTGCGGCCGGGCACAGAGATAGCCGCCAGTGATCTGCGTCATTGGCTGCAGGGCTCGCTGACCGACATAAAAATACCACAGCACATCATCACCGTGGCGGCGTTGCCGCGCGGCCCCACAGGCAAGGTGCAACGACGGCTCCTCACGGAGCTTTGCGAACAGCGGCTGCACGCAGCGTTCGTTACTCCGCGCACGCCCACTGAAATCACCATTGCCGCAATCTGGCGCGAGCTGCTGGGAGTCGAACGTGTCGGCATTTTTGACAACTTCATTGCGCTCGGGGGTGACTCGCTGACAGCGGTTACGATGATTGCGCGGGTGCGTCAGGCGCTGGGAGTGGACGTGGCGCTGACTTTGGTGTTTGACCGGCCGGTGCTGGGGGAATTTGCCGACGCCGTGGCGCAGGCGGCGCCGAGCGTGCAGGCTCCGATCACGCCGGCGCGACGCGACCGGCCGCTGCCGCTGTCGTTCGCACAGCAACGGCTATGGTTCCTGTCGCAGATGGACGGCGTCAATCGTGTCTATCACGTGCCCATGGCGCTGCGGTTGACCGGTGATCTGGATGGCGGCGCACTGCGCCGCGCCCTGGACCGTCTGGTTGCCCGTCATGAGGCGCTGCGCACCAGCTTCAGCAGCGCCGATGGGGAACCGGTTCAGCACATTGCAAGCGAGGACCGGGGCTTTGACCTGCGCGAGCACGACCTGCGTCAACGCGGCGATGCCGCGGCGGAATTGAAGCGGCTGATGGTCGAGGAGGCCAATAGCGCGTTCGATCTTCAATCCGGGCCGCTGATCCGCGGACGGTTGGTACGAGTGGGCGAGCGCGAGCACGTACTGCTCATCACGCTGCACCACATCGTGTCCGACGACTGGTCAATGGACGTCCTGACCCGCGAGCTCAGCGTTCTCTACAGCGCGTACAGCCGCAATCAGCCCGACCCGCTGCCGCCGTTACCGATTCAATATGCCGACTTTGCCGTGTGGCAACGTCACTGGCTGGCGGGCGAGGTTCTGCAAAGCCAGAGCGACTACTGGCGGCGCATCCTGGCGGACGCGCCGGCCGTGCTGGAGCTGCCGGTCGACCGCCGCCGGCCGTCCCAGCAGGACTATCACGGCGGATATGTGCCGCTTGAGTTGAACGCGGATCTGACCGCGCGATTGAAAGCCCTCGGCCAGCGCCATGGGGCGACATTGTTCATGACAGTGCTGGCCGGCTGGGCGGCGCTGCTGTCTCGTCTGTCGGGCCAGACCGACCTGGTGATAGGCGTTCCCGCTGCCAACCGAGGGCGCGCCGAGCTCGAGCCCCTGATTGGCTTTTTCGTCAACACCCTGGCTTTGCGACTGGACTTCACTGGAAGTCCGACCGTCAGCCAGGCTCTGCAGCGGGTCAAGGCGCGGTCACTGGAAGCCCAACAACACCAGGACCTGCCATTCGAGCAGGTGGTGGAATTGTTGCGCCCGGCGCGCAGCCTGAGTCATACGCCGCTGTTTCAGGTGATGTTTGACTGGCGCGGGGTTGCGGCACGCGCGCTGGATTTGCCGGGATTAACCGTGGAGCCCGTAGAGGCGCCTCATGAGCTTGCAAAATTTGATCTGACGCTGGAGCTGGGCGAGGTTGGCGGATGCCTCGCTGGTGGTCTGGAATACGCCGTTGCGATGTTCGACCGGCCGACGATCGAGCGCCACGCCGGCTACCTGCGCAGATTGCTTGAGGCCATGGCTGACGACGACGCGCGACCGTTCGACCGGCTGTCACTGCTTGGCGACGCCGAGCGGCATCAGTTGCTGGTGCAGTGGAACGATACGGCAGCAGACTATCCGCGCCACTCCAGCCTGCATCAGCTGTTCGACATGCAGGCGGAGCGAACCCCGGATGCGGTCGCGATCGTGCACGAAGACGTCCAGCTGACCTATGCTGAGCTGCGAGCCAGGAGCAGCGGACTGGCCCAGCAGCTGAGGCGCCTGGGGGTCAAACCGCAGGCGTTGGTGGCGATTGGGCTTGAACGCTCCATCGACCTGGTAGTTGCTGAACTGGCGATCCTCAGATGCGGAGCAGGATATGTGCCGCTCGACAGCAACGCTCCACTGCAACGACAGGCATTCATGCTGGTGGATTGCCAGGTCCAGACTGTATTAACCGCCAAAGGACGGGAACTCCCGGCGATCTCGGGCTTGCAGCGGCTCGACATCGAGCAGTGGATGCTGACCGGACCGGCCTCGAGCGATGCGGAAGCAGCGGTGGATGGCGAGGCAACCGCGTACGTCATGTACACGTCCGGCTCGACCGGTCAGCCCAAGGGCGTCGTGATCCCACACCGGGCGGTGGCACGGCTAGTGCTGAACCAGGGCGCTGTTCAGTTTCAGCACACCGACCGGGTAGCCTTCGCCGCCAACCCGGCGTTTGATGCCAGCACCCTGGAAGTATGGGGTCCGCTGCTCAATGGCGGCTGCATCGTCGTGATCGACCCGGCAGTTGTGTTGGATCCTGAGACATTCGATCAGCGCTTAGAGCTGCAGTCAATCAGCGTGCTGTTCCTGACAACAGGGCTGTTCCACCAGTACGCTGATGTGCTCGCGCAGGCGTTTTCCCGCCTACGCTGTTTGATGGTGGGCGGTGATGTGCTTGATCCTCGCATTGCCGCACGGGTGTTGCAGCAGTGCCCACCGCAGACGTTGATCAACGGCTATGGTCCTACGGAAACCACCACGTTTGCGACCATTCAAGAGGTGCGCGCGATAGCGCCGGGAACGACCAGCGTTCCCATAGGCCGGCCACTATCGAACACGCGAATCTACATCCTGGATGTTCACGGGGCGCCGGTCCCCATTGGTGTGGCGGGGGAGATCCATATCGGCGGCGACGGCGTTGCGCGCGGCTATCTGAACCGCCCACAGCTGACGGCGGAGCGTTTCATAGCCGACCCGTTTGCCGCGTCGATCGGTGCGCGGATGTACCGCAGCGGTGATCTTGGCCGCCACCTGGCCGACGGAACAATCGAGTTTCTGGGGCGCAATGACTTTCAGGCCAAGATCCGCGGGTTCCGGATCGAGCTCGGTGAGATTGAAGCCTGTCTGGCGCGGCATCCGGCGCTGCTCGAGGTTGTGGTGGTCGTTCGGGGAGACGCTGGCGACAAGCGCCTGGCGGCATACTACACCGTGGCACCGAATTCACCGGCGCCCGCCGCCCCGGAGCTGCGTCAGCACCTGGCGGCAGTCCTGCCCGATTACATGCTGCCGGCGGCTTACGTGCGGATCGACGCCTTTCCGCTCGATGCGAATGGCAAGCTCGACCGCAAGGCGCTGCCGATCCCGGACGATGCCGCCTACGTGGCGCGCGGCTATGAAGCACCGCAGGGCGCGGTCGAATTGCAGCTCGCGCGGCTGTGGTCCGAGCTGCTCAAGGTCGAGCGGGTTGGCCGGCATGACAACTTCTTCGATCTCGGCGGGCACTCTTTTGCTGCCTTGCGGCTGGAAGCACGCGTCGCCAGCATCTTCGGCGTCAAGATCGGTGTCGCGGCGCTGTTTGCATCGCCGACGCTGCGTGAATTCGCAGTCCGTGTATCCGAATCCGACCGGCCGCTGGAACCATGGAATATCGTCCCGATTCAGCCGCTGGGCAGCAACACGCCGGTGATCGCGATCAACAATGCAATGATGTATTACGAATTGGCCCGCAGGATCGGGACCGATCGCAAGTTTATTGCGGTGCAGCTGTTTGATCCCAGCAACCCAAGCCCGTTGCCCAGCCGTACGCTGGAGGAGATTGCCGCGGACTATGTCGGCCTGATTCGCGAAGCGCGGCCCCACGGGCCATATGTCGTGATCGGGCTGTGTGTCGCCGGACTGATTGCATATGAGGCCGCGCGCCAGTTGCGGCAGGCGGGGGAACAGGTCTCGCTGATCGTGATGGCCGATACCTGGCGCCCTGGCTATATGTTCCAACCGCCCTATCTGCGACGGCTTGCGTTCAATTTCAAGCGCCGACTCATTTATCGCAGGCATACGTTGCAGCGGCTTGTGAGTGGCGGCATCGGGATCGAGGAATTCCTGACCACGACACGTTTTGGAAAATGGAAATGGTTGATGCGCCTGTTGTCGGCGCTGCACCTGATCGAACAACCCGCGACGGTGTCCCAGGTGCTGGTGGAAGACCGTTGGTTCCTGCCGGCGCTCGAGAGCGCGCGAAATGATTACCGACCGCCCGTGTCAAGTTGCGATGTCGTTGTACTGCAAAGCGGAGTACTGCCGGCGGCCGACTTCGTGGATCCCAAGATGGGCTGGTCCGACCTTGTCAAGGGTAAGCTGCTGCACTTTCGACTTCCCGGCTGGCACGACCGCATGTTTCACGACGAGGGCGCCGCCATGATTGCAGAGCATCTGCGCCCGTTGCTTGCCCGAGTTGATGCAGAGGCAGGCTTCGTCGAAGACCATTCCGTCAGCCGCTTCTCTGAGCTGCGCCGCTGAGCCCTATCCGCGACGATATGACTGGTGAGGCACCGGCACAGTAGGCGGAGCCAAGCAAGCGTTGTCCCTGCTGCGCAGAGAAGATTCTCGAGGCGGCATGTAAATGCCGATACTGCGGTTCGGATATGTCTTCGGGATCTCGGCTATCCGCTGGCACGCCGGAACCGACGCTACGATCGCAGGAGCAATTCATCAAGTGGCAATACAAGGTCTTGCTCGCCATTCTGATCCTCCGCTAACTACACGCCGCAAGTCGCAGCCGCACCGCCGGGTGAGCCCTCGGCCACATCGCAGGGGAATGCTCTGTCCCCAGTATCTGCCGAGCGTGGGCGCTCCGTGCTGCTCTCGAACAAGGGTAGCAGGATCTTCGAGCGCCACCTCGCGGTGCCTGGCCCAGCTCAGCGCCGCAGTTCGATGCGCGAAGGTCTTGCTTTCCCGGTGAACTATCGTCCCACCACGGCGCATGCGGACGATCGCCGTATGGCGCCTCGGGGAGACATGACATTGTTGTGTCCTTTACGTCTGCTCGGCAACCGCTAACTCCCCGGAATGCAACACGCAGCAACGCCCGGCTCTGAAAGCCCTATAAAAATATGAATTTCTGCCGATAGATCAGCCGCGACGATCGATCGCAGGATCTCGGTCGCTCCGATGATGGAATGGACCGACTGTCGGCAAAGGCTTTCTTAATCAAAGCCTTGGGTCGTTTGCGTCGTCGGCGGGAGGCAACTTCCCCATATTCGAGTGTTGGCGCGGATTCTGCCGCTGCTGATTTCTTCGAGGCCTTCGCCATGTCGGTGAGTGTAACACTCCCATTTAGGGTGGCGGGCTCAACGGGTCGCCGCACGAAGGCAGTCGAGGGCGGAACTGCAGCACTCGGGGGGTTGGAATGACCCGAAGATGACGCGCTTGCTCATCACATCAAGGATTCTTTCTCGCGCGAGGTGCGCTTGCAGTCGGGCGGGCCTCGGCTGCCGTGCGCAGTGGCTTGTCAACAAAACTGCAATCAATCCGTTTATCGAGGCAGAACACCGTCTGGCTCGTGGGGAGCCCGCTGCGCGCGCTCGGTAGCAGGGGTCGCGCAATCGCTGATCAATCAACAGGGAATCAGAGTGCATCAAAGTATGAAAAAGACCGCGGTATGGACCGCGATAATACTGGGACTATGCGGCTGCGGCGGCAGCAATCCGAACGTCGACACCCATGCCGCCAGCCCCGATGCGGGCGTGCCCATTCAGGGCGAACCGATGGCAGCACACAGCGACGTGACCCTCACATCCACCGCCCCCGGGGTCACGCCGTTCATATCAACGGTGAACCTCAGCGGTTTGGGCTTGGCCTCGGTGCAATCCGTCGCCTATACGATCGCGCCGATGCCGGGCTCAGTCTCCAAGCCGGTCCATGTGAGTTTCTCCAACTCGGCGCTGACCAGCCGCGGTTATCTCTCAGCGGATGCCTCGAGTCTGGCATTGCCGGTGTTTGGTCTGTACGCAGGCTACGCCAACAACGTCCGGCTGGCGCTGACCTTCCTCGACGGCTCGGTGCAAACGCTTCCGCTGTCCATCACCACCGCAGCCTACACCGATCCGAACGGGGTCTATGACCATCCCGTCATCGTCAAAGCACGCTCGCCCGGAAGCGCCCTGGGTTTTGATTTCTTCGTGATGAAATCCAATCTCGGTACGCCCGTCATCGTTGATACGGACGCCGTGCTGCGCTGGGTGGCTCAGGGCGTGAGCTCGAGCATATCCTCGATCCTGACAGCCAATGGCTTTGAGATCGGCAATCAAAGCAGCCTCATGACCTACCGCTTGGAATTGGACGGCTCTCTGAGCACGACCGCGCTCAGTTCCTCCAGCCTACTGAGCTTTAATCACAATCTGGATCCCGGCCCGCAGGGCTATCTGGCCGAGATGGCCACGGCCGCCAATACGGGCAGCACCGTGACCGAATTCACGCCTGCTGCCGGGTTTATCCAGACCTGGGATTTCGCGCAGCTGCTGACTAACTACATGCAGAGTCAAGGCGATGACGCCAGCGCTTTCGTCCGACCCGCGGCCGATTGGTTTCACGCCAACGGCGCCGCCTATGATCCGAGTGACAACAGCCTCATAGTCTCCAGTCGCGAGAATTTCCTGATGAAGGTCGATTACGACACGGGCGCGATCATTTGGATACTCGGCGATCCGACCAAGTACTGGTATACGTTCCCGTCCTTGCGCGCCAAGGCGCTGCAATTGACGGGCAACGGTCTCTATCCCATTGGCCAGCATGCGCCTTCGATCTTAAGCAACGGGCAGCTGATGATCATCAACGATGGGCAGGGAAGCCTGAATCAACCGGCTGGCGAGCCCGCGGGCCAGACGCGCTCATACACCGCGGTCTCGGTCTACTCGATCGACGCCGCCGCCGGCACGGCGACACAAACCTGGGAATTCGATTATAACCAGAGCCTGTTCTCACCCATCTGCGGCAGTGCCTACGAGGCGCCGGCAGGCGCCTCGGTCCTAGTCGATTTTGCAACGGCAGATAACGACACCACGGCTCGTTTGGTGGGGGTGGATGCCAATCAGAATGTGATCTTCGACTTTCAATTCCCCACGGGGGGCTGTAATTCGGCGTGGAATGCTGTGCCCATCAATCTGGACAACTTGCTCTTCTGAGGCTGAGCGGCTCCGCCGCTTTCTTGGTTTTAGCCGCCGCGCACTCGCCAACGCCCGCGATCCCAAGTTGTCGATCTGCTCTTTGAGGCTCGAGACCTGGGGCTTGCTAGTTGTAGCGGCTTGCATTTGAAACGCGCCGAGCGCACATAGAACCAGGGCAGACCATCAAGACGGGGCAACATCGCCCACAAGCCCAAGCCTGTTTGAATCTGTCATAGCTTTCGTGTCCACCCAGCTCAATACCCTTTGGCGATCATGTAGAGCTCACCGCTCTGCGTAGTACCAAATTTGCCGGCAGCCTGATCGACGAGCATGCACAACCGTTTTCTGTCCCCCGAATTACCGCAGCTGTTGAGCTTAATGCGTCCTCCGCGCTGAGTCAGATCCTCGATCGAGGCCTGCAGCTGAGCGCGCTCCGAGCGCAGCGCGCTCATCTCGCTCACTGTTGGCACATACCACCACACCGCCAGCACCGTGATCGGGGGGACGACGTACGTCGCGTGTTTGGTTTCGCTGCATTTTGAGAAACACCCCATTGCCGTAACGTTGCCGCCGTTGCACTCTGGCCGCATCCGTGTCGCTGCAAGGGACGGCATCGTGAACAGCACATACTTCGGATTGCTGACCGAATTCGGTGAGGCCAATATTCCGCTGGAGCGCGTCGCTCCCAAGTACTTCGGCCTGAGTTTCGAGGAGGCGCGCCGCCGCGCACCGGGCAAAGTGTTGCCCTGCCGGGCCTTCAGGCTGGGCGGGCAGAAGTCGCCCTGGCTGGTGAGCGCCGCCAATCTCGCCGAGCTGATCGATGAACGGCGTGAAAAGGCGCGGTAATGGCGAGCGTCGGCGCTAAGCCGCGGCGCGCAGGATAAAATCGACGTGGATCGCGTCGTAGCCGAACGTCACTCGACCATCATGCTCGCGATCGAGTACCCCGGACCTGAGCAGCGTATGGATATCGCTGTGTACGGCGCGCACGTCGCGCCCTGCGCGCCGGGCGACTTCGCGAATCGCCAGCGCACCCTGGCCCGCCATGATTTTAAGCAGTGCCCAGCGCTTTGGCGTCAACGTCTTCCAGAGCAGATTCTCCGAGGCGAACGAGATATAGGCGCCCTGGCGCTTGCCGCGCAGAGCTTCGGCCGTTCGCCGCTGTGCATCCTTCACCGAGGACACTCCGATCGTCACCGTGCTCACTTGCCTCTCCTGCGCCTACTGACCGCTCGCCAGAAATCTGCCTGCAGCGCCTGCAGGTCCGTGAAGGCGTAGGGGACCTCGATCTTCTCGACATGCATGTGGTCACCTTTGCCGGCCTCGTTGTCGAACCGCAGCACGCAGCGCCCGTTCGCCACGTACGCCAGGCGATACTTGACGCCATGCTCGCTGCCGCGCGAGGCTGCCGGCAGCCTCCAGATCACGATCTCGACGAAGGCTCTCTGGCTGAGCACCAGGCGTTCGCGCAGCAGCAATTCCGCCACGGTGTTGCTCACATTAGCAACACTCTAAGGTGTTGTCTACAAAAGCAACACCGGCCGGGAGTTCAGGCCTGGCGGACAGAAGAAGCCCTTTCTGGCGAGTGCCGCCGGCCGCGCGGAGCTGATCGACCCGCGGTGTGGTTGGGCGGTGTGATGACAGCATGGGCGGCCGTGTGATTGCCGGCGGGCGGGCTCACGCGGGCCGGCGGGATTTCGCGCATATTCTCCGGCCTGAGATTCGCGTAGCGCTTGAGCTCGTTCCAGGACTCATGCAGCGTGAACTGCGCGACCTCGTGAATCTGATAGCCGCGCTCGAACAGACGGCTGGTGGCTTCGTGCCGCAGATCGTGGAAGCGCAGATCCTCGATCCCGAGCACGTGACAGGCGCGCGTGAAGGCGGTACCTACGCTCTTCGGGTCATACGGGAAGATGCACTCGCCCGTCTGCGGCTGTGCCCGCACGATCGCCCACGCCTCCGGCGT
>Ga0182030_10001999_pt1 | contig 43018 bp, 34 predicted proteins | sample 812S3MmetaG_FD_121299 | JGI IMG/M metagenome (GOLD analysis project Ga0182030, IMG submission 121299) | Permafrost microbial communities from Stordalen Mire, Sweden - 812S3M metaG (Illumina Assembly) | ecosystem: Environmental > Terrestrial > Soil > Wetlands > Permafrost | place: Sweden... | reverse complement strand
TTCCGAAAAATGATATTGCCGACGGGACGCCCTGCTGCGCCATAGGCTGGTGCGTTGGAGATCAAAATCAACTGATCCGCGACCGGCGCAATGACCGTGGAATTTGCGGGTGTCTCTCCGGGATGGGGAACATAGGTCAACACCCCGGTCGTCCGATCCAGATACATTTCTCCGACTTGGCCGTTCGTCCCCAAATCCTCATATACATTTTCGCGGCGCCACGGCGTCCCGACCGGCAATATATCGTTCAGCGTGTGCGAGTTCATCGTCACGATATGATTGGTCATATCGATCGATGCGACCGGAATAAGCGATGAGCTGCTGCTCGGATGAGAGACTCTGATTCTGATGTCGGAGAAATTTGTCCAAGCCGCGGAGATCTCGCCCGGATTGAAGCCGAACCGGTCTGTGTTGGTCGGCGGCTTGGCCGTCGAACGCGTGAGCTTCTCGCGCGCCGCGCCCGAGAATGGCGGCCGGATCGCATCCCTCGCCGCGCTGCCCGAACTCGAAACCTGCACCGCGACATGAAAGCGGTCGCCGCCACGGACTGGCCGGATCGGCCATTCGACGCGCACGTCATTGACCCACATTTCGTTGAAGGTCCAACCTCCGGCCTGAACCTCCGGAATATGCAGCTTCCAGAAACCTGTGGCGCGATCGACGGTGAAGCCCTTGAGAACCCGGGCGCCGCTGATGAGCGCCGACTCTCCAGGATAAGAGGCGTAGGTCACAAAATGACCGTCGCCGCCGGAATCCGCCAATGTGAAAATCTCCTTGTCGGCAAGGCGATAAGCTCCCCCGCGAAAGAGCACGGTCCAATCGCGCGAACGCCCGCCGGCGGCCGCAAGCTTCGCTGCGATGATTTCCTTGGCGCGATGCAGCGTGGCGACAGGGCCCTTCGTCCCGTTCTCGTTTGACGACTGCCCCGTCCACGCATCATTGCCGGCAGGCGAAACAAAGACATCCGCGACGGGCGCGTCTTTTTGCGTTGGAAGGGCGCGGCCAGCTCCATTGAGCGCGTCCGACGCGGCCGCAAGCAAAACGACGAAGGAAAATGCGACAAAATAGCGGCCTGAGGCCTCGCCATCGAAGGCGATGGGAAAGCGCTTAAAAAGCAAGCGGAAGGCGCGACGCAGCATCGAATTCTCTCGCCGAGATGAACATACAAATTTCGAAATTATCCAAGGAAAGCATCACTTTCGTGCATTTTAACGCAAGCGCTTCGCTATCGCCAAAGCCGCTCGGCCCGAGCCGATGCGGATCGTTCTCTATGTCGATCCAATGCGCAAATTCACGGCTATGATGGAAGTCATCATGCGATCCCGCGCGACAATCCTTGATGTTCGACGCCGCGGCTCCAGATCAATGTCCAAGGGCTTGATCCAAATCAGCTCGGCGCGGCGCGGCGCCGTCTAAGGAGGATGGCTCAACGCTAGACAGCGCGGCGCCGTCAGGCTTCGATCGGCCAACAGGGACAATGCAGCGAATCTGAACGAAACCAGGCGGAGCCGTCTTCAGCTGCCTTGGGAGCAAACATAGCATGGCGTCCGACAATCGGAAACAGACCTGGGCGATCTGGTACATCATCGCAGCCGTTTTCGGCGTGTTGCTGCTGCAGCAGGTATGGAGCGCCTATCAGCAGACCGAAACGATTCCCTATAGCGAGTTTGAAAAACGCGTCGCCGACAAGCAAGTGTCGGAAGTCGTCATCGGCTCGGACATGATCGAAGGCACGCTCAAGTCGCCGGAGCCGAATGGCGTGACCAAATTCGTCACGGTTCGGGTCGATCCAGCGCTCGCCGACAAGCTTGCCGCCGACGGGATCAAGGTCACCGGAGCGCCGCCATCCGGATTCGTGAGCGTGATCCTCGCCTGGGTCATCCCCGCCCTTCTCTTCTATGTTCTCTGGGTCTTTCTTTTCCGCGGATTTGCCGAGAAACAAGGGTTCGGCGGGCTCATGACCATCGGCAAGTCGCATGCGAAAGTCTATGTCGAAACCGACACCAAGGTGACTTTCAAGGATGTCGCCGGCGTCGAGGAAGCCAAGTTCGAACTGCAGGAAGTTGTGTCCTTTCTCAAGGACCCGAAATTCTTCGGCCGCCTCGGGGCCCGCGCGCCAAAAGGAATTCTTCTCGTCGGCCCGCCGGGAACCGGCAAGACCTTGCTCGCCCGCGCCGTGGCCGGCGAAGCTGGCGTTTCCTTCTTCTCGATATCGGGCTCCGAATTCGTTGAAATGTTCGTCGGCGTCGGCGCCGCGCGTGTGCGCGACCTGTTCGAGCAAGCGCGCAAGGCCGCGCCTTGCATCATCTTCATCGACGAGCTCGACGCGCTCGGCCGATCGCGCACGGTCGGCGGGATGGGTGGGGTCGACGAGAAGGAGCAGACGCTCAATCAGCTCCTCGCCGAGCTCGACGGTTTTGATCCCTCCATCGGCGTCATTCTGCTCGCGGCGACAAACCGGCCCGAAATCCTCGACCCTGCTCTGCTCAGGGCCGGCCGCTTCGACCGGCAGGTTCTGGTCGACCGCCCGGACCGAAAGGGGCGGCTCGAAATCCTGAAGGTTCACGCGAAGAAGATCGTTCTCGATCCGGCGACGGATCTCGATCAAGTCGCAAGCATAACGACGGGCTTCACTGGCGCCGACCTTGCCAATCTGGTCAATGAAGCGGCGGTCATCGCCACCCGCCGCAAGAGCGCGGCGGCGACCTTCGAGGATTTTACCGCTGCGATCGAGCGCATTGTCGCAGGGATCGAAAAGAAGAGCAGGATCCTGACGCCGCCGGAGCGCCGCCGCGTCGCCTATCACGAAATGGGCCATGCGCTCGTCGCCGCGAGCCTGCCCGATGTCGACCCTGTCTTGAAAGTCTCGATCATCCCGCGCGGCGTCGGCGCGCTCGGATATACGATCCAGCGCCCGACGGAGGACCGCTTCGTCCTCGCCGCGAGCGAATTGCGGCATCGCATCACCGTCCTCATGGGCGGGCGCGCCGCCGAGACGCTTCTCTTCGAAGGCGATATCTCGACCGGCGCTGCGGACGATCTCCAGCGCGCCACCGACATAGCCGTCGAAATGGTGACGCTCTATGGGATGACGCAAAGCGTTGGACAGCGCACTTATAAGGCGCCGCCGCAATTCCTCCTCGGCTCGCAATCGCTCGATAAGCCTGCGGCCTCGGAGGCGACGCTGCGCGAGATCGATCTCAGCGTCCGCGACATCGTGGGCGAGGCGTTCATTGAAGCGCGCGACATTCTGGCGCGGCGGCGGGGCGATCTCGATAGAGGCGCGGAGCTTTTGCTAGCGAAAGAATCGATCACGGCCGAGGATTTTCCGCCAATCCAGAGGGGACTGAAGCTTGGCGTCGTCCCGGCGCTTTCCGTCTGAGGAGGCTCGTCCTAGCGCGGCCGGCGGGCGACGAATATCGCGCCGGACCTGCAAGACTCTGATCCAGATCAAAACATAGCCATTTGGTTTGGCGCTCATGACTCGGAAGGCTGGAAACCATTAGGAGCTCGGCGATGACTAACGTAAGCTCGACGGGATATGGCGCCGGCGCCAACGCCAACGACCCGACAAATCCCGCCTCGACGTTCACGACATGGTGGAACGCCACCTTTCTGCGTCTGCCCCTAACGGTTGCGGGCGAGACATTGCGCTTCACGGCCAACCGGCTGCAAGCGCAGGCGGATTATCTGACGCGGGTCAACCATTGCGCCAATGTTCCGGAATTCATGGAGGCTCAATCGCAATTCATGCGAAAGGCCACCGACGATTATGGCGTCGAGACGGGACGGCTCATGGAAGAAGTTCGCGCGGCTATTACGCGAAAAGCCGCCTGAACGCGCCGCGGCGACCAGGCCTATGCAGGCTGCGAGCGTTCGAACTCCGTGGCGCAAATCGCGAGTCCCGGCGTGGCGGCTCTGCTTCGAAGGAGATTTTTATCTTGTCTCACGCCCCCACCCATCCGGCGCCAGAGCAAAAGTCATTTCCGCACAACTTTCGGCGCATTCGCCTTGAATTGGCGCGTGAAAAAGGCCACCCCGAAGGCAGCGCGCGAGACGGATATATTCTCATCCTTCCGCTCGACGCCCAGGCGCGGATCGACGTCGAAGCCTGGAAGGAGCATCGCAACCTTTGCCGGATCGTCCGATTCCGAGAGGGTGAGGAAGACGAGCTTGGCCGTCTCCAGCGCAAACAGGGCGGCGGTTGGGCGTTCCACTACTCCAGCCCGCCCAATGTCGAGGACGAAAAAGCCCTGCATTTGGAGAGCGATCAATTCGTCATCGGCGCCTATGTAGCGGTCCGCGAAGAGGATGCGCTCCATACATTCCAGGTCGCGTCAGTCGATTACGTTTGAGCGCCGCGACCGCCGGACCCTGTTGATACAACAGCGGTTTATGCCTTGAGCGGAGCGGATTCAGACCTCGGTTCGGATTTAGCAGCCGCCGGCTTCGCGACATCGGCCCCGCCGCGCCAATGCTCGAGTTCGGCCAATTCCGCTTCCGGCCGCTCGATGACGACCTTACCTCGGCCGAGATAGACCGCGCCAGCGTCGCCGTCGATCGAGATCCAGTCTCCTTCTTCGACGGACGCGGCGGCGATTTGCGACCGCCGGCCGGAGACGTCGACGGCAATGCTATCGCAGCCGACCACGCAGGGCTTAGCCATCTGCCGCGCCACAAGCGCAGCATGCGCGGTGGGGCCGCCAATCGCGGTCAGGACGCCGGCGGAGACAGCGAAGCCTTTGACGTCATCCGTGGTCATCGTGGGACGCACGAGAATTACCGGGTCGCCGGAACCCGCCAGACGCTCCGCGCTCGCCGAGTCGAAAGCGACGCGCCCCACCGCAATGCCAGAGGAGGCTCCTTTGCCGCGCGCAATCGGATCGCCCGCCTCGGCTAGCCGGGCGTGGGCGACCGCATCGAGATTCAAGCCGTGCAGCCGGCGCACCGCTTCTTGCGGCGTGATTAGGCCTTCATGAACGAGATCGATGGCGATCCGTAGCGCCGCGCGCGGCGTCCGCTTCGCGGCTCTGGTCTGGAGAATCCATAGCCGTCCGTTTTCGATCGTGAATTCGACATCCTGCACGTCGTCATATTCACGCTCAAGCCGCGCCAGAATCTCCCGCAATTCGGTCGCGACCGCAGGCAGCGCGCTGGCGAGGGCCGCCTCGGTCTTGGGCGTGACGCGTCCGGACACGACGTCCTCGCCCTGGGCGTCGAACAACACGTCGATCACCGGCTCGGCGGCGCCGTTCGAAGGATCGCGCGAGAATGCGACGCCCGCTCCCGACGTCAGCCCTCGATTGCCGAACACCATGGCCTGAACGGCGACGGCCGTTCCGCGCAAATGGTCGAGCTGCTCGAGACGACGATAGGCGCAGGCGCGCTCGCTTGTCCATGAGCGATAGACGGCCCTTGTGGCGCCGAGGAGCTGCGCCATCGGGTCTTCCGACGGGCAATCGTCCGCGACGAGGGTCTGGTAGGCCGCCGCCAGCCTTTCGAGCGCCTCGCCATCGAGATCCCGGTCGCTCTCGACACCTTCGGCGGCGACAATATGCGCAAGCTCCGCGGCGAAGGAAGCCGGATCGTAGCCGAGCGCGACGCAGGCGTAGCCTTCCAGAAACCGACGCCGGCAATCCCATGCGAAATGCGGATTGCCGGTCATCCGGATGAGGCCGTGAACCGCCGTCGAGGTGCAGCCGACGTCAAGTATGGTGTCGAGCATCCCCGGCATCGATTGGGCGGCGCCCGAACGCACGGAAACGAGCAGTGGCTCGCGGCGATCGCCGAACCGCTTGCCTGTGACGCCTTCCAGGAAGGCGACGCCTTCTTTCAGTCCGTCAATCAAGTTGCGCTCGGCGTGAGGGTCGCCATCGATGACCGCAGCGCATAGCTTGACCGGCAGCACGAATGCAGGAGGCACGGGGAGCCCGAGCACGGCCATTCGCGCGAGATTGGCGGCCTTTGCGCCGATATGCTCGGCCGAATGGCGTTTGGAGGACCCATCGCCAATGCGGACGATCTGCATAGCTTCAATCCCTTTTTTGACCCGATTGCGCGAAAGCTGGCTGATCTTTTCGATCAGGACGCGGCGCAAGTTGTTGATCCAGGGCAGCTTCTCATCGCCCCGATGATTCTATTCGCTCGGGACATGTGCTAAGCGGCCAAACCGGCGAGAACATGCTGGCGAAGCCTGTGCCCGAACCCAGCCAATCGGTCGGTCGCCCTTTCGATCGCCCGCGCCAGCTCGAGAACGGAAAGCGCCGTCGTCAGATCAAGCCCGCCGCGCAGAACCTGAGCTGTCGCCGTCCGCTCGGCGGCGTCGGCTAAGTGCTCGACGTCAATAAGTCTCGCGACGGCGGCGAGCGCGTCTTCGGAATCGGCGCGGCGACCTTCCGGCGCCTGGGCCGCGGCGACAATGCCGGAGGCCGCCGCTTCGGTCCCGGCCACGGCTGCCGCGCAAAGCTCCGCCAGCGGCTTCAACAGCGCCGCATCGACGTCAGCAGGCATAAGGGAAGCTATGAAGGCGGCCTGCTCGAGCTCGTCGATCGCCGCTTCGACGCCATTGACGAGGTCTTCGATCGTCGCATCCGCCTCGAACCTCGCCACCTCATTGCGCGCTTCGACGGCGATTCGATCGGCCTTTTCCTCGATGCGCCGGGCGAGCGCCGCCAGGGCGGCTCCGTCGAACTTGCGTCCAGATTGCCGGTCCGCAATATTGAGCGAGAGCGCCGCCGCGATCTCGCGGGCGAGCCCGGCCTGCCGCACGACAATCGCGAGCAGCATGCTCTCAACCCGCTCCAAACGGCGGACGAGATCGGCTTCGATGCGGTCCCTGACAAGGCGCACGGACTGGCCTTCGAGCAAGGCGTCCGTCGAGACGCGCAGAACCGTCTTCAGGAAATCGACCGCCGACTCGCGGCCGAGAGAAGAATCGAGTCGTTCGCCGAAGCCGATGCGGGTCGGGATGGCGTGACGCACGGCGGAAGCCACAAGGTCGGCGCCGCCGAGTTCGAGAAAGGCGCGATGGCCGATGGAGTTTCGCGCCGCCCAATCGAGAATGCCGATGGCGTCGCCTTTGGAAACCCAGAGACGCAGGACCTTCCGCGCCTTGTTCCAGTCGATGAGGAAAACCAGCGCCGCGCCGATCGCCTCCAGGAAGGCGTCGCGGGTTTCCGCGCTTTCGGCGGCAAATCGCCCGGTGACGAGATAGAACGCGCCATCGGCCTCGGCTCCCTCGGCCTTCTTGGCCTCGAGGCCGCTCCAGCGCACCGGAAATTTGTCAAAGAGGCCGGTGAAAAACTTGGCGCGGACCAGATGAACGTCCGTGTGAGTGACCGTCACGGAATCGCCTTCGATCCCGAGCACGATCACATGGGCGTCCGTCGTGCCTATGTCGTTTTGGATGATAAGGCGCGATCCCGATCGCGCCGCCGTGGTCGCGAGACCCGGATGACCGAATTTCAGAGGCTTGGTGCGGTTGAGGCCGCGCATGAACGCTTCAACCGCCGGCCTGTCCTCGGCGCGCAATCCATGGACATGCGCGCCGGCGAGAATCTCCTCGGCGCAAGTTACAGCGAGCCGATTCAACGCCTTGTGCAAGTCCATGACGAGGCGATGGAGGCTGTCTCCGCCGGTCGCCGAAACACTGGTCAGTTTTGAGATCGCCGCCGCCTCGATTTCCTCGACAGGCGCCAGGGCCCCGGAAGCCTCGATCGCCGCCAGCCTCTCAGCCAAGGTCTTGCCTTCCGGCGGGGCGCCGACCTCGACTGCACGCAGCATGATTTTCACGTCTTCGAGAATGCTCGCATTCAGCTTGGCGAGGTCTGGGATGGCGATCCGGCCGGCCTTTGCTTGGCGCGCTCCGACAATGAGCGATTTTATCGCCGCAAGACCGAGACCGGCGGCCTCGCATTCAGCCGAAAGATCTATCGGGGCTTCAGCGGGATCGCGCGCGCGCTGCGCCGCTGCCTGCAAGGCGCTCATGCGCACCTTCACGCGATTATTGGCGGCGAGCCCCTCCGCGACGAGCGACGGCAACAGGATTTCGCTCTGGCCGAGCTGTTCGATAATTTGGGCCTTCATGCCGATGCTCCGCATTGAAAGAGGCGCCGCGGCGCCCGCTGACGGCGTCCGGCCTTTTTGGCACAAGCGAGTTCGTGCGGTTCTGTTCTATCTCAAGGCGAAGAGAGATCGAGCGCGCTGGTCAAATCCCCGAGCGTCTGGCCGCCCGCCGCAGCCATCGCCTCATCTCGCTCCCGCAGGCCATCGAGAACCGGCAGTCCGAAGCGCCTGGTTATGAGCCGCAACGCCGAGGTCGTGTCCATAAGCGTATGATCGACAAAGCCTTTTTTGGCGTAAGGCGATACGATCAGCGCCGGAATGCGGTTCCCTGGCCCCCAGCGGTCGCCTTTCGGAGGCGCGACATGGTCCCAAAAACCGCCGTTCTCGTCATAGGTGATCAGCACGAACATATGCGCCCATTGGGGGCTCTTTTCGAGATGCCTGACGATCTCGGCGATATGTTCATCGCCGGCGAGGACCTCGGAATAGCTTGGATGCTCGTTCAAACTTCCTTGCGGCTTGTAGAATGCGACCTGAGGCAGAGTCCCGGAGTCGATCGCTTCGATGAACGAAGCGCCATTGATCCCGCCGTCGCGCAAATGCTCGGCGCGCGCGGCGGACCCCGGCGCGTAGGCGGCGAAATAGTTGAACGGCTGGTGATGAAACTGGAAATTTGCCGCGGACGCGACGGCGGCGCCTTCCAGCGCCGCGCGCCAGGCGCCGGCGTACCAGGCCCAGCTCACGCCTTTCTCGCTCAGCAGATCGCCGATCGTCGTTTCCGTCTGCGGCGGCAGCGTGGCTAGCGCGTTGGGGTTCGCATAGGCGGGGTCGCCCCCCGGCGCAGGCTTGACGCCGCTCGGCTGATAAGGCGGCTGCATGGTGTTCACAACGTAAAAATCGTGCGGGGTGATGCTGCCGTCATTCTCGAATTTCGGGACGCCGGCGAGGGCGGATTTCGGGGAATCCGGCGCGAGCTTCAAGGTGACGCCATCCGCCTCGACCGCGGCGATCAGACCTCTCGCGGGGCTCTGATCGGCGTTCGGGTATCTGGGCTCGCAGGCGCAGGCCAGATAGAAATGGTTGACGAAGGAGCCGCCGAACGCCGCCATGAAGAAATTATCGGCGAGCGCATATCTTTTCGCGACCTCCCAAAGCGGCAGTTTCGAGCCGTCATAATGACCCATGACCAAGGCGCCGGAATCGCCATAGGCGACAAAGCGGTCGTTCTTGCCGCCGTCGATTTGCATCTGGTTTTGATAGAAACGGTGCACAAGATCCCTCGTCGGCGCGCTGACCGGCGTGTTGAGGCCCTTTGGATCATCAATAGCGAAAGGAGCATTCGGCAGATGTTCGGTGTCGGCCTCGGCGACCGCGGGCTTGAAATGTTGCGCGGTGAGGCCGCCCCAGATCGGCGGCAGCTCCTTCAAAGGCGAGCCGTCGCGGTCCAATTGCCGCGCCATGTCGGGCGTTGCATTCGCCAAGCCGTTCGCGCCGGGAAACTTGCCGTAAAGATTGTCGAAGCTGCGATTTTCCGCATAGATCACGACGATCGTTTCGATCTTATCGAGCCCATTGGAGGAGGCCGGCGCATCGCTGGCGGCCTCGGCGGTCCCGACCGCGCCCATAACAAGAGCGGCGCAAAGCCCCAATCGCCTGTTCGTCATTTGCTCTCCTGAAGCGCCTACGGGCGCCGGAGAGGATCGCCCATCTCCGCGCCGCCGCGCGATTGATGACCGCTTCATATTGCATTTTCTTGACGCTCAGACGCAAATGCCTCGACCAATCACGAACCCTTCATCGATGCGATGGGCGGCCATATTCGTTGAAAAAAGCACGCCGGACGAAGCCTTGAAGCGCCCTATTCACTGTATTCTGAAGCTGAACCCGCCCTCGCGCCAAGCCTTGGGCATGGCGGCGCGGCGATCGCAGCGGGAGCCGGGGCAATGAAACCCGATAGCAACGAGGAGCCGCCGCAAACCCTGCCGGACCTCGTCCGCGATGGGCTGGACGTGCTCTTCGTCGGCATCAATCCATCGGTCTTCTCGGCCGCGCAGGGGCATTATTTCGCGCGCAAGACGAACCGCTTCTGGCCGGCCTTCTCGCGCTCGGTTCTGAGCCAGGCGGCGCGGAAGGGGATCGGAGCGGCGGATTTGAAACCGGAGCACGATCGCCTGCTTCTGGCGCATGGTTTTGGCTTCACCGACGCAGTGAAGCGTGCAACCGCGCGGGCGAGCGATCTCCCGCCAGCCGAGTTCGCCGCCGCCGTGACCGCCCTCGTCGAGAAAGTCGCGCGGCGTCAGCCCCGCATCGCCTGTTTTCATGGGATGATGGCCTATCGGCAGGTCCATCGCGCGCTGGCGGGGGTGACGTCCGATCCAATCCTTGGCCTGCAATCGGCGCGAATTGGCCGATCGCGCATCTTTGTCGTTCCCAATCCCAGCCCGGCCAATGCGCATTTCACGCTTGCCGATCAGATCCTCTGGTATGATCGTTTGGCTGCGCGCTTGGCCGAGGCCGATGGCTGACCAAGGCGCCGCTGATGGGCGAAAACCGAACCGCCATGCAACCGAGCGGACCGCAGGCTGACGATAGGGTCCTTTGGTCGTCGCGGGCGTAGCCTTGCGGTGACTTCCTCATGCCGCGTCCTCACGCCGCGTCCGGAAAATGCCAGGAATCCAACTTGACTTCGATCGTCGGCCTTCCATAAAGGTCCTGGTCCGTCGGCGTCGATGCTGCCACGGTCGGGCGCGTAGCTCAGCGGGAGAGCACTCCCTTCACACGGGAGGGGTCACAGGTTCAATCCCTGTCGCGCCCACCATTCATATTTTCCTTGATGCTGCTGAAAACGACTTGATCGCCTGCGGAATGCCGATAGCGCATTGACGACATAAGAAAGTAGTCATACCGTTTTTCTTAGCGACAATGCGCCGCAATATCGCAGCGGCTCGGCCCGATCGTCAGGAGGGCGCCTTGAGTTCAGCATTTGTCGTATCGACCAAAGATCTCCCGCGCGCGAATGTCGGCGGAGTGGACGACCCAACGGTGCGATGGGCCGGCGCTTTCGCCACTTATGGGGGGCATGGGGCGACCCAATCCTCGACCATCGTCTATGAAATCGAGCCCGGCGGCCGGCTCGGCTGGCACACTGACGCTACCGAGGAGACGCAATATATCCTTGCGGGCTCCGGCGAACTGCGCATAGAGGGCGGCGTCGTCCATCAGGTGGCTCCGGGCAGCGTTTTCGTCATTTCGACGCCAGTCCGGCACGACCTTGCTAATACTGGCGCGGAAACATTGCGGGCGGTCGCCTTTTTCGCAGCGCCGATGTTCACGCAGCAATTCGACAATGTGATGCTGCCGCCAAATGTCCACGTTCTTGGCACGCCGAACCGAGAGGGCTAAGGCGCCTCGGCAATCAGTGAGCCAAAGGGCGGGATCGGCTGCGAATGCCGGACTGAATATCCCGCAGTGGCGGTACTCTGTAAGAATGGAGCTGTTTGGAAGGCGGAAATGATCGCGCCCAACGCCGCGCTGGCGTCGCTAGGCGCTCCGCCTCGCCTTAATCATTTGAAAATTGCCGCTGGGTTACTTGACGCCGCGGTCCGAGAAAATTCGTCAGACCACAGATCTGCGCCAGCGAGCCCGATCACGCGCCCCTGCCGCTTGGCGATCTCATGCTTGACGTTGGTCCAATGCCGCGACGGTCTGGCGCCGTCGATGCAGCGGCCCTTAACTCGGTCGCGCGCTTCGTAATAGGCCTGATCGTTGAAATTGGCTATCAGCCAGTCGGCGTCGGCCATGATCGCGGCCTTCGAGGCGACATGGCGTCGGATCAGATCGGAGAGCATTATGGCCTTCATACAACTATTGAGAGCACAACCAGAGATGTCATGATGCGGCGCAAGAATCAACTATTTATGCGCAGAATACACGGCGCGATTGAATCTTATGCACAAGCATTTTTTTAACGATTTCCGGCTGAGAGAATTGACCGCCGCGGCGTCAACGGGTTGGACTTTGATTCGTTCCCCGCGCTCGAATTGACGCAGGATTCGGAGCGGCCCTTTGCTCGCTCTCACTTCTGACCATGGTCCGGGGTCAGTCCGTCCGCATCGAAAGAGAGACGCCTTCGCCCAGACTTGAAGCCCCCGAATTGGGCCCGTTATGCCGCTCTATTTCGCCTATGGTTCGAACAAGGATGCGGCCAAAACCGTCCGAATGGCGCGCGACACGTGACGAAGCCGAACTAGAAAACTATTTAATATTACGCAATTAAATTCGACAAAATTTCATTGCTGATTTAGCAGCTTGATCGATAACGGTTTTTCCGCTGCGCTTCCGGCGCGGATCACGCTCGCCGCCGGCTCAACTCTGCTCGAGTTCGATCAAGGCCCCGGCGAAACCCTTGGGGTTCAGAAAGAGAACCGGCTTGCCATGCGCTCCGATTTTCGGGTCCCCGTCACCGAGAACTTGCGCGCCGCATCGCTTCAGGCGTTCCCGCGCGGCAAGGATATCGTCCACCTCAAAGCAAAGATGATGGATCGCGCCGCCAGGGTGTTTCGCGACGAAACCGGCGATCGGGGAATGTGCGCCGAGCGGTTCGATGAGCTCTATCTTCGCGTTTGGAAGCTCAACAAAAACAACCGTAACTCCATGTTCGGGCAAGGCCGTCGGCAGGCTGACCTTCGCCCCCAAAGCATCGCGATAGATCGCGCTCGCTGCGGCAAGATCGGTCACCGCGATGGCGACGTGGTTCAACCGCCCGATCACGCGCGTTTTCCTCTTGCGCTTCGATCAAACCTCGACGACCAGGACATGCACCGAAGGGCGCTTGCCCCAGGCCGCCGCAACTGCGTTGCGCACCGCTTTTTCAACCGCGGTCGAAACGATATCGGCGTCGCGCCGTTTTTGTCGAGGCAGGTGGTCGAAAGTTTGGAAAAGCGCGTCGTCCACGATGGCGTCCATCGCGGCGCCGTCGCGCGTCCGGGCCGGCATCCCAGCCGTCATGACGTCCGGCACGCCGGCGAGGTCCCCCTTCGCGTTCACCGCCAGGGCGATCGTGACGATCCCCGAGACGGCGAGCTTCTGGCGCGCCCGGACCGCTTCGTCGCCAGCCGGCACGAGCGTATTGCCGTCCTTGCACAGACGGCCGCTCGGAACTGCGCCAATGACGCCGGGCCGCCCCGGCGCGAGCAAGACAATGTCTCCATTGCGCGCCTTGACGACATGCTCGACGCCCTGCTGTTCGGCGAAGGCCGCATGTTCCGTCAAATGGATTTCTTCGCCATGGGCGGGGATTGCGATCTTGGGCTTCGTCCAGGCGTAGAATTGGGCGACCTCGCCCCGGCGCGGATGACCCGAAGCATGCACGAGCGCGGCGCGGTCGGTGATGACGTCAACGCCCGAACGAATGAGATTGTTGATGATGCGGCCGACGTCCCTTTCATTACCGGGGATTGTTCGCGAGGAGAAAATCACCTTGTCGCCGGGGCTGAGGGTCACCACGGGATGCTCGCCTTCCGAGAGGCGGGCTATCGCGGCGCGGCTCTCGCCCTGGCTTCCGGTCGCCAGCACGACCACCTTGTCGCGCGGCAAATGCGGAAAGGCGTCGACGGAAAAAAAATCGGCTATGCCTTCAAGATAGCCGCATTCGCGCGCGACCGCGACGACCCGCTCCATCGCGCGCCCGACCAACACGACATTGCGTTGCGCCGCCATGGCGGCCTCAGCGACGGCGCGGATGCGCGCGACATTGGAGGCGAAAGTGGTGATGACGACCCGCCCGGGAGCCTTCAGGACGATTTCGCGCAAGGTCTTGCCGACCTCTCCTTCAGATGGGCTTAAGCCCTCGCGCAAAATATTCGTCGAATCGCAGATGAGAGCGAGAACGCCCTCCGCCCCGATCGCTTGGAGGCGCTTCGCGTCGGTCGGCTTGCCGAGACCTGGCTCGGCGTCGATTTTCCAATCGCCCGAATGCAGCACCACGCCAAGCGGGGTTTTGATGGCGAGGGCGCAGCTCTCCGGGATCGAATGCGCGACGGCGATGAACTCGACGCGAAAAGGCTCCAGCGCAATTGTCGCGCCTTGCGCGACGATTTCTATCGGGACATCGGGCGCGCCTGGCTCCGCGAGGCGCTTTGCTTCGAGAAGCTCGGCGGCGAAGCGCGTGGCGTAGAGCCGGCATCCAAACCGCGGCCAGAGATCGGCGACGGCGCCAATGTGGTCCTCATGCGCATGCGTGATGATGAGCCCGACCAGATCCTGCTTTATCTTATCGACAAAGGATATGTCCGGGACAATGAGATCGATCCCGGCAAAATCCGGCCCGGCGAAAGCCACGCCGCAATCGACCATCAGCCATTTCTTGGATCCCTTGCGGCCATAGCCGTAAAGGGCGAGGTTCATGCCGATCTCGCCTAGGCCTCCGAGCGGCACGAAGACGAGCTCGTCACTTCCCTCATTCATCTCTCAAGACCTTCCTCGAAATCCGCCGTCGCCATTTGCATTACTGAAGCGCCGCAATAGCGCCGGCCGGTCGCGCGAGCAGAAACACGTCGCCCGCCTCGACGGCTACTTCCCCGGACGCCTGTTCGACAATGAGCCGCCCCGTGGGGTCGATCGTTTTGAACACGCCCTCGATCGACTGACCGGCCCGCGACACGCTGATTCTTCCGCCGAGGCCGGCGGCAAGCGAAAGCCATTCAGCCCGGATCGTCTCGAAGCCATCGCCCGCGGCCCAGGCCTCGAGCCAATCCGCCATCGCGGCCGAAAGACGCTCGAACACGAGCTCAGCTGTAACCGCGCCGCCTGCGACGGCGGCGAGATTTGTCGCTGGATAAAGCGTGTCCTGGGGATGGCTGCGGCTATTCACGCCGATTCCAGCGACGCAGGCGAAGCGTCCATCCGGCAGCGACGCCGCTTCCAGGAGTATCCCGCCGAGCTTGGCGCCGTCATGGAGAATGTCATTTGGCCATTTGATCGTGAGCCTAGGGTCACCCGACAAAACGCCGCGCAACGCCAAAGCAAGGGCGACGCCGGCGACAAAACCAAGCTCGGCGGCCCGGCGCGGCGGCGCCGGATCAATCAGAAGAAGGCTCGCATAGAGATTGCCCGGCGGCGACGACCAAACGCGGCCATTGCGGCCCTTGCCGCCGCTCTGCGACTCCGCGATGATCCATAGACGCCCCGGATCGCCGGACTTAGCGCGCGTCAACGCCTCGTCATTGGTCGAAACCAGCCGGCCATGGTGGGCAAGTCGAAAGCCTTTGTCGTGGGCCGATCCGGCAAGACGCAACAGGGCGAAACCACCTTTGGGGTAAACTCAAAACAAGGACTTCGCCGCAGCCGTTGTGGCGTCGATGAAGAGGCCCGGGTAAGCGAAGAAGAACAGCACAAGAAGGCCCGTCACTGCAAGCACGACGCGCAATGCCGGAGTAGGTTTGTCGAAAGCCGGCGCCGGCTCATCAAAATACATGACCTTGACGATCCGCAGATAGTAATATGCGGCGACGGCGCTCGACAGGACGCCGATGACGGCGAGAGGGTAGAGCTGCGCCTGAATCGCGGCGTTGAACACATACCATTTGGCGAAAAAGCCCGCGAGCGGCGGAATGCCCGCGAGGGAAAACATCATCATCGCGAGAAAGAAGGCAGTGACTCCATCGGTTCTCGCAAGTCCGGACAGGTCGCTGATCTTCTCGACGCTTTGGCCGCCGACGCGCATCGACAGGATGGCCGCGAATGTTCCAAGCGTCATGACGAGATAGATCGCCATATAGACCAACACCGCGGCGACGCCAGCTTCAGTGGCGGCCGCTAGGCCAACCAAAGCGAAGCCGATATGGCCGATCGCGGAATAGGCCATCAGGCGTTTGATGTTGGCCTGACCGATCGCGGCGAAAGCGCCGAGCGCCATGGACAGAATCGAGATGAAAATGATGATCTGCCGCCATTGCGCGGTGACGCCCGGAAAGGCGGTCATGATGACGCGCACCGTGATGGCGACGGCGGCCATTTTCGCGGCGGAGGCGAAAAAGGCGGTGACCGGCGTCGGGGCGCCCTCATAAACGTCCGGCGTCCACATGTGGAACGGCACCGCCGACATTTTGAAGGCGAGCCCGGTCATCAGGAACACAAGGCCGAAGATGACGCCAAGCGACGCCTTGCCATGCACAGCCTCGGCGATTCCGGCAAACGACACCGTTCCGGCAAAACCATAAAGCAGCGAGGCGCCATAGAGGAGCATGCCCGACGAGAGCGCGCCCAGGACAAAATATTTCAGCCCGGCCTCCGAGGCCCTGAGGTCGTCGCGTTTGAAGGCCGCGATGACATAAAGGGAGAGCGACATCAATTCCAGCCCGAGATAAAGGGCGATAAGGCTCGTCGCCGAAATCAGCATCAGCATCCCGAGCGTGGACAGAAGGATGAGGATCGGAAACTCGAATTTGGCAATCTTCTCGCGTGCGAGAAAATCCTGGCCCATGACCAGGGTGACGAGCGATCCGACAAGCGTCAGCACTTTCATGAAGCGACCGAACCCGTCGTCGATGAAGGCGCCGTCAAAGACCACGGCCTCGGTCTTGGCCCCGAGCAGAATGGCGAGGATCGCAGCGCCGAGCAGCCCCACTGCAATCTCGGTCGTCGGCCCGTCCGACTCCTTGCCGCGGATCGCGCCGAAAAGGACAAGAAAGAGCGCTCCGAGCGCCAGAATAACTTCCGGCAACGCATGGGCGATGGAAAAGGAAAGCGGCGCCATTCTAATCAGCCCTTAGTGCAATGCCAGCGCGGCGGTTTTGGTTACCGCCAGCGCCTGGTCGTAGCCTTTGATGAGCGCCTCGATGGAAGCGACGGAGCTATCCAGAATGGGCTGCGGGTGAAAGCCGTAGTAAATGGTCAAGGCGACCAGCGGCGCAAGCAGCGCGATTTCGCGCCCCGACAGATCAAGGATCGTCGCCAGGCTGGGCTTGTCGAGGACCCCGAAAATGATGCGGCGATAAAGGTAGAGCGCATAGGCCGCCGACAAGATGACGCCTGTCGTCGCGAAGAAGGCGACCCAGCTATTGACCCGGAACGCGCCGATCAGCGTGAGGAACTCGCCGATGAAGCCGGAGGTCCCCGGCAGGCCGACATTCGCCAGAGTGAAAATCATGAAAGCAGCGGCGTAGAGCGGCATGCGGGCGACGAGGCCGCCATAGGCCGCGATCTCGCGCGTATGCATGCGGTCATACACGACGCCGACGCAAAGGAACAGCGCCCCGGACACGAGCCCGTGCGAGATCATCTGAAACACGGCGCCCTGCACGCCTTGCTCGGTCATGCTGAAGAGGCCCATGGTCACGAAGCCCATATGCGCCACCGACGAATAGGCGATCAGCTTCTTCATGTCCTCCTGCACCATTGCGACGAGCGAGGTGTAGATGATCGCGATGATCGACAGCGCATAAACCAGCGGGGCGAAATAGGCCGAGGCGTCCGGGAACATCGGCAAGGAAAAACGAATGAAGCCATAGCCGCCCATTTTGAGCAGGATGGCGGCGAGGATGACCGAGCCCGCGGTAGGCGCCTCGACATGAGCGTCGGGCAGCCAGGTGTGCACCGGCCACATCGGCATCTTGACCGCCAGCGAAGCGAAGAACGCCAGCCACAGCCATTTCTGCATGGACGACGGGAAGCTTGTCTTCAACAACACGACGATGTCGGTCGTCCCGGCGACGCCATACATCGCCATGATCGCAAGGAGCATGAGCAGCGAGCCGACGAGCGTATAGAGAAAGAACTTGAAGCTCGCGTAGACTCGCCTCCGGCCGCCCCAAATTCCGATGATGAGGAACATCGGAATGAGGCCGCCCTCGAAGAAGAGATAAAACAGCACGACGTCGAGCGCGCAAAAGACGCCGACCATCAATGTCTCGAGGACGAGAAAGGCGACCATATATTCCTTGACGCGATAGGTGATCGATCGCCAAGACGCGGCGATGGCGAATGGCATCAAGAAGGTGGTCAGGAGAACGAAGGGCAAGGACAGGCCGTCGACGCCAAGCTTGTAGACAAGGCCCGAGCCGAACCAGCCTTTCTCTTCGACAAGCTGGAAATCCGCCGAGGCCGGGTCGAACTTTGCGTAGACGTAGAGCGACAGGAGAAAAACGATCACTGTCGTCGCGAGCGCCGCCCAGCGCGCATTATTCAGCGTGGCTTCATCATCGCCCCGCAAAGCCAGGATGAATCCCGCGCCGACGAGAGGCAGGAAGACGAGGCAGGACAGAATGCCGAACCCAAACATCAGCGCACTCCCCCGACCAAAAACCATGTAATGACGGCGGCGAGGCCGATGAGCATCGCGAAAGCGTATTGGTAAATATAACCGCTCTGCAGCTTGACGACCCGGCCGGTCACGTCGACGACGCGCGCGGCCACGCCATCCGGCCCCAACCGATCGATGATCGCGCCGTCGCCCTCCTTCCAGAACAGGCGTCCGAGCCAGAAGGCCGGACGCACGAAGAGGAAATCATAGAGCTCGTCGAAGTACCATTTGTTGAGGAGAAACTCGTAGAGATGGTGCGCATGCCGCGCCAGCCAAGCAGGCGTCTTCGGAGCGAGAATGTAGAAGTAAAGCGCGACGACGAAGCCAACGCCCATCAGAATTGTTGGGACCTGTGCGACGAGGTGCGGGATGTCTTCCCTTTCCTCGAGAATATGGTTGTTCGGCCCAAGATAGAGCGCGTTTTTCCAGAACTCCGCGGCGCCCTCGCCGATAAAGTCATGCTGAAACCAGAAGCCGGCGAACAAGGCGCCGATCGCCAGAACGAGCAAAGGAAGCAGCATGACGAAAGGCGATTCATGTGGGTTAAGATCGTGCCCTCCATGTCCATGCGCGGCGTGTTCATGCTCATCGTGATGATGCGGATCGGATCCATGGCCTGAAGCGGATTGGTCTGTCGCAGGCGCGGAATGCGCGGCGCCGGCTGCCCAAGCGGGCTTGCCGAAGAAGGTCAGAAAGACAAGGCGCCAGGAATAGAAGGAGGTCAGACCCGCCGCCACAGTCGTCATCAGGAAGCCGTAGAGCGCGCCCTTGTGGTGCGAAGCGAAAGCCGCTTCGATGATCGCGTCCTTGGAGAAATAGCCGGCGGTGTAGGGAAAGCCGGTTAGCGCCAACGTGCCGATCGTCATCATGGCGAAAGTGAACGGTATTTTCCGCCAGAGGCCGCCCATATTGCGCATGTCCTGCTCATGATGCATCGCGTGGATCACCGATCCGGCGCCGAGAAACAAGAGCGCCTTGAAGAAGGCGTGCGTGAAGAGATGGAAGATGCCGAGCGAATAGCCGCCGACGCCAAGGCCGACGAACATATAGCCGAGCTGCGAGCAGGTCGAATAGGCGATGACTCTCTTGATGTCGTTTTGGACGAGGCCGATCGTCGCTGCGAAGAAAGCCGTCGTCCCGCCGATGATGGTGACGAAGGTCAGCGCTGCGGGCGCTTGCTCAAAGAGTGGCGAAAGTCTCGCGACCAAAAAGACGCCGGCGGTCACCATGGTCGCCGCATGGATGAGGGCCGAAACCGGCGTCGGGCCTTCCATCGCATCGGGCAGCCAGGTGTGCAAAAGGAATTGCGCCGATTTGCCCATGGCGCCCATGAAGAGAAGCAAGCAGGTAATGGTCAGCGCGTCAAAATCGCCGCTGAACACGTGGATCGTCTTATGCGCAAGACCGGGAGCGGCGGCGAAAATCTGCTCGAAGCTAATCGAGCCAGTGAGGACGAAAACCAGGAAAATGCCGAGCGCGAAGCCGAAATCGCCGACGCGATTAACCACGAAAGCCTTGATCGCGGCGGCGTTGGCCGAGGGCTTTTCGTACCAGAAGCCAATCAGAAGATAGGACGCGAGGCCAACGCCCTCCCAGCCGAAGAACAATTGCACCAGATTGTCGGCCGTCACCAGCATCAGCATGGCGAAGGTGAAAAGCGAAAGATAAGCGAAGAAGCGCGGCCGCGACGGGTCTTCGTGCATATAGCCGATCGAATAAAAATGCACGAGCGACGAAACTGTGGTGACGACGACAAGCATGACCGCGGTCAAACTGTCGATCTTGAGCGACCAGTCGACCTTCACCCCGCCCGAGGTGAACCAATTACCGAGCAACGAGACGGTCGCGGGTCCTTCTCCGAGCGCGACATTGACGAAGACGATCCATGACAGCGCCGCGGATACGAAGAGCAGGCCCGTCGTGACGATCTCGGAGACGCGGGCGCCGATCTTCCAGCCAAAAAGGCCGGCGATCAGAAACCCCAAAAGCGGAAGGAAGACAATTGCCGCATACATGGTCAGGCTCAACCCTTCATCATGTTGATGTCTTCGACCGCGATGGAGCCGCGGTTGCGATAATAGGTGACAAGAATGGCGAGCCCGATCGCCGCTTCGGCCGCGGCGACGGTCAGGATGAACAGCGCGAAGACCTGACCGGTGAGGTCCCCGAGAAAAGCCGAGAAAGCGACGAGGTTGATATTGACTGAAAGCAGGATCAGCTCGACCGACATCAGGACCACAATGATATTCTTGCGGTTCAAGATGATGCCGGCGACGCCGAGCGTGAACAGGATGGCCGCGACAACCAGAAATTGGGTGAGCGAGATCGTCATCAGCTTCTCCTTGCGACAGCGCGTTGCAACGCCCGCCTCAAACGCCCTGCCTCGACGCCACCTTGCGGATTTCGACAGCTTCGGCGGGGGTCCGTGCGTTCTGAACCGCGACATTCTGGCGCTTCACGCCGACCTTGTGGCGCAAGGTCAAGACGATGGCGCCGATCATGGCGGTCAGCAGAATGAGCCCCGCCGCCTGGAACAGGTAGACATATTGCGTATACAAGACGCGGCCGAGCGCCAAGGTGTTCGTCATGCCAGGCGGAATAGGCGTGGTGACATTCGCGATCGAGGCCGATCCGAGCGACCAGGCGCCAACGACCAGAACGAGCTCGACGAGGACCACGATCCCAATCGTTCCGCCGATCGGCAAATATTGCAGAAACCCTTGCTTGAACTCGGCGAAATCGACGTCGAGCATCATGACGACGAAGAGGAACAGGACGGCAACCGCGCCGACATAAACGACGACGAGAATCATCGCCAGAAATTCCGCGCCGAGCAAAAGAAACAATCCCGCCGCATTGAAAAAAGCGAGGATCAAAAAGAGCACGGAGTGCACGGGATTGCGCGACGAAATCACCATGAAGGCGGCGGCGATCATGACGGCTGAAAACAGATAGAAGAACAGCGCCGCAACATTCATTGCCTAACCCCGTCGGTGGTGCGTCCCTCTCTTACTGAGGGCGGCCAGGTGAAAAGTTTCCGTCTTGCGCTTGCAGCCCGGCCAATCAATCGGCTAGCCGTTCTACGCGCATGTGGGGCGCAAAACGTCAACCATGGCCGCCGCGCATCGGCGGCCAGACCGCGCCATGCAGAAAGCGGATAGCCGGTCGAGGATATTGGAGGAGAGGCGCTCACCGGTAAGGCGCATCGAGCGCGATGTTGCGGGCGATCTCGCGCTCCCATCGCGCCCCGTTCTCGAGGAGCCGGTTCTTATCGTAATAGAGCTCCTCGCGGGTCTCGACGGCGAATTCCGCATTCGGCCCTTCGACGATGGCGTCGACCGGGCAGGCCTCCTGACAGAAGCCGCAATAGATGCATTTGACCATGTCAATGTCGTAGCGCGTGGTGCGGCGGGTGCCGTCATTGCGACGCGGCCCCGCTTCGATCGTGATCGCCTGAGCTGGACAGATCGCCTCGCAAAGCTTGCAGGCGATGCAGCGCTCCTCGCCATTCGGATAACGGCGCAGAGCATGTTCGCCGCGATAGCGCGGCGACTGCGGATTTTTCTCATGCGGGTAGTTCAGCGTCGGCTTCGGCTTGAAGAAATAGCGCATCGAAAGCATGAAAGCTCCGACGAATTCCGTCAGAAAAACCGCCTTGGCTGACTGGTCGAGTTTCATGGTCTAGTCCTCGGAAGCCGATGTCATTGGGCCATGCCCGCGCCCCATCCGGTGACTTCAAGAACACCAGCGACGAGGATCACCATGACGAGGGAAATCGGCAAAAACACCTTCCAGCCGAGCCGCATGAGCTGGTCGTAGCGATACCGCGGCACAAAGGCTTTCACCATGGCGAACATGAAGAAAACCGCCGAAACCTTCAAAATAAACCAGACGGCGCCAGGGATCTCGGTGAAAGGCCAATAGGGAAGCGGCGAAAGCCAGCCGCCGAGAAACAGGATCGTCGTCAACGCGCACATGGTGATAATCGCCACATATTCGGCGAGCATGAAAAGCATGTAAGGCGTCGAGGAATATTCGACCATGAAGCCCGCGACGAGCTCCGACTCGGCCTCGACGAGATCGAAAGGAGGGCGGTTCGTCTCGGCCAGAGCCGAGATGAAGAAAATGACGAACATCGGGAACAGCGGCAACCAGTACCAGCCGAGAAGCCCGAAGCGCGTGTCCTGCGCATTCACGATATCGCCGAGATTGAGGCTGCCGGCGCAGAGCAATACGGTGATAATGACGAAGCCGATCGAGACTTCATAGGAGATCATCTGCGCCGCAGAGCGCAGCGCAGAGAGAAACGGATATTTCGAATTCGAAGCCCAGCCGCCCATGATGATCCCATAGACGCTGAGCGAAGAAATCGCGAAAATATAAAGAATGCCGACATTAATGTCGGCGATCGCCCAGCCGTCGGCCACGGGTATGACGGCCCAGGCGGCAAGTGAGAGCATGCCCATGACGAAGGGGGCCAGCAGAAACACGCCCTTGTTCGCGCCATCCGGTATGACCGGCTCCTTGCAGACGAACTTGAGCATGTCCGCAAAGCTTTGAAAAAGCCCCCAGGGACCGACCACATTCGGGCCTCGCCGCAATTGCACCGCCGCCCAGATCTTGCGATCGGCATAGAGGACATAGGCGATAAAAATCAAAAGGATGACGAGCAAGGCGACGCTCTTCACGACGGTGAGAAGCAAAGGCCCCATCCAAGCAATAAGAGTCATGGGCTTCTACTCCGCCGCCTGCCGCGCGAGATCGAGAGCGAGCGCCGAGCATTCCGCCATCACCGCGGAGGCGCGCGCGATCGGGTTGGTCAAATAGAAATCGGCGATCGGCGAAACAAAGGGCGCATTATTTTGCGTCGCGCCGCTCGCAATGAGCTTCTCCGCATCCAAGGCGTCGCCGGCGGCGATCTGATCGAGCTTTGCGAAATGCGGATGCGCTGCATAGAGGCGCGCCCGCAAGCCTTTCAGCGAATCGAACGGCAATCTTTGCCCGAGCACGTCGGAAAGGGCGCGCAGGATCGCCCAATCCTCGCGCGCGTCGCCAGGCGGAAAATTAGCCCGATCCGCCAATTGCACGCGCCCCTCCGTATTGACGTAGATGCCGGACTTCTCGGTGTAGGTCGCCCCAGGCAGGATGACGTCGGCGCGGAGGGCGCCGCGATCGCCATGAGTCCCTTGATAGATCACGAAAGCGCCCGGCTCGACGACAATCTCGTCGGCGCCCAGATTGAAGAGAACGTCGAGCGCGCCGCTCTTCGCCATGGCCTGTGCGTCGAGGCCGCCCTGGCGCGGCGCGAAGCCGAGATCGAGGCCGCCAACGCGGGACGCCGCCGTGTGCAGGACCGACAGTCCGTTCCAGCCGTCCTTGACGCCGCCGAGCGCGACCGCCGCTTTGGCGGCGAACGCGAGAACGGCGAATCCATCGTCGCGCGCCAAAGCTCCCTGGCCAACCAGGAAAAGCGGCTTCTCCATCTTAGCTGGCGGATGCTCGACAAGATTCGCAAGCGTCTCCGGTCCGGCGCCAAGATAATTATAGTCGTAAGTAAGATCAGCCCTTTCGCCGATGACGCCAATCGGGAAGCCGCCCTTGAGCCAGCGCTTGCGGATCCGCGCGTTCAGCACCGGCGCTTCTCGGCGCGGATTGGAGCCTATGATAATCAAGCCATCCGCATGATCTACGCCGGCGATCGTCGGGTTGAATATATAGCTTGCCCGGCCGAACCTTGGATCGAGCTTAGCGCCATCCTGGCGGCAGTCGAGAGAATGGGAGTCCAGCTTTTCAAGCAAGGACTGCAAGGCGAACATCTCTTCGACGGCGCAAAGATCGCCGGCGATTGCGCCGATCCGCTCGGGCGGCGCCGCTTTGACCTTGGCGGCGATCAAAGCGAAGGCTTCCTGCCAGGAGGCCGCGCGCAATTTGCCGTTTTCGCGCACATAAGGGCGGTCGAGGCGCCGGGTTTTCAGGCCATCGACGATCTGGCGGGCCTTGTCGGAAATCCATTCTTCATTCACGGCGTCATTAATGCGCGGCAGGATGCGCATCACCTCGCGCCCACGCGTGTCGATGCGGATCGCGGAGCCAAGGGCATCCATGACGTCGATCGACTCCGTCTTGACGAGCTCCCACGGCCGCGCCTTGAAGGAATAGGGCTTGGGCAGAAGCGCGCCGACCGGGCAAAGATCGGCGACATTGCCTTGCAGCTCCGAGCTCATCGCCGTCTCAAGATAAGTCGTGATCTCCATATCCTCGCCGCGTCCGATCGCGCCGAGATCGCCAGTGCCGGCGACTTCCGCCGTGAAGCGCACGCAACGCGTGCAATGAATGCAGCGGTTCATCGAGGTGCGCACGAGCGGCCCGATATATTTGTCCTCGACCGCGCGTTTATTCTCGGCGTAGCGCGAGGAATCGAAGCCGAAGGCGATGGCCTGGTCCTGCAGATCGCATTCGCCGCCCTGGTCGCAGATCGGGCAATCGAGCGGATGATTGATGAGCAGGAACTCCATCACCCCTTCGCGCGCCTTCTTCACCATCGGCGATTTGGTGAGAACGACGGGCGGCTCGCCATTGGGGCCGGGGCGCAGATCGCGCACGGCCACGGCGCAGGAGGCTGAGGGTTTGGGCGGGCCCCCTTTAACTTCGACGAGGCACATGCGGCAATTGCCGGCGATCGACAGCCGCTCGTGAAAGCAAAAACGCGGAATCTCGGCGCCGGCCTCTTCGCAGGCCTGCAGCAGCGTATATTCGGGCGGAACGTCGACCTCTACGCCGTCAACGATGAGTCTGCTCATGCCATTTCCTCAATGCGGCAGTTCGACGAGATCGAGACGGCGCTCGATGCGATCAAGTCGCGCCTCCACGCGATCGATCCGCCGGTTGACGCCGGCGATCGACAATTCCAAGTTCGCGATCGCGACATCCGTTCTCGCCAGCCTCTCTTCGACCGCAGTCATCCGAATTTTCAAGTCGCCAATATCCTCTATGACGCGATCAAGCTTTGAGTCGAGACGCCGCAAATATTCGAAGATGAGATTTTCGGGCGCGTCCGCCATCGAGCCCCCTATTCCGCCGCGACGCCGAAACCCGCGACCGGCTCCGGATGCGGATTTGCGGCATATTCGTCGATGCGCCTTTCGATCTCATGACGGAAATGCCGGATCAGGCCCTGCACCGGCCATGCGGCCGCGTCGCCGAGCGCGCAGATCGTATGCCCTTCTATCTGAGTCGTGACTTCCAGCAGGAGGTCGATCTCGCGCTTATGGGCGCGGCCCTCGGCCATGCGGGACACGACGCGCCAGAGCCAGCCGGTGCCCTCGCGACAGGGCGTGCATTGGCCGCAGCTCTCATGCTTGTAGAAATAGCTGAGCCTTGCGATCGCGCGGACGATATCGGTGGATTTGTCCATCACGATCACGGCGGCCGTGCCGAGACCCGATTTCAGATCGCGCAAAGTGTCGAAATCCATCGCCGCATCGATGATCTCATGCGCCGGGACCAAAGGCACCGAGGAGCCGCCGGGAATCACGGCGAGAAGATTGTCGGAGCCGCCGCGAACGCCGCCGCAATGCTTGTCGATCAACTCCCGGAAGGGAATCGACATGGCCTCCTCGACATTGCAAGGCTTGTTGACATGGCCCGAGATGCAGAAAAGCTTGGTGCCGCTATTGTTCTTCGCACCGAAGCTGGAGAACCAGGCGGCGCTGCGCCGGAGGATCGTCGGCGCGACGGCGATCGATTCGACATTGTTGACGGTCGTCGGGCAGCCGTAGAGGCCCATATTGGCGGGGAACGGCGGCTTCAGCCGCGGCATCCCTTTCTTGCCTTCGAGCGACTCGAGAAGGGCGGTCTCCTCGCCGCAAATGTAAGCGCCCGCGCCATGATGCACATAGATGTCGAACGGCCAGCCGTGGATATTATTCTTGCCGACAAGCTTCGCGGCATAGGCTTGCTCGATCGCCGCCTCGAGGCGCTCCCGCTCGAAGATATATTCGCCTCGAATGTAGATGTAGCAGGCATGCGCCTCCATCGCGAAACAGGCGACGAAACAGCCTTCGATCAGAAGATGCGGGTCATTGCGCATGATCTCCCGGTCCTTGCAGGTGCCGGGCTCCGACTCATCAGCATTGACGACGAGATAGGAGGGCCGCGTCGGATCGGCTTTGGGCATGAAAGACCATTTGAGCCCGGTCGGGAAGCCGGCGCCGCCGCGCCCGCGCAAGCCCGACGCCTTCATCTCGGCGATGATCCAGTCCTTGCCCTTGTCGATCAGCTTCTTCGTATTGTCCCAGGCGCCGCGCGCGAGGGCGCCTTTAAGGCCCCAATCGCCGAAGCCGTAGAGATTCGTGAAGATGCGGTCTTTATCCTCGAGCATCTTTTTCGACCTTACGATTGCTTGAGATTGGGCGAGCTCAACGGGCCGCTGCGCCCGTCGGCGCCATAGAGCGAGGTCAACGACGTCAGCCTTCCGGCCGGCTCTGAGCTGACGCGGCCGGTCTGCGAGCCCGTCTTGACCGGACGGCCGGCAGCGAGATCATCGAGCAATGTCTCGAAATTCTCCGGCGTCAAATCCTCATAATAATCGTCATTGATCTGCACCATCGGCGCATTGCAGCAGGCGCCGAGACATTCGACCTCCCGCCAGGAGAAATTGCCGTCCGCCGTCACCTGCGCCTCGTCGCCGACGCGCCTGCGAAGCACCGCCTTGATCTCGTCCGAGCCCGCGAGGAGGCAAGGAGTCGTCCCGCACAGCTGAACATAGAACCTGCCAACCGGGGCGAGGTTGAACATCGTGTAGAAAGTCGCGACCTCGAGCACGCGGATATAAGGCATGCCAAGCTTGTTGGCGACCGCTTCGATCGCCGGCTTCGGCAGCCAATACTCATTTTGCTTTTGCGCCTGCCACAAAAGGGAGATGACCGCGGAAGCCTGCCTGTCTTCCGGGTACTTCTTCAAGACTTCTTCGGCGAACGCCTCATTCTCTGGCGTGAAAGCGAAGGAGGCGGGTTGCTGATCGGCGAGCCGGCGGACGGACATGGATGCTTTACCCCCTAAATCGCATAGCGCGGCGAGGGCGCGTCGGGATCGCGCGCCGCGCCGCCCTCTAGCGCATGAGATAGCGGCCTCACCGGTCGACCTCGCCGAAAACGATGTCGATGGAGCCGAGGATCGCGCTGACGTCGGCCAGCATCGACTTGCGGCAGAGGAAATCCATGGCGGCGAGATGCGCGAAGCCCGGCGCCCTGATCTTGCAACGATAGGGCTTATCCGTTCCGTCGGAGACGAGATAGACGCCAAATTCGCCCTTGGGAGCCTCGACCGCGCAATAGACTTCCCCGGCCGGCACGTGAAAGCCCTCGGTATAGAGCTTGAAGTGCTGGATGAGCGCCTCCATCGAGCGCTTCATCTCCGCGCGGGACGGAGGGACAACCTTGCCATGCCTCGCCGCGACCGGACCCTGGCCGTCCTTCGAGGAAAGCCTCTCGATCGCCTGCTTCATGATCCTGACGGATTGACGCATCTCCTCCATGCGAATGACCTGCCGATCATAGTTATCGCCATGGCGGCCGACCGGAATGTCGAAATCCATCTCCTCATAACATTCATAGGGCTGCGCCTTGCGCAGATCCCAGGCCGCGCCCGACCCGCGCACCATTACGCCGGAAAAGCCCCAGCGCCAGCAATCTTCGAGGCTGACGACGCCGATGTCGACATTGCGCTGCTTGAAAATGCGATTGTCGATGAACAGCGCCTGCAGATCGTCGCAGGTCTTCAGGAAAGGATCGCACCAAGCATAGATATCGTCGATGAGTTGCTTAGGAATGTCGAGATGCACGCCGCCGGGGCGAAAATAATTCGCATGCAGCCGCGCGCCGGAGGCGCGCTCATAGAAGACCATGAGCTTCTCGCGTTCCTCGAAGCCCCAAACCGGCGGCGTCAAGGCGCCGACGTCCAGCGCTTGCGTGGTGATGTTGAGAAGATGCGAAAGAATGCGCCCAATTTCACAAAAGAGCACGCGCAGCAACTGGCCGCGCCGCGGCACTTCGAGCCCGAGCAATTTTTCGATCGCAAGACAGAAGGCATGCTCCTGGTTCATCGGCGCGACATAATCGAGCCGATCGAAATAGGGCACATTCTGAAGATAAGTGCGGGCCTCCATCAGCTTTTCGGTGCCGCGATGAAGCAGGCCAATATGCGGATCGACGCGCTCGACGACTTCGCCGTCGAGCTCGAGGACGAGCCGCAAGACGCCATGCGCCGCCGGATGCTGCGGGCCAAAATTGATCGTGAAATTGCGGACCGGGTTGTCGCTCATGAGACGGACTTCAAGCTGCCTTGGTCAATGCGGACGATTCAATGCGGATTGTTCTTGGCCTTCTCGTCGCCGGGCAGGACATAGTCGATCGCGCCCTCCCAAGGCGAGAGGAAATCGAAACTGCGAAATTCCTGGGTGAGCTGAACCGGCTCGTAGACGACGCGCTTCTGCTCGTCGTCGTAACGAACCTCGACATAGCCGGTCATCGGAAAATCCTTGCGCAGAGGATGTCCGTCGAACCCATAATCCGTCAACAGGCGTCGCAAATCCGGGTGGCCAGAGAAAAGAACGCCGAAAAGATCATAGGCCTCGCGCTCGAACCAATTGGCGGCCGGATAGAGACCCGAAAGCGACGGGACCGGCGTTTCCTCGTCAGTCGCGACCTTGACGCGTATGCGGCGATTATGCTTCGGCGACAGAAGATGGGTGACGACGTCGAAGCGCTTTTCGCGAACCGGATAGTCGACGGCGGTGAGATCAATGAAAGACGCGAAGAGGCAAGCCGGATCGTCGCGGAGATAGCTAACTGCCTCGATCAGACGGGCCGGCTCGACCGTCAAGGTGAGTTCGCCGAAGGCGATCGAAACCGCGCTGATCGTGCCCGGCAAAGCCGCCGCGATCGCATCGCCCAGTTGCTTCAGGTCGCTATCCATCTCAACCCTTCCACTTCACCGGTCGGCCTCGATCAAAAACCTGTGCGGCCAAAAACCTGTGCGGCTTGGAGCGCTTGCCCGAGTCGCGCCGCCCAGGCGCGCCTCCGCCCCGCGTTATGTCTCAATTTTCTCGCCGCGAACCGGTTCGCCTGGCGCTGAATGCCTCAGCGTTCGATCGTGCCGGTGCGGCGGATTTTCTTTTGCAGGATCAATACGCCATAGACCAGCGCTTCCGCCGAAGGCGGGCAGCCGGGGACATAGATGTCCACAGGCACGATGCGATCGCAGCCGCGCACGACCGAATAGGAATAGTGATAATAGCCGCCGCCATTGGCGCAGGAGCCCATCGAGATGACGTAGCGCGGCTCCGGCATCTGATCATAGACCTTGCGCAGAGCCGGGGCCATCTTGTTGGTGAGCGTGCCAGCGACGATCATCACATCGGACTGCCGCGGCGAGCCCCGCGGCGCAAAGCCAAAACGCTCGAGATCGTAACGCGGCATGGCGGCCTGCATCATTTCGACGGCGCAACAGGCGAGACCGAAGGTCATCCACATGAGCGAGCCGGTGCGCGCCCAATTGATCAGCTCGTCGGTGGCGGTGACGATGAACCCTTTGTCCGCGAGTTGATCATTGATCGAAAGAAAATAAGGATCGTTCGCCGCAACCGACGACACGGCGCCGCCGCCAGCAGCGGGATCCTTCTGTTGGAGAGGGCTCAATCCCATTCGAGCGCACCCTTCTTCCATTCATAGATGAAGCCGATGGTGAGAACGCCGAGGAAAGCCATCATCGACCAGAAGCCGAAGGCTCCGATCTGACGGAAAGCCACCGCCCAGGGGAACAGAAACGCCACCTCGAGGTCGAAGATGATGAAAAGCAGAGACACCAGATAGAAGCGCACGTCGAAGGTCATGCGCGCATCGTCGAAGGCGTTGAAACCGCATTCATAGGCCGAGAGCTTCTCGGCGTCAGGCGCCTTGAAGGCGAGAAGAAAAGGCGCGACGAGCAGAGCCGCCGAAATGACGGCGGAGACGGCCATGAAAATCACGAGCGGCAAATATTGGTCTAGAAGGCCTGGCATGATCTAGCTCGGTCTGGACCGGCAAGGTCGGGGATGATTGGAAAGGCAAGAGGCGCGGGCCGCTTGCTTCCTCGGCGATGCGATGCCTATCGCAGTGCAACGGCCTGCGCAAGATGAAGTTTCAAGCTAATCCAAAGGGCCTCCGACTCCCGGCGCAGGGCGTCGCCTTGACGCTGCGCTCGGCCCCACGCCGGCGATTCAGCCTGACGGCGAAAGTCTTGCGTTATGGCGAGAGAGACGGGGCTCGAACCCGCGACCTCCGGCGTGACAGGCCGGCGCTCTAACCAACTGAGCTACTCCCCCGCAAAGGCGGCGTCGAGGCGGCCGCACCGGAGATGAGCCGGATAGGATAGGCGGGCGTCCAAGTCAAGCGTTGAACGGCCTCGGGACGCAAAGACTCGCACATGAGACCCTCCCAAGGCGCAGGCGCGCCGCCGGGCTCGAATTCGGCCTCTGCGTTTCGCGCGCTGACAACCGAACCGGGCCTCCGCCTTTGAACGTGGGCCGCGCAGGCCGTCGCGCGGTCGAGCCCTGTTTACCTCTCGATACGGGGCGTCTGGGGGGTTGGCGTCGAGACGCCCGATTCAAACGCGCCGGACAAGATCAGGGCCGCCAGCAGGATCGCCACAAGCATGCCAATGACCGATGCGATAAACCATCGGACGGTTTTCGTATATTCAATCTCGTCGTCGTCCGCGATGCGCAGGGATCTGAAAAGAGCGAAAATTTCAAACAAGATCGGAATGGTCAAGACCACGGCGGCGGCGATGGACCGCGGGGTCCAGTCTCCGGGCGCCTCAAACGCCCAACCGCGCAGGAACGTCAACGAGAAACCGATGAAGATCGTGATCGCGTTGCCAATGCCCTGGCGATAGCCGTTGGGGATAGGGCGCCGCGGGCGGTTGGAGCCGGGATCAAGCGATGACATGCGGGCGGTCCTTAATGGCGCGCGTCCGACCGCCAAGCGCTTGAGGCCTGCCGCGTCGAACCTCCGGTATGATCGCCTCGCGTGGTGGGCGGTGACGGGCTCGAACCGCCGACCCTCTCGGTGTAAACGAGATGCTCTACCAACTGAGCTAACCGCCCCAAGCGCAGGAGCGCCCGCGCCTCCGTCTGACCTCTCCAGGCAGGCGCGAATTAGGTCGCATACGGGATTTGCAGCGTCAACGGCATTGATTGAAGCCGCCCTCCATCCCAAGCGGGCGGGGCCTTTGCCGCGCGAAGGCGACCGCCCCTAGGCGCGGCCCCTAGGCGCGGCAAAAGGGATGCGGCCAAGCCTGAAGTCCAGGCGGATCTCGAAGGAGAATGCCCACAGCAAAGCAAAAGGCCGCGAACCTTAAGGTCGCGACCTAGTTTGGCTCAACGCAAATTTGCGCCGAGCTAATGGCGTTTCACGGGCGATGGCGCCCGCCTAGTGGGCGATGGCGCCCGACCCGTCCTCATCGGTGGCGAGCGGCGCGACGGGCTTCGCCTCCTCTTCCCAGACGATGGGCGTCGGTTGACGCACAAGCGCGTGCCGCAAGACTTCATCCATTCGCGCCACGGGCACGATTTCGAGCGCGTTTTTGACCGAGTTCGGAATATCGGCCAGATCCTTGGCGTTTTCCTCGGGAATGAGAACCTTCTTCAAGCCTCCCCGCAGAGCGGCAAGCAATTTTTCCTTGAGCCCGCCGATCGGCAGAACCCTGCCGCGCAAAGTGATCTCGCCAGTCATCGCGATGTCGCGATGGATCGGAATGCCCGTCATGATCGACACGATCGCGGTCGCCATCGCAACGCCGGCCGAAGGGCCATCCTTGGGCGTAGCGCCTTCCGGAACGTGGACGTGGATGTCGCGCCGGTCGAAAACCGGCGGCTCGATCCCGAAATCGACTGCTCGCGAGCGGACATAAGAGGCCGCCGCTGAAATCGATTCCTTCATGACGTCGCGCAGATTTCCGGTGACCGTCATGCGGCCCTTGCCGGGCATCTTCACGCCTTCAATCGTCAGCAACTCGCCGCCGACTTCAGTCCAGGCGAGCCCTGTGACGACGCCGACCTGATCCTCGGTCTCCGCTTCGCCATAGCGGTATCGCGGCACGCCAAGGAAATCAGCCAGATTTGTCTCGGTGATCGCGACGACCTTGGCGTTGTCGGTCAAGATCTGCTTCACCGCCTTGCGCGCCAGTTTCGAAAGCTCCCGCTCAAGATTGCGGACGCCCGCCTCGCGCGTATAGCGACGGATCATCATGATGAGGGCGCCGTCGTCAATCGACCATTCCTTCTCCCCAAGGCCATGCTTCTTGAGCGCGGCGGGGATCAGATGGCGTCTTGCGATCTCGACTTTTTCATCCTCCGTATAGCCGGCGATGCGGATGATCTCCATGCGGTCCATGAGGGGCGCCGGAATATTCAACGTATTCGCCGTCGTCACGAACATCACGTTCGACAAATCGTAATCGACTTCGAGGTAATGATCGTTGAAAGAGTGGTTCTGCTCGGGATCGAGAACCTCGAGCAAAGCCGACGACGGGTCGCCGCGGAAATCCATCCCCATCTTGTCGATTTCGTCGAGCAGGAAAAGCGGGTTCGAGCTCTTCGCCTTGCGCATCGACTGGATGATCTTGCCCGGCATGGAGCCGATATAGGTCCGCCGGTGGCCGCGAATTTCAGCTTCGTCGCGCACGCCGCCAAGCGACATGCGGACGAATTCGCGGCCTGTCGCCTTGGCGATCGACTTGCCGAGCGAGGTCTTGCCGACGCCGGGAGGACCGACAAGGCAAAGGATCGGGCCGGTCAGCTTGTTCGCGCGGCTTTGCACGGCGAGATATTCGATGATGCGCTCCTTGACCTTATCGAGACCGAAATGCTCGCTGTCGAGAACGTCTTCGGCGACATGGAGATCCTTCTTGACCTTGGAGCGCTTGTTCCACGGTATCGAAAGCAGCCAATCGAGGTAATTGCGCACGACCGTGGCTTCCGCCGACATCGGCGACATCTGACGCAATTTCTTCAATTCCGCCGTCGCCTTGTCGCGCGCCTCCTTGGAGAGCTTGGTCGTCTTGATGCGCTCGTCGATCTCGGCGAGATCATCCTTGCCATCCTCGTCGCCAAGCTCCTTCTGGATCGCCTTCATCTGTTCGTTGAGATAATACTCGCGCTGGGTCTTCTCCATCTGGCGCTTGACCCGCGTGCGGATCCGCTTTTCGACCTGCAAAACTGAAATCTCGCTTTCCATCAACGATAGGCATTTTTCCAGCCGCTTGGCGACCGAGAAGGTCTCGAGCACGGCCTGCTTGTCAGCGATTTTGACGGCGAGATGGGAAGCGATCGTGTCGGCAAGCTTGGCGTAATCGTCAATCTGCGTGACGGCGGCCACGACCTCCGGCGAAATTTTCTTGTTCAGCTTCACATAGCCTTCAAACTCGGCGATGACGGAGCGCGCGAGCGCCTCGACCTCGACCTTGTCGATCGGCTCATCGGCAATCGCCTCGGCGTCGGCTTCGTAGAAATCATCGGTGCGCGTATAGCCATGCACTTTTGCGCGAACCTGTCCCTCGACGAGAACCTTGACCGTTCCGTCCGGAAGCTTCAGGAGCTGGAGAACCGACGCGAGCGTGCCGGTCGTGAAGATCGCCGCAGTCGCAGGATCGTCGTCCGACGCATTCATCTGGGTCGCAAGAAGAATCAGCTTGTCCGCCTTCATGACTTCCTCGAGCGCGCGAATCGATTTCTCGCGGCCGACGAAAAGCGGCACGATCATATGCGGAAAAACGACGATATCGCGCAACGGAAGCACGGGATAGCTGTCGATCGCGCCCGGGAGAACAGGCTCTCGCTTCTGGGTCATTTTATCGTCCTATCTCGAAACGCGTTTCAATCTTTAGTTCGCCGGACGTCACGCAGGAACGCAGCTTTCGCAAATGTCTGGGGGCGTATTCGGCGCTTTGAAGAATTTTTGGCGTTATCTTTAACCTTGCAAGACAGATGGAGATTTGCGCTTCCCGTTTCAAGCGCATGCACCGACTCAGGAGACGGGGGGAGGCACGCAGGCTGCTTACGGCTCCGGCCCGCGTCCCTCTTCAGACGTCACATCGCGCAAACGCTTCTTCAAGCGCTTGTGCCGCTCTTCTCATTGCGGTCCGCATAAATATAGAGCGGACGCGATTTGCCCTCGACGACATCGGGACCGATGACGACCTGCTCGACGCTGTCAAGACCGGGAAGATCGAACATCGTGTCGAGCAAAATGCCTTCCATGATCGAGCGCAATCCGCGCGCGCCGGTGCGCCGCTCGATCGCTTTCTTGGCGACCACGTTGAGCGCTTCGTCCTGAAAGGTGAGCTCGGTGTTTTCCATTTCGAACAGCCGCTGATATTGCTTCACCAAGGCGTTCTTCGGCTCTGTGAGGATCTTCTTCAACGCTTCTTCGTCGAGATCCTCCAGCGTCGCGATGACCGGCAATCTGCCGACGAATTCCGGGATGAGCCCGAATTTCAGCAGATCCTCGGGTTCGACCTTGCGGAATATTTCGCCGGTCCGGCGTTCGTCGGGCGCCTGCACCGTCGCGCTGAATCCGATCGAACTGGTCTTGCCTCGCGTCGAGATGATTTTCTCGAGCCCAGCGAAGGCCCCGCCGCAAATGAAAAGGATATTCGTCGTGTCGACCTGCAGGAACTCCTGTTGAGGATGCTTGCGCCCCCCTTGCGGCGGCACCGACGCGACCGTGCCTTCCATGATCTTCAAGAGAGCCTGCTGGACGCCCTCGCCCGAAACGTCGCGGGTGATCGACGGATTGTCGGATTTGCGCGAGATCTTGTCGATCTCGTCGATATAGACGATCCCGCGCTGCGCCCTCTCGACGTTGTAATCGGAGGCCTGGAGAAGCTTCAAGATGATGTTTTCGACATCTTCGCCGACATATCCCGCTTCGGTCAGCGTCGTCGCGTCGGCCATGGTGAATGGAACGTCGAGGATACGCGCCAATGTCTGGGCGAGCAGGGTCTTGCCGGAGCCCGTCGGGCCGATCAGCAGGATGTTCGATTTCGCCAGTTCGACGTCGTTATGCTTGGTGGCGTGATTAAGCCGCTTGTAATGATTGTGGACGGCGACCGACAGCACCCGCTTGGCCTGCGGCTGGCCGATCACATAATCATCCAGCACCTTGCAGATTTCCTTCGGCGTCGGAATTCCATCGCGGCTCTTCACAAGAGAGGACTTGTTCTCCTCCCGAATGATATCCATGCAAAGCTCGACGCATTCATCGCAGATGAAGACAGTCGGGCCGGCAATCAGCTTGCGGACCTCGTGCTGGCTCTTGCCGCAAAACGAGCAATAGAGCGTGTTTTTCGCGTCACCGCCGCCAACCTTGGTCATGGATAGTCTCCGTAACGGCCACGGTTATGTGCGAACCCCGGCCATGCTGAGTTTTCTAGCGGCTTTAAGAATCGTCCGACTCTCTAACCACGCGCCGGCGGATCCGCACACGAACCAGCCTGTTGTCTTATTCCGGCCCCGTTCTCCTCAGAAACTGCGCCCAGACAGCGAAATGCAATCATGTTCGCGCCGCCGAAGCAAGACCCAGACGCCGCGAAAGGGCTTCAACCCTTTTCCCGTCACGCCGCCGCAACATATTAACGTTACGATCCCTCGGCTTAGTCGGCCCCATGGGAAACGCCCTCACCACCAGAAGCAATATAGGCGCCAGCGAACCTATTTCAGAGCCGGGTCGAGACGGAGGGCTAGCCCAGGCTTCCTAGGCCGCCCGGCCCATACGCCGCCGCCGAGGCCTTCGACCCGCTCCGCCACACGCCCTAGCTGATCGCGACCGATTCGCTCAGACGGCGCGGCCCTCTTCCGAGATTATGCTGGCCTTCGCCGATTAAAAAATCGGCAAAGTTCGGCATCCGAGTTCATTTGCCCTCGGCAGCCGAAGTATCGTCCGGCCGCTTGAGCCACACATGGTCCACGATCCCGAATTCCTTCGCCTCGTCCGCCGACATGAAATGGTCACGGTCGAGCGTGTTTTCGATCGTGTCATAATCCCGGCCGGTATGTTTGACATAGATGTCGTTCAGCCGCTTCTTGACCTTCATAATATCCTCGGCATGGCGAAGAATATCGGAAGCCTGCCCCTGAAAGCCGCCGGACGGCTGGTGCACCATGATTCGCGCGTTCGGCAAAGCATAGCGGCAATTCGCCTCTCCGGCGCAAAGGAGGAGCGATCCCATCGAGGCGGCCTGCCCGACGCAGACCGTCCACACCTTCGGCTTGATGAACTGCATCGTATCATAGATCGCCAAGCCCGCCGTCACGACGCCGCCCGGCGAATTAATGTACATGTTGATTTCCTTCTTCGGGTTTTCCGCCTCGAGGAAGAGCAGCTCGGCAATGATCACCGAGGCCATATGGTCCTCGACCGGGCCGGTGAGGAAAATGATGCGTTCACGCAAGAGACGCGAATAAATGTCGAAGCCGCGCTCGCCGCGGCTCGTGTTTTCGATGACCTGGGGAATCAGATAATTGGCGTAGATTTCTAGCGGGTCGCGGTCGCGCATGGCGGGTTTTTCCTTGTGCTGAAAGCTGGCGTCGCAAAAAGCAGGCCGATCCGGGTGTTGCTGGCGACCCTCGCCGTGGAAAGATAATGGCTCCCTACGCGTTCGCAATGATTTCCCGCAAACGCGCTGTGTTTTCAATTTGCCGGCGATAAGGTCCTCACGCTCGGAAAGGCCGCCGAATTTTCGTCAGGCCGGCGAGGCCGCGTCCTCGACCTCCGCCAAGTCTTCATCGGCGATCTGCAAAAGATCGTCCTTTGAGACTTTCTTATCCGTCACCTTGATGAGGCCAATGATGTGGTCGACGACTTTTTCCTCGAAAAGCGGCGCCCTGATCTCAGCTAAGGCCTGGGGATTCTTGCGATAATAATCCCACACGACCTTTTCTTGTCCGGGGAAGGACCGGGCCCGCTCGATCAAGGCTTGGCTGACCTCCTCGTCGGAAATCTTGACCCCAGCCTTTTCGCCAATCTCCGCCAAGAGAAGGCCGAGACGCACGCGGCGCTCGGCGATCTTGTGATAGTCCTCGCGAGCAGCCGCCTCGGTCGTTCCTTCATCCTCATAGCTGCGGCCGCTGCGGCTCTGCTCCGCTTCGACTTTCCGCCACACCGTATCGAATTCCTGCGCCACGAGCCCCTCGGGAAGGTCGAACGCATATTTCTTGTCCAGCGCGTCGAGAAGCGCCCGCTTCCATTTGCGGCGCGAAGCCGCGTCATAGTCCCGCTCGATATTGGACTTGATCGAGTCCTTCAGCTTGGCGAGGTCCTCCAGCCCGAAAGCCTTCGCCAAATCATCGTCGATCTTGACCTCCGCCGGGGAGGCTACGCTCTTGAGCGTGACGTCGAAGGTGGCGGCCTTGCCTGCAAGCTTGGCCGAAGCGTAATTCTCCGGAAAAGTGAGCGAGAGAGTCCGGCTTTCGCTAATCTTCATGCCTTCGACTTGCGCTTCGAAGCCCGGAATGAAACGGCCAGAGCCAAGCACGACGTCGACGTCCTGGCCGGCCCCGCCCTCAAAAGGCTCGTCATCGATCTTGCCGATGAAGTCCAGCGTGACCTTGTCGCCGTTTTCCGCCGTCGCGGCGTCGCCTTCCTTCGCCGCATAAGTACGATTCTGCTCAGCGAGCCGGTTCAAGACCTCGTCGATCTCCGCCTCGCTGACATCGGCGACGAGACGCTCGATCTCAATATCGTCGAAGCCCTCGACCTCGATCTTCGGCAAAAGCTCGAGCGCTACGGTGAAAGCGAAATCGGCTTGCGCCTCGAAGGCTTTCTCAAGCTCGTCCTTTTCCCCCGCGAAGTCGATCTTGGGCTCGAGAGCCAGACGCAGCGCATTATCCTCGACGATCTTGCGATGGGCTTCGTTGACGGCTTCCTGGACGACATCGGCCATGATCGAGCGGCCATAGAGACGCTTCAGATGCGCCACCGGCACCTTGCCCGGACGAAATCCATTGATGCGCGCCTTGGCCTGCACCTCGGCGAGCTGGCCTTCGAGGCGGGTCGCGAGATCGGCGGCCGGAAGCACCACCTTGAATTCACGCTTGAGGCCCTGCGCGAGGGTTTCGGTGACTTGCATATGAACTTAAACCTTTTCGACTGCGTCGCTTGTTGAATTAAACGCCCGACAAGGCCCCGCATCGGCGGCCGCCAGGGCTTCAGCAGGAGGGCGCGGCGCAAGGCCCGAGGTCTGGTGCGGGCGGAGGGACTCGAACCCCCACGATTTTCACCACCGGAACCTAAATCCGGCGCGTCTACCAGTTCCGCCACGCCCGCGACCCGCCGGTTGAAAGGCGTCCGCTCTCTATATCCCACTTTCCTTCCGGCTCTATAGCAACCGCATCAGCCGGATGCAGCAAAAAAGTGGGGCGCGCGCGTCGAAGGAGCCTCGGCTTCGCAAAGCGATGCGCCGGACCCGGCGCGGAGGCCGTCGCTCCGCCCTTTTGATTCTGGCGGCGATCGGCGCAGATCAATAGAGCTGGCGTCCTGAGTAAAGCTCCGCCAGCGGACCCAGCGCGAGCGCCGGGAAGAAGGTGAGAGCCCCGAGAATCAGCACCGTGGCGACGATCAGAAAGACGAATTGCGTTCCGTCCGTCGGCAGCGTTCCAGCCGAGACAGGGACCTTTACTTTTGCGGCGAGCGATCCCGCGATGGCGAGCGCCGGAACGATGACAAGAAATCTACCGCACAGCATCGCCAAGGCCAATGTCAGGTTGAAGAAAGGGGTATTGGCGTTCAGTCCAGCAAAGGCGCTGCCATTGGTCGAGGCGGCGGAGGTATAGGCGTAGAGCAATTCCGAAAAACCATGCGGCCCGGCATTGGACAATCCGGCAAGGCCAGCGGGAAGCACCGCCGCGACCGACGTCAGGAAAAGAATTGTCGCCGGAACGACGAGCAACGCCAATACGGCCATCTTCACCTCGGCGGATTGGATCTTCTTGCCGAGATATTCTGGGGTGCGGCCAACCATCAGGCCGGCGACGAAGACGGCGACCAGGGCGTAGAGAAGCATCCCGAAAAGACCAGAGCCTGGAGCGCCGACGATCACCTCGTCCATCATCATATTGGCCATGAGCATGCCGCCGCCAAGCGGCGTGAAGCTGTCATGCATGGCGTTGACGGCGCCGTCCGATGAAGTCGTGGCGACATTTGCGAAAAGCGCCGAGCCGGCGACGCCAAATCGAACTTCCTTGCCTTCCATATTGCCCCCGGCCTGGAGCGGCCCCGAGGCCTGATCGACGCCGAGCGCGGCGAAATGCGAATTGCCTGAGGCCTCAGCGGAATAGACCACGCAAAGGCCTACGGCGAATAGCACGATCATTGCTCCGAACAGACTCCAGCCTTGCCGCTCGTCGCCAACCATGCGGCCGAACGTGTTGGTCAGAGCCGCGCCGATCAGGAAAATCAGCAGGATTTCAATCAGATTTGTGAGCGCCGTCGGATTCTCGAAAGGATGCGCCGAATTGGCGTTGAAGAAACCGCCGCCGTCGCCGCTCAAAAGCTTGATCGCCTCCTGCGAGGCGACCGGCCCGCGCGAGATCAGCTGCGGCGCGCCCTCCAAGCCCGCCGCCTCGACTGGGCCGCCAAGCGTTTGCGGCGCGCCTTGCCACGCCAGAAACAACGCGCCGACTACGGCGAGCGGCAATAAGACATAGAGGATGGCGCGGGAGACATCGACCCAGGCGTTCCCGATGCCGGCCGCACCGTGGCGGGCGAAGCCACGCGTCATTGCCATCGCAACCGCAATGCCGGTCGCGGCCGAGAGAAAAGATTGGACGGTTACGCCCGCCATCTGGCTCAGGTATCCGAGCGTCGTCTCGCCCCCATAGGACTGCCAGCTCGTATTCGTGGCGAAGCTCACGGCGGTATTGAGAGCGAGGTCCGGCGCCATCGGTCCAAAGTGCTGCGGATTGAGCGGCAATGTTTGCTGGAGCACCAGGATGGCGAAAAGCAGAATTATGCCGGTAAAGTTGAAGATAAGGAGGGCTAAGGCGTAGTTGAGCCAGCTCTGCTCCGCCGCGGGGTCGACGCAAGCCAGGCGGAAGAATCCACGTTCGAGCCATCCGACGAACCATATTGACGCCGGGCGGCCCGTAAAGATCCAGGCCATGTAGCCCCCAAGAGGCCTGATCGTCAGGCTGAGGAGCAGGGCGAAGAGAAGAATCAGGAGCCAGCCATGCAGAGTCAAGCTTGGCGCCCTCGAACAGGTCGGGCCGCCCGAAGCCGCACGATGTCAGCGGCAAAACGCCTAGCAAGGCCCAGGCGCGTCATTTGAACAAGCGGCGCAATTAACTTTCCGGATATGACCCAATCCTGCGACGTCATTGATAGATCCTGCAAAGTTCCTGAGATATGCGAGCAAGCGCCACGGCGCATATAATATCAATAGCCTCGATCGGTCGGACGCGCCGCCAGCGGCTTGCCAAGTCAGCTTGCCAAGTCAGCTTGGGCTGTCGATAAGGCCAGGGCGAAAGGGCGCCGTCCAAGGTGAACTCCGCCGCGAAGGATTTGGCTTTTGCGCAAGGCCATGCGATTGCGAGTCTATCCGCCTTAATCCCAAAGCGAGATTTACCGGAGGCTGAGCATGCGGCGCGGCTTGCATCGCCGCTGCGTCGCGCCTCCCTCCCTTCAAGAACCGCCCGATAGCTGTAGGATCTTTATGCCTCCGAGCCGGACCATCAGCCGCCGTCGCTTCCTCGGCTCCACCCTGGCTGCAAGCCTCACGACTTTGCCCGCGCGCTGCGAGACCAAGCCCGTCGGGCCAGACGGATTCCACATTCTGGAAGCGCACGAAGGATCGCTGCGCCTCCACCCAGAGCCAGCCGCCGAAACCGCTGTCTGGGGCTATGACGGCGAAGTCCCCGGACCGCTCTTGCGGATCAAGAAAGGCGAGGAGGTGAAGGTCAGACTCGTCAATAGATTGGCGCAGCCGACGAGCCTTTCCTGGCATGGCGTGCGGATCGCCAACGCCATGGACGGCGTCGCCGGCCTAACGCAAAAACCCGTCCCGCCTGGCGGAAGTTTCGATTATCGGTTCACGCCGCCCGACAGCGGCCTCTATTGGTATCATCCCCATATCCTGCCATGGCAGGCCGAGCAGCTCAGCCGCGGCCTTTACGGCGTTTTGATCGTGGACGAACCAGAGCCGCCTCGCGTGGACTGCGACATGCTCGTCGTGCTGGACGATTGGAAGCTCGATAAAAATGCCCAAATAATTGGCGATTTTGGCTCCGCCGCCGACGCGCTGGGCGCCGGCCGCATCGGGCCGCTCGTGACCCTCAATTCGCAGCCGGCTCCGGTCATAGAGACGCTGCCGCCGCTGTCGCGCGTGCGCCTGCGGATCGTGAGCGCGGTGAATGCGCGGATCATGCTGATTTCGTTCAACGGCGTGAAACCCTGGATCCTGGCGGTCGACGGCCAACCCTGCGACGCTTTCGAACCCGTCCGGCGGACGATCCCGATCGGCCCCGGCGCGCGATTCGACGTCATGCTCGATCTTCCCGCCGAGGCGGCGGCGGAGGCGAATCTGACCCTGCGCGGCGACAATGAGCCTGATCGCGTGGTCCTCGCCTTCAAGACCGCGGGCGAAGCGCGCGGCCTATTGCCGCCAATCGCCTCGCTCGAGCAAAATCCGCTCTTGCCGGCCGCGATCAAACTGCAAAGCGCGCGCAAGATCGACATCGTCATCGAGCCGATCGCCAAATCCGGCGAGACTCCGGTCGCCCACGCGTCCAGCCGACTGCTTTACTGGAAGCTGAACGGCGTGGCCTCGGACGGATTTGCGCCGACGCCTTTATTTTCGGTCAAGCGCGGCGCCGCGGTGACCTTGGGCCTTGTCAACCGCACCGGCTTCGTTCAACAGATCCATGTTCACGGGCATCACATGCGGCTTCTGCACGATCTCGACGATGGTTGGGAGCCTTACTGGCGCGACGCCGTGCTCGTGCCGGAAGGCAAGACCAAGCATGTCGCCTTCGTCGCCGACAATCCTGGCAAATGGGCGATCGAATGCTTGATGGCGGAGCGCCAGGCGACCGGAATGGCGACCTGGTTCGAGGTGACGTGAAGCGAGATCAAGGCTCTCCGCCTGCGTGAGGGGCGCCGGCCAAGGCGGACATTCACACCGGAGTTCTGCACGAGGTAAGTCGGGGGATCAAGTTCGCGGTACGAAAATCTTGATTTTTGCAAGCGCCCATTCCATTGCAAGCGATCCATTAAGCCTTGAATTGCGAGTATTGAAATGACGGCGACGGCAGTAGAGGCAATCAACCATTTCATCAAAGCCAGAGGCTTTCGAGAAGGGGAAACCTTTTTATTCGCGTCTCTGCAAATCCGCTATCCGCACCAAGACGAGTTGCGCGCCGTTTTGAAGCAGATGGGCGAAGATGGTGTGATCGAAAACGCCTCTGAAGGCTCTTACAAAATGACGATGGCCGGATATGTCAAATTCTTTGGCGCGCCGCCGTCGGAAGACGATACGATCAAAGCGATCATGACCGAAATCGGTACGCGCGGCATCAAGATCGGAAAATCATTCATTTGGGCGCCCGTGCAAGAGAGCCTGGTC
>Ga0182030_10001998_pt1 | contig 43026 bp, 33 predicted proteins | sample 812S3MmetaG_FD_121299 | JGI IMG/M metagenome (GOLD analysis project Ga0182030, IMG submission 121299) | Permafrost microbial communities from Stordalen Mire, Sweden - 812S3M metaG (Illumina Assembly) | ecosystem: Environmental > Terrestrial > Soil > Wetlands > Permafrost | place: Sweden... | reverse complement strand
TAAATTCTAATACCACCGGAGTATCTAATGCCGCTTTCGGTATTGATGCATTGGCCAGCAACACTTCAGGAGCCTGGAATACCGCGATAGGAACGGATGCACTTGTATATGGCACTAACGATACGGAGAATACCGCCGTGGGCTCCGGCGCACTTTTTACTACTACTTCAGGGAGCTACAATACGGCAGTAGGCGAAAACGCTCTGTATGAAAATAGCACTGGAAAATCGAACACAGCAGTAGGTATAGCCGCATTGCAGAATACTACCGGAAGCTGGAATACCGGTGTGGGTGAAGGCGCCCTTTTAAACGGGCTTACCGACACTGGCAATGTAGGAGTGGGCAATGAGGTGCTCTACAACAATACTACCGGAAATTACAATGTGGCTTTAGGCTCACAGGCATTGGAAAACGATACTACAGGAAGTTGGAATGTGGCCATTGGCTGGCAGGCGCTTACTGCAACCAATGCCAATCAGAACATCGCCATTGGCCAACAGGCGATGCTAAGTAACAAGACAGGATGGCAGAATGTTGCTGTGGGCACTTTCGCGCTGTACAATAACACTACAGGTATATGGAACCTGTGTATGGGCCTTAATTCATTAGCATCTAACCTCACAGGTAATTACAACACTGCTATAGGCCATTCGTCCGGCGTAACCGCCGCGGCATTAACCAATACTACTGTATTAGGTTATGGCGCCTCAGTAAGTATCAGCAACAAAGCGGTAATAGGTAATTCATCTGTTACCGTAATAGGCGGATATGCTAACTGGACCAACCTTTCTGATGGACGGTTCAAAACAGATATTAAAGAGAACGTACCCGGCCTCGATTTTATTACAAAGCTCAGGCCCGTTACTTACCGGCTCCAGGCCCGCAAATTCGAGCGCTTTCAGGGTACTCCTGACAGTGTTGTGGATAAAATAAGCGGATCTTACGATAAAGCGGAAGCATTGGTGCGCACAGGTTTTGTAGCCCAGGATGTGGAAAAAGCAGCACAGGAAGCAGGCTTCGATTTTAGTGGTTTGCACAAGCCGGAAACGGATAGGGACAACTACAGCCTTGCTTATGCAGAATTTACGGTGCCCCTTGTTAAGGCAGTACAGGAATTAAGTGCTCAAAATGCCGCCCAGCAAAAAACAATTGAGGAATTGCAACTGCAGATCGCAGCAATGATGAAACAGATTGAGAAATTAGCCCCGCAAAAATAATGACCGAATGCAATGGGATATCCCGAATGCCTTAAAACATCCGGGATTTTTTTGTCCGTCTATGCGAAACTTCGGTTTTCATTTTTTATCGTCCTGGTCTCATTTCGCTATTTAGCTCCAGTGGCGTCGCACTCTTGTACGTCTATTTCTTCATTGAGCCTGCCATGTGGTATCGAAGGGATTATAATAGCTGCTTTATTAATTATTTTAGTTTCGATAAATATCTCTTGAAAACAATAGTTGCGATTATTTCAAAAAGAAATATACCAATCAAGAACATACCACTACGCTCTCCTTTTCCCATTGCAAACATTATTATCATAATTGCTATAAATGCAATTACGCGCATAAAATATATTATCAATGCTTTTTTATCGCCTGGTCTTGTTCAAGTGCTTCATCTTCATACACCGCATCCTGGCGCGTATATCCATAAGACCAATGGCTGCCGTATCGTTTAAATAATGTCGTTCCGTATAATAAAGTATATTTCATAGCGTTATGTTATCACACCCATACCTATGTTTAGAAATAATCTAATGCCCCTAGTTTTGATTGCCATGCTAACACATGCCTGTTCGCCCGGACATAAAAATGACGTGACGCCCGGCAGTGCTCCGTTTGTAACTTACACAAATGTGCTGTACGGCACCGACACCAGCCAGCAAGATATGGATGTGTACCTTCCTCAGCAAAGAGATATCATGAATACTCCGGTAGTTGTGATTATACATGGTGGGGCATGGGTGCAGGGAGATAAAACCGATTTCAACGGTTCGGGATTGGACACTTTTTTTACTGCCAATGGATGTGCATTGATCAACATGAATTATCGAGTGGATCAGTTTTATAAGTACCCCGTACCTGTAGAGGATATAGGATTAGTATTAGATTATGTAAAGAAGAATGCGGCCACATGGCAGGTCAATCCCAATCGTGTTTGTCTTTTTGGAAGAAGTTCCGGCTCGCAGCTCGCTTTGATCTACGGCTATAGCATGAATACTGACAACAGGGTGAAAGTTGTGATTGATGGTTTTGGGCCAACAGACCTCATTGATAGTTCTATAGTAGATGGGCCACTTGGCGTAAATGTTACTTATTTGCTGGGCCCATACGTTTCCAATATCCAGGGATGGCGTGACGCAAGCCCGGTTTTTCATATGCAGGGAGCCGTACCCACCGTTATATACCAGGGCACTGCAGATAACCTGGTATTTCCTGTCCAATCTCAGGTATTACAAGATTCATTACTGGCAAGGGGTGTGCCCAATATGCTTTTTTACTGGCAAGGTGTCGGCCACGGTTGGGATCAGGCAGGGTGGGTACAAGACAGAGATGCAACATTGGCTTGGGTTAAGCGCTTTCTCTAAGATTTTCGTTTCATTTTTTTGCCATTTTTGGGAGGTAGCAATTCAAGTTGGCTTGATTTTTTATGCTATTATTACGAGGGTATTTATTTAACCTTTAAAATAATCATCAATGAAAAAGTATTGGAGAGTAATCGGGATTTCAGCGGTAGTAGCGGGCGCACTTTATTACCCGGCTATGAAATTATATAAATATATCGCTAAGAAAAGAGCGGAAGCTGATGAAAATACTCCGGAAGGAGAAGTACACGTAAAGGCCTTTAGCCCGGCATACCGCGGGAAACATAAACCCCATCACCGTCATCCGCATAATGGCCATACCGACACCGGCGCTGGCCTTGCATAGATATTAAAAAAAAGTACAGAATGCCTGGCAGGTTAAAGAGTAGTGAGTGGGGTGTAGGCTAGGCATTCTTTTTTATACCAGTGAGCCGCTGGAATTAGCCCAAAGAAGTTGATGTCAAATGACATTCTACTTTATGGCTGGGGTTAGAACAGTTGTTTCAAGACGTTGTAAATGACACTGGGCTTGCCGAGGGTATAAAAATGGAGTACTGGGGCCTTATTTTTCAGCAGATCGCGGCATTGGTGGAGTAGCCATTCTGTACCTACCTGCTCGCAGTCTGCATCGGTTTTGGCTTTTATTATTTCATTGCATAGTTCCACCGGCACTTCGATATTAAATACCCGCGGAATCATAGTTAGCTGTTTTTTATTAGTCAGTGGTTTTAGTCCGGGTATAATGGGAACGGTGACACCATGTTCGTGGCACTTTCTGATATAATTGTAATAGTGCTCATTGTTATAAAATAATTGAGTGGTTACATAATCTGCGCCAAGGTCTATTTTTCGTTTCAGGTAATAGATATCGGTATCCATATTGGGCGCTTCAAAATGTTTTTCTGGGTAGCCGGCTACCCCTATACAAAAATCGGTTTTCGCCCCATCAATAATGTCTTCTTCCATATAGTGGCCTTTATTAAGGGTCACAATTTGCTTTACCAGGTCTTCAGCGTAGCGGTGGCCATGCGGATGTGGATTGAAAAATTTCTCATTTGCGGCTGCATCACCGCGCAACGCCAGTACATTTTTAATCCCCAGGAAGTCGAGGTCGATGAGTGCGTTCTCTGTTTCTTCCTTACTGAAGCCACCGCAGATGAGGTGAGGAATAGCTTCTACTTTATATTTATTCATCAAAGCCGCACAAATGCCTACCGTCCCGGGGCGCTTGCGTATTTCCACCCGCTCAAAATTGCCATCGCTGCGTTTTTTAAATACCTGTTCGGCGCGGTGATAGGTAACATTGATGAAAGCAGGGTTGAACTCCATCAGGAGATCCAGGTGGCTATAAATGGATTCGATACTTTTGCCTTTTGTAGGGGGTAATATCTCAAAAGATATAATTGTTTCTTTAGCTGCAGCTAACTGTTCTGTTACTTTCATAATCTATAGTGGCAAAAGTATAATTAATTGGTCAATGTAATAATGTGAAAATTTGAAAATGTGAAAGATTTTTTCTCTGCCTTGATCATTACATCATTCCCTTTACAAGATTCCCAAGTTTCTTTAAAGCCCTGTCTATCTCCGGCGTCCACTGCATCCCATAGCTAAGGCGCATACAGTTCTGGTAGCGGTCTTGCAAGGTGAACATGGTACCTGGAGCTATACTGATTTTGTGCTGCATGGCTTCCTGGTAGAGCGCATAGGTATCTATCTTTTTGTCAAGTTCCAGCCAGAGTATAAAGCCGCCTGTAGGGTTAGTGAGCTTTATCCCTTCCGGGAAATATTCACCTATGGCGCGGGTGAATTGCAGGCTGTTGGAATGAAGGGTTTGGCGCAGTTTTCTGAGATGGTATTCATAACGGCCTGTTGCAAGAAAATTGGCTATGGCAGCCTGCTGTGCCGTGGCGCTCGTAATGCTGTGAAATAGCTTTAGCTGTTTTATTTTATCAAGATATTTACCTGGCGCCACCCATCCTACCCTGTAGCCAGGAGCAAGTGTTTTGGATATAGAGCTGCACCACAGCACATTGCCTTCTTCGTCAAATGTTTTGCAGGATTTGGGGCGGGTCTTACCGAAATATACATCTCCATACAGATCGTCCTCCACCAGCGGAACTCCATGTTTGGAGAGTAATTTTACCAGTGCTTCTTTTTGCTCATCCGGCATGCAATAGCCGAGTGGGTTACTGAAATTAGTAACAAAAAAGCAGGCTTTGATGTCGTGTTTTTGAAGCGCTTTTTTTACATCGTCTGGATCAACGCCCGTATCAGGGTCTGTCGGCAATTCCAATACTTTCAGGCCTATACTTTGTGCGAAACGCAACATTCCAAAATATACGGGGCTTTCTACAGCAATAGTGTCGCCGGGTTTTGTGAGTGCCATGAGACAATAGGAAATGGCGTTCATGCAGCCGGCAGTGGTTATAAGATCATCAGCTTGAAGATGCCCGTCCCAGTTCATCGACCATCGCGCTATCTGCCTGCGCAACAGTGCATTGCCTTGTATCTGCTCGTAAGAGGTGCCGTTACCCGGCAAGTCACGTAGCGCCTGCATCATCACTTTATTGAGTTTGGCTAATGGCAGGATTTCAGGCGCCGGTACACTTAGAGAGAAACGGGTAATTCCATGCAGCGAAAAATCATCGTATACTTCGCCAATGATCGCCTCTACGTTTTTAGTCTTTACAATTTGCTGCGGATTGCTCTTTTCTATCTTTTGCGGAAAACGGGAAGGGTTGAACCGTACATAGTACCCTGATTGTGGGCGGGACTCAATAAGCCCTTTACTTTCCAGGTGATAGTAGGCCTGCAAAATAGTACTGACACTAAGCGCATGCTCCTTGCTGAGCAGGCGCACAGAGGGCAGTTTATCGCCTATATTGAGTACCTGTGACATGATTTGTTGTTCAATCTTTTCTGCCACCTTCAGGTACAGGTGATCGCTCTTGCGTTTGGTTATGGTTTTCATAAAATGAACTGTTATGGTCAAAATTATGAAAATTGTATCTGTTTTGTTTTAAAAATTTTATAGAATTTTGTGGCGTAAAAAGAATATTCCACGCAAAAAAGGCAAATCCGTCAGGGTGGTTCTTAGGCGGGAAAATATTAAAAGTTTAAGAAAGCAAACGGACTCTCAAAAAAGGAGTACGTCGCTGGATAGATAGTAACATTATTCGGAAAACAGAGAAATGGCAAAGCAAACAAAGGCATACCTGGCACTTACGTTTATCTGCATCGTTTGGGGCACTACTTATCTTGCTATAAAAGTGGGTGTGATGCATTATCCATCCTTTTTATTTGCTGGAGTAAGGCAGGCAGTTGCCGGTATAATACTTATGGCAGGCGCGACAATGGTGAATAAGCAAAAAGACTTTTCTTCAAAAAATATACTGCGCCAAATGCTGGTGGGTTTCCTGATGCTGACTTTGGGAAACGGCTTAGTATCGTTTGGGGAGAAATACATAAACAGCGGCATTTCGGCGCTGATTTGCAGTCTTATGCCCATATTCGCCGTTATGTTTAACCTGGTGTCCTCCAAAAAAGACCATTTCAATGCTGCCATTGGTTTTGGCATGTTATTAGGGATATGCGGGGTAGGGTTGATATTTATTCATGATATTAAGGAGATTACAAAACCAGCTTACCTGGTGGGAATAATCGCTACAATAATTGCCACCTGTTCATGGGCCCTTGGTAGCATAGTGAACAGGAAAAGCGTCGCACCGGTTAATGCATTTTTGGATTCAGGTATGCAATTGTTTTTTGGCGGGGCCTGGATGTTGCTCATAAGCCCTTTTGCGGATGACTATCACGGTTTCCGGTTATGGAATGGAGATGGGCTGCTGGCACTGGTATACCTGATCACTTTTGGTTCCACGCTGGCTTACGCAGCCTATATGTATGCCCTTAGTAACCTGCCTGTCGGCGTTGCTACTCTATATGCTTACATCAACCCACTCATAGCCGTATTAGTGGGATATATATTTATGAAGGAGGAACTGAACATTTATATTGGCATGGCATTTATCACTATAGTAGTTAGTGTTTACTTAGTGAACCGAGGCTACAGAAAACAACATAAGGCAGAGGCAAGCATTTCAGCATCACAAATGGCTGCTGCATTCCCTGAAAGCGCAGTTGAATCATAACCACTAAAAACAAAATTGTATGGAACACACCATCTCCATTACCCGGCAGGCCGAAAGAAAAGTGACAGACACCAAGTCTATACCTTTTGGCAAAGTACCTACTGAGCATATGTTCATTGCTGAATACAAAAACGGCGAATGGCAGAATGCACAGGTAGTACCCTTTCATGATCTTACGCTGAGCCCGCTGGCGCTATGCCTGCATTATGGACAAACTGTTTTTGAAGGTATGAAAGCCTTTTCAATGGAGGATGGGGGGATAAATATATTCAGAATAGAAAAGCATTATGAGCGGTTTACCAAGTCGCTTTACAGATTGTGTATGCCACATGTGCCTAAAAAACTGTTTACCGATGCCATACATGAACTGGTGAAAGTAGATGCAGACTGGGTGCCGCGTGAAGCCGATGGATCTCTATACGTGCGCCCTTTTATGATTGCTACCGAGGACAGGATAGGTGTGAAAATATCTGATGAATATTTGTTTATGGTGGTATGTTCTCCCGCATTTCAATATTATACGCAACCGCTGAAAGTGAAAATAGAAACCACTTATGTACGTGCTGCAAATGGCGGCACAGGTATGGCCAAGTGCGGCGGCAATTACGGCGCAGCGTTCTTTCCAACGAAACTGGCAAGGCAGGTCGGCTACGATCAGGTCTTGTGGACAGACAGCATGCATCATGAATTTATAGAAGAATCAGGAACGATGAATGCTATGTTTTTTATGGATAATAAACTGATCACGCCTGAATTGTCAGGGTCTATACTGGATGGTGTAACCCGCAATTCGCTGCTCACCATAGCGAGGGAAAAGGGCATGAATGTGGAAGAACGGCAGATAAGTTACAATGAGCTGATTAGTGCTTTTGAAGCTGGCAAGCGCATTGAGGCATTCGGCGCGGGAACCGCCGCTGTGGTTGCACCCATAGAGATCATAGCCATTGGTCATAAAGAATATAAGTGCTATATAGAACCTGATGCGGTGATGTACCAGTTGCAGAAAGAATTGTTTAATATCAGGAGGGGATTAACAGAGGATGTGCATGGCTGGAATTATGTAATATAATCCTGAAACGTATGCTGCCAATAACTGTGAACTTTAAAGAATATGTCATAACTACCGACAAGAGCCGGATGAAGGTGCGTGATGTCCATCAATGGATTTCAGAACAGTCTTATTGGGCAAAAGGAATTCCGTTTAACACTTTCAGGAAGTCTTTTGATCACTCTTACTGCATAGGGGCTTTGGCCGGCGACAGGCAAATTGCATTTGCGCGGTTGATAACTGACTATGCTGTGTTTGGCTACCTGGCAGATGTATATGTAGAAGAAGCGTATAGGGGTAAAGGGATCAGTAAAAAGATGATGGAAATATTATTTGGCCTGGATTGGGTAAAAAACCTGCGGGGCATTAAGCTGGGTACAAAAGATGCACAGGGACTTTACCTTCAGTATGGGTTTACGGAATGTAAACATCCGGAGCGGAACATGGAAATAGCCAGGCCTGATATCTATAAATCCGAAACAACAACCCTGAACCGCTGAAAGGGGACCTTGAGATTCGGAATTTACTTTGAGCATAGAATATAACTTTGACAATTTTATTTTTTAACAACAAAACCAGCTACTAAGAGGGAAAGCCCCTTTAGGGGTTTGGGGTTTATGATTCAATACTTAGACAGCGCAAAACGCCAGTTCACGATGTATAAGCAGCTTGGCGAAAAAGCAATGCTGCAAATTGATGATGACCAACTGAGCTGGCAGGCCAATGAGGACAGCAACAGCGTGATTATGATCGTGAAGCATATGTGGGGCAATATGATGAGCCGCTGGACAGACTTTCTAACCACAGATGGTGAAAAGCCATGGCGGCATCGTGATGCTGAATTTGAAAATGAGGGCATAGGCCGTGACGCCATGATGAAGAAATGGGATGAAGGCTGGCAATGTGTTTTCAATGCATTAAACAACATCTCTGACGATGACCTGGAAAAGATAATATACATTCGTAATGAAGGCCATACCGTGCTGGAAGCCATTAACAGGCAGATCGCTCATTATTCCTACCACGTTGGGCAAATCGTTTACATCTCTAAACTGCGCAGTAAAGACGAATGGAAAAGTCTGTCCATACCCCGCAATAAGTCTGCTGAATACAATGCCGAAAAATTCTCACAGGAAAAAGAAAGGAAGCACTTTACTGATGACTGGATAGAGAAGAAGTGATTCATTATTCTTTCTTGTAGTTCAGCCAATGTTTCCTTTCTATTACATAAGAAACAATTAAGCCAAGTCCGCCACCGATTGCTATAAGCGCAAAATAGATCGCTGGGTTGTCACTCGGGTCTGTGGTTTTGTGGGCCATGTTAGTGTCAATTAAGTAGGCTGCCAGCAATCCCATGCCGGCGCCTAACAGCAGCAATCCATATTTCAGGTTTGTGAACGGCCGTAACGTGCTGTCTTTAACACGCGGATCAAGACCTTTTTCAAGCATCACCATATTTTCGCGGCTGCGGATATAGACAATGCCGAAAATCATACCGAATAAACTGATGAAAAATACTATGGGAATCAATTTGTGCATAAATGTTATTTTTTAGCGTTTATAAATGTACTCTATTGCTTTTGTTAAAACTATGACTACCATTTTTTAGATTAGGTTACAAATATTAAAAGTATTTTCAAAAAAAATATGCTGTAACCATTTTACGGTTTTATACGTCTTATAAAAAATGCCGGAACAGTCGGATGATCTGCTTGCTATACAAATGACCCTGCAAGGGCAACAGCCTGCCTATGCAACACTTGTAAACAAGTACCAGTCCTATGTATTTACTTTGGCATTACGCTATGTCAATGACCGGGAAGTGGCTGAAGAGCTGGCACAAGATGTATTTGTAAAGGCATATCGTCACCTGGCCGATTTCAAGGGCAACAGTAAGTTCAGCACCTGGCTGTATACTATTGTCCATACTACCTGCTTGTCGCACATTAGAAAGAAAAAAGACGATGCTATATTGTTGGAAGAGGAAAAAATGATCACCATTTCTGATAACCGTTTTTCACAAAATCCATCAGAGCGAATGGAGCAAAAGACACAAAAGCAGATGCTCAAAAATGCCTTGAATCATTTATCCGCGGCGGATGCACAATTGCTCACTTTATTTTATCTGGCAGAACAATCAGTAGATGAAATCGGAATCATTTTAGGATTAACAGCCACAAATGTGAAAGTACGCTTGTTCAGGGCAACGCAGAAATTAAGAGAGATTTTGAAAAGCAGGTATGGAAGGGAATTGATAGGGTAGGCGAATGGATGGTTAAAAATGAGAATTATGAGTTGTGATTGAATAATAATAACGAATTTTATCATAGAGGTATGGAACAACATTTGGAAATAGAACAGCAGCTCTGGGAATATATAGATGGTATCTGCGATGGTGCTGACACGCAGCGTATATCTTTATTGATAACAACTAATGCTTTGTGGAAGGAGAAGTATCAGTATCTTATTGCCTTACATGAGAGTATTGCTGGCATTGAAGGAGATCAACCATCATTGCGCTTCACTAAAAATGTCATGGACGCGGTTAGTACGGCTCATATAGTGCGGGCTACAAAGCAGTACTTTAATATGGGTGTTATCAGGGGTATTGCAGCGTTATTTATTCTGGCTCTCGTAGCCGTACTTGTTTATGCGATTGCATTAGCTAAGCCCCATGCGGGAAACGCAGCTGTTTTTCCCAAACTGAATTTAACTCGTCTGTTCAGCAGTGGATTTCTTGATTTGATCGTTTGTATAAATATCGTTTTGGGCCTGGCTTTCGCAGATTTATTACTTCGCAAAAAAAGATTACATCCTTCTAGCTAAGGAACGTTGACAAAATAACTTCCACCATATTGCGAAGTTATTTTTCTTTTTTACAAGGCGTAAAATCTGCGAATAATGAATTATTTAAAGACTTTTACAACGAAGTAAAAATGGAAAAGAACGAGTAAGATAGTGGAAGTTATTTCTTCATCGTTCCTAAATCATACTCAATTCAAAATCTTCCAAACTCTTCAGCTTCCTGTCTGCCAATGAAAAACGTGGATCATCAAAATGAAGTTCATCAGGTATTACGATCACTTTCATACGGGCAGCTTTGCCGGCGATCATGCCGTTAACGGAATCTTCCAGTACCAGGCACTCAATTGGTTTGGACCCTAATGACGCCGCGCAATGCAGGAAAACAGCCGGGTGTGGCTTGCCCAGCTCCACAGCATCTGCAGAGGTAATACAATCAAAGTATTTAGTAAGGTCAAAATGATCTACCAGCGCATCAATCATGTGTTTGGGCGATGAAGATGCCAGGCCTATTTTATACTGATGCTTCCTTAAGAGCTTCAATGTCTTCTCAACACCTTGTAAGACCGTTCCATTGCTTTTTGAGGAGGCAATGATCTCATCGAGTATTTCATCGGCTACTTCTTTCGAGCTTTTACCTTTCCAGGGGTAGTGCAGCGCCCAGTGTTCGGTAACCTCGTATATGCGCAGGCCGGTAGTTTCTTTAAAACGCTCCCTGGTTATAGGTATTTTATGTTTCTCTGCTACTTTCAGCATACTCACTCCCCAAAGCGGCTCAGTATCCAGCAGCAGCCCGTCCATATCAAATAAAACAGTGTTGATCATATATCAGTAGATAGTCAAAAGTACACAATACCACCCACTGATACGGTCTGATTTATGTTTTGATAGGGTGCATTTCAAATCTTCGCATTGAAAAGCACAGCATATTAATAGCCCCTGATTAAACGAAGATAATTTGCCAGCCTGAAGGGTTAAATGTGCAATGAGACGCGAAGATTTGATGTCCTGAATTTTCCGTATCTTATATTCTCACCCTATTGTTCTTAATCGTTAATTATTAGATAAACGACAAAAATAGTTTTTGAATTACCTAATTTATGTTTATATTTGTGGAAGAAATTATTATAGTGAAATAAAATAATGATATTATTATAATTATTCAGTTATAAAATTAACTTATTGATCGTCGGGGAGGTCCGCGAAAAAAAATTTACTTTGTTTCAAACTACAGAAAAGTCAGGGTATCGGGAATTTTCTTATCAAATGAGCTAATAATATAGTTGTTTTTAATAATTTGAAATGCAAAAAGCATAGTGTAATACCGGGCGCTAATCAATAAATTTCTAAATAAATAATATATAATTAATTATACTGTAAAACATACTTTAGTGTCCTTGTTCATTCAGCACGTCAAAACAGGAATTAGCCCCGATGCCTTTCTGCCAAATACCTATCTACCAAATACTATAAATACTATTTTTGAGGCAAATTCAACTTATTTATGAAGCGAAATGCTTTTTACGGTATGCTGCTTGGAGCGTCTATACTGACCATGAGCAGTAAGCAGGCTGCCGCCACCATCAAATTTTCGGAATATAACCTGCCCAATGGCTTGCACGTTATTCTGCAGGAAGATCATTCCACTCCCATTGTTGCTGTATCCGTAATGTACCACGTAGGCTCCAAGAATGAAGACCCGAATCGTACAGGCTTCGCCCACTTTTTCGAGCACCTTCTTTTTGAAGGCAGTGATAATATCAAACGCGGCGAATACATGAAATTCATACAGGCGGCAGGTGGCCAGCTGAATGCCAATACCACGCAAGACCGTACTTTTTATTACGAAGTCCTGCCATCAAACCAACTGGAACTTGCCTTGTGGATGGAATCAGAGCGTATGCTCCATGCCAGGATAGATACTGTGGGAGTTGAAACACAGCGTAAAGTTGTAAAGGAGGAAAAGAAGCAGCGTTATGATAATACTCCTTATGGCCAGCTCATTAATGTGATCTTTGAAAATGCATATACGGTATATCCATATCGCTGGAGCCCCATTGGCAAGGAGCAATATATAGACCAGGCCACACTGGATGAGTTCATGACGTTCTACAAAACATTCTATGTACCTAATAATGCTGTACTTGTTATTTCTGGCGATATAAATGAAACGCAGGCCAAAGACCTGATCAATAAATATTATGCAGATATACCACAGGGCATTAGGGCTATACCGCGCCCTACTCAAGTAGAGCCCATTCATACTGCTGAGAAAATTGATACTTTTTATGACAATGTACAATTACCTGCTATTATACTGGCGTACCATATCCCCAAACAAGGTACCGACGATTATTATGCCATTCAATTGTTAACCCAATTATTGTCACAGGGAAAGAGCTCCCGTTTTGAAAAAGAAATCGTGGACAAGCAACAGAAGGCAATTCAAGCAGAGGCCTTCGACCTCGGAAATGAAGCGCCGGGGCTTGCTATTATGCTGGGGATTGCCAATATGGGCATTAAACCTGAAGACCTTGAAAAATCCATGTTGACAGAGATAGATAGGGTAAAGAAGGAAGGCATAACGGAAGAAGAATACAAAAAATTGGAGAATCAGGCAGAAAGTGATTTTATAGAGCAAAACCAGAAAGACCAAGGTGTAGCCACAAACCTCGCTACCTATTATACTTTCCAGGGAGATGCCAACCTGATCAATACAGAACTGGACCGATATAAAAAAGTAACAAAAGACGATATTAAGAGGGTAGCTGGTAAATACTTTACAAAAGAAAACCGCCTCGTTGTTTATTACTTGCCAAAGGCAGATAGCCATAAAGACATGGCGCACGGTAATAAACCACAACCTAAACCACAGGTAAAAAAGAAATAATTCTAAAATTATCAGCTAACAAGCTTCAAAATATTTTCAAAAATGAAAAAAATCACATTATCCCTAATATCAGTAGCGCTGGTATCCGCATCATGGGCACAGACGCTCGACCGCAGTATAAAGCCTAAGCCAGGACCTGCACCGGAGATAAAACTGGGCAAAACAGAAAGTTTCACCCTGCCGAATGGCATGCAGGTATTTGTGGTTGAAAATCACAAACTGCCTACTATTGCGTGCAGCATAGAGCTGGATGTAAAACCGGCATTGCAGGGCGATATGGCAGGCTACCGGGAGATGATGTCTGAGCTGCTGGTATCTGGCACCACCACCCGTACAAAAGACCAGCTCAATAGTGAAATTGACCAAATGGGTGCAAGTATAAATGTGGGCGATGAAGGGATGTCGGGTGGAGGGTTAAAAAAGTATGAGGACAAAATATTTGAGCTGATGGCGGATATTGCTATTAATACCCAAATAAAGCAGGATGAGCTGGATAAAGCAAAGAAAAAAACGCTGTCTGAGCTCGAAACTCAGAAAAACCAGCCAGACGTTATGGTTAAAAATGTAAGCTCGGTTGTGAATTTTGGCAGCAATCATCCATACGGGGAAGTGCCCACCAGTGAAAGTGTGAATAAAATAACCTTAGAACGATGCAACCAGTACTACCATACTTATTTCCGGCCTAATGTAGCGTACATGGCTATAGTAGGCGATATTACACTTGCCGAAGTAAAGCCGCTGATAGAAAAATATTTTGGCAAATGGGAGAAAATGGATGTACCGGTAGCTAGTTATACTATCCCTGCCCTCAACGGTACAAAGATCACTAAAGTATCTTTTGCGCCCAGGGTAGCCGCCGTGCAGAGCGTAGTTAGTATTACATATCCTGTTGACCTTAAGCCAGGGGCTACTGATGCCATAAAAGCCCGCGTAGCCAACACAGTATTAGGTGGAGGCTCACAGGGCCGTTTGTTCCTTGACCTGCGTGAGAAGCATGGGTGGACATACGGAGCATACTCTTCACTTCGCGAAGATGAGCTTGGAGGCACATTCGCCGCAACTGTAAAGTGCCGTAATATAGTTTCAGACAGTGCCGTGGGCGCGTTGCTGGACGAAATGCGCATGATGCAAACGGAAAAAGTAAAGGACACATCGCTTCAAAATTCTATTACTTATTTATCAGGCAATTTTGCCATTGGCCTTGAAGACCCTAAGCGCGTAGCTCAATACGCTATAAACATAGAACGATATCACATGCCCCAGGACTATTATAGAAACTATCTTAAAAATCTCAGCGCTGTTACAGCCGATGATGTAACAGACATGGCTATAAAATACATCAGGCCTGATCACGCTAACATAGTGGTATCTGGCAGCAAAGACGATGTAGCCAATAAATTAGCTAAATATTCTGCCGATGGTAAAATAGATTATTACGACTTCGCCGGCAAAACTATTGTACCGGCTCAGGCAATGGCAGCCCCTGCTGATATGACTGCTGATAAAGTATTTAGCAAATATATTGCCGCCATGGGGGGCGAAAAAGGAATAAACGGTGTCAAAGACATAAAAATAGTGGGCACCAGCTCAATGCAAGGCATGGCGATTACCATTACCGAAATGAAAAAAGCCCCCAATAAGTGGAAGCAATACATAGACGTAGCCATGGCAGGGAAAAATACAACTGTTCAGAAACAAGTGTTTAACGGCACTAAGGGTTACCAGGAAGCGCAGGGGCAAAAAGCTGACCTGGCAGGTGATGACTTGGACGAAGTAATACAGGATGCAGATATAACCATGGATTTGCACCCCGACAAATACGGCATCAAACGCACGCTTAAAGGAATGGAAAGCGTAAATGGCAGCAATGCCTATGTTTTGGATGTGGTTAATGGGAAGGGCAAGAAATCTGCGGAATACTATGATGCGGCCGACGGCCTGCTAGTTAGAAAAGTACAGGGAGAAGGAGAAAAGACACAAACATCGGATTATGCAGATTATCGCGAAGTGCCGGGAACTAACGGCTACAAAGTGCCTTATAAGGTTACCGAATCAGGAGCCGGTAACCCAACCATTACAGAACAAGTGCAAACTGTAGAAGTTAACAAAGGAATTATGGATACTGAGTTTGACTGATACGTAAAAAACAAAAGTGAAAAACACCGCCCGGTGTTTTTCACTTTTAGGTGGTCAAACGGATTGCAGTAGCGGCTATACAACTGCTTCCACAGCAACCCTCGTATACTTATAAACATGAGTTGGGTTAAGCAGCTTGGAACGCGCTCCCATAGCCATATTCACCGTAAGGTTAAAATCGTAGATCATAAACGAATCGGGAGTTATCTGCACGATGAACGTACGCAGCCATGACATGGGTTTTACTACTTTTATCTGCCAGTTTCTAAGCTGTAAGTTCCTGATTAATTGAAATGACGTTTTTACAGATTTTGAATTGGTGAATACCGTTAATTCCTGGCCATTAATCTCCAGGCTTTGCTCGTCATTATCTAATTTCCAACGACCTTGAAGCTGCTCTATTAACGCATTCAGTTCTATTTCCATCTTTGCTGTATTTTGGGTGGGAGTATGTAAAGTTCGGCTTTTTATCTGGCAATACTTAATCTATTTTCCGCAATTACATTTGCCCGGTGCCAAATAGAAGATATGGATTCAAAGGCCCGTGAAGATGACCTCGAGGGATTTCCAATACAGAACACAACAATTTGGCATTACCCTACCTTATATCATAAATATAAATTCCTTTGTATTCGCCAATCAGTTTTGATGTGTACGGCTCGTAAATAGGTGAATGTATGCGATTAGCATCTGTTATGATCATGTATTTTATACCATGCTCTTTACAATATTTTGGGTTATAAGTGTCAGCTCCGAAAAGATCAGATGTATAGCCCGGATTGCCAAAAATTGATAAAGTAATATTCGGAGTGCCGTCAGGCACAGACAATACGCTATCTGTTTCCGAAATTCCTATTTTCCTCAGGTATGGCTCAACTTCGTAAATAGCGGGATTATCTACCCCCATACTTTTGTCGCCATATCGCTGCAGTTGAATATATTGGTTATGATAAATACTAATAATCATCAGGCCTGCTAACGTCCCGTATACAGCAAATCGTGCGCGGTTTCCTAGTCTCGGGAAGATTTTTTTCTCGAACCATTGTATCACAGTAATACTAAGGAACGCTGCAGGCACAGCAAATAAGAGCATATAATAGTCGTGAATGAAAAAAGCTTTAAACCATAAAGGAGAATAAATTACGGCGAATATGATAATCCAAAGTGTTAAACACCGGAGAAATTTGTCTAATGATTTCCATTTTACGATATAAATGATCAAAAAAACGATGAGTAACAGTAAGATCGAAGTATGCTGAAAAATATCTCTATCGGAAGTAAACATCCGTAGTTGGAATGTTTTAAGTATTTCATCACTGCTCATTTCCCATATTGGATAGAACCCTTGCAGATTAATGTTGTTACCATTGACATTATTGTACCATTTTACAAATAAAAACCACGAAATAATACATAGTGTAACTGTTATCAGGCTTGTAAATAACAGTGTTGCGCTCTTCTTATTAATTTTCGCTGTTGTCGTTATATTCATCATTACCGGAGCAAAATACGCTACCCAAATTAGGCCGCCATCAGTAGGCTTTAACAGGCAGGAAAGGCTAAAAAAAACAGTGCTTATTGCTAGGTGTTTAAGTGCATTTGATTGCCTGTATAGCAGTATATAATACAGGCCAACAAACGAAAAACTTATTGCTGGTACATTCGGCAGGTAATTCACCGCATAAAAAAAATAATAAGGCGTTGATGCCAAAATGACCACAGTAAATAACGAAAGAAACAAATCATTTATCCATAGCCTGCAGCAAAGAAGCAGGTAATACAATCCTATAATGCAGGATAGAAACGTTAAACCTCTTATTATCCAGTAATGAAATCCAATTAGCCTGCACAACTTTGCAGAGAGGTAGTACAATATGGGGAACTCGCTGACAACGCGGCCCCCCCTGCCAATTAGATTGTAAGCTGAAGGAGTGAAGAAGTCGGAATTGCGCTGATAATATGTTTTCGTGTATGCGAGACAATCGCTTTGTCTGAAAATATGAGTAGACCTGGGAGGGAATTGTATTATACGAACTCCATCTCCTGCGAGGAATAAAAACGCTAATATAATAATCAGGACTAGCCCATGTTTTCGTTTGATCCAAGACAGCATAAATATTATAGCTATGGTTTTGCAATTTCCTTCTACAGGCTGTCTGTAGTTTAGGTTAAATCAGGTTAAAAGATTTCAAGATAGAAATTCCGTTCGAAGAAAATTTATTTTGATCGCGATTTATCTTACAAAGGACGTTGAATTTACTTAGGATTTCTGAAGTTCCTATATCTGAAAATACCGCATGTCAAAAACTGAGAATATATGCAATTCTAAATGGACGTGTTTATTTAAAAAAAAGTATCAGGAAGCCAATGGGTAACTGCACTGAAGAAAATTTGTGTAATACATGATTATCACATATTTGGTAGTATATAGGATAGTGCGCATTAAACCGACGAAAATATTTTCGCTATTAATTCTTGGAATTATTATTTAGATTTGAAAAATGAAATATACTATGATATTAATAGGCGGATTATTATTATCGGGTTGTAACTCGTTAATAAGTAGTCCTGCTGTATCCACTGAATGCCATGATGATAGCCTGAAGATGGTAGATATAATCAATAAACAAAACCTGCAGCTTGAAAGCATGGCAAGAGATTGGCAGGCCGGCAAAAGGTATAAGGACAGAGCAAAAATGAATGAAGATGAAAGTAAGCTGACACAGGACAAAACTAAATTACAGCAAGATGAAGCAGATTATAATAAAGATAAAAACAGCCTGAAAACCGATGAAAAATAGGACAGATACTAGGACTTGCCATATAATCGAGAAGTGAGTGTTGTAAATGGAGGTGAGTAAACCATATTTCGTATTAATGTTATCTCAAACAACTTAAAATAAATATCATGGAAAACACATTTATCGAAGAACTGTCAAACCTGTTTTCATCCAAAAAGGAAAATGAAGCTGAAAACGAGACTGATAACGCGGACAACAAAACTGCTGAACAAATAAAAGAAGAAAAAGACGACGAAGAAGCTTCCGAAATCAACAATGAGGAAAGCCTGGCTTAGTAATCCTCGATCAATAAATAGGGGAATTAGTTTCCTTTTGCTGTACAGTTTGCAAAATTTCACTTTATCTCCACCCTTTCTCCGTAATAACTTGCCTGTTTGTTCAAGACGAGGTCAAGCGCCATTCGCACCCTGGCCAGCTTTTCGCGAAAGGTAGCATCCCATAACGATCCGCCGTCGGCAGCATTAAAGGCTATCGCATGAATACGTTTGTGATTGGCAATAAACAGCGCCCTACGATTGTGGAAGGATTGGGAAATTATAGTTATTTTAGTTTCCCCGAAAATATCTCGGCAGCGAAGTATGCTATCCAGCGTGCGGTAACCAGCATTGTCCATATATATTTTATTTGCCGGTATTCCGCGGGCTATAAGGTCTTGTTTCATCAATGCCGGTTCATTATAAAAAGCAATACTGTCGCCACTTACGATAATGTAATCTACTTTCCCGGCCATGTATAAGGTAACAGCCGCATCAATTCGATTTTGATAATAAGGGTTTATCATGTGCCGAGCTTTGTCCTGGTATTTCGCAGTTCCCAATAAGAGCCCGACCTTATTTTTGGGAATTGCGTTAACGTCAGCGTACAATTGTTTTTCTGTTGAGCTATTTACCCAATAATTAATGCCTGCTATGATAGCAAAAAATATAAAAATAAAGGCTACAAGCATATAGCGCAGAAAGCGTTTAGACATAAACGGCCACGAAAGAAATGCTAATATAGCTATTAGTTTCAATCTTTTAAAAGAGGCCCTTCTTATGAGGATAAAAACCTTATTCCCAGCTTTATGATTTTAGCAATCAAACAACTATCTTTGCACACTTCAAATTAAACAATACACATAAATGATGACTCTTTTTTACCTCGTACCTGCATTTGGTATACTGGCTTTGTTGTACACATTTTTTAAGAGCGCCTGGGTGAGCAAACAGGAAGCCGGTAATGAGCGGATGACTGAAATCGCCAAATACATTGCTGAAGGCGCTATGGCATTTCTCAAGGCCGAATATAAAGTGCTGGCTTACTTCGTTGTCATTGCCGCATTGTTACTTGCTGTTATGGGCTACAGCAGTTCTAACTGGCTGATAGCTGTGGCGTTTGTCATTGGTGCATTTTTTAGTGCATTGGCTGGTTTTATCGGTATGCGTATTGCTACCAAAGCCAATGTGCGTACGGCCCACGCTGCCCGCACCAGTTTAAGCAAAGCATTAGCAGTATCTTTTGGTGGCGGCTCTGTAATGGGGCTTGGCGTTGCAGGCCTTGCAGTGCTTGGTTTAGGAGGCTTATTTATTGTTTTATTAATGCGCTTTGCACCTGAAGTATTTCATTTAATGCCTAACGTTATCTATAGTGCTGATAAAACAATGGCAGATAATGTAAAATTAGCTATTGAGGTGCTGACAGGCTTTTCCCTCGGCGCAGAAAGCATTGCACTTTTTGCGCGCGTAGGTGGGGGCATTTATACTAAAGCCGCAGACGTAGGCGCTGACCTGGTGGGTAAAGTGGAAGCAGGAATCCCTGAAGATGATCCCCGCAACCCCGCTACTATTGCCGATAATGTGGGCGATAATGTTGGTGACGTAGCCGGTATGGGCGCTGATTTATTTGGTTCTTATGTTGCAACAGTTCTGGCAACAATGGTGTTAGGACAGGAAACTATTTCAATTGATCAGTTCAATGGTTTTGCGCCTATTTTGCTTCCTATGCTCATTGCAGGTACCGGCATTTTATTGTCTATAGTAGGCACGTTATTCGTCAGGATATCCGACAATGCAGGCTTAAGCACTAAGGCTGTGCAAAATGCCCTGAATATGGGTAACTGGGGTTCGATTGTGCTCACAGCTATCACTTCTTATTTCCTGGTTATGTACTTGTTGCCAGATACGCTTACGCTAAGAGACATTCCTTTTACTAAAAATGGAGTTATAGGCGCTATTATGGTCGGCCTTGCGGTGGGCACATTAATGAGTATGATCACTGAATACTATACCGCCATGGGTAAGCGCCCGGTGTTGAGTATCATACGCCAGTCTTCTACAGGAAGCGCTACAAATATTATTGGGGGACTCGCAGTGGGTATGGAAAGTACCTTCTTACCTATTTTGGTTTTGGCGGCTGGCATATATGGCGCACATGCATGTGCGGGATTATACGGTGTAGCAATTGCAGCAGCAGGTATGATGGCTACTACCGCTATGCAACTGGCCATTGATGCCTTTGGCCCCATAGCCGACAATGCGGGTGGTATTGCCGAGATGAGTGAATTGCCCAAGGATGTGCGCGAAAAAACAGATATCCTGGATGCAGTAGGCAATACTACGGCTGCTACAGGTAAGGGTTTTGCCATAGCGTCTGCAGCGCTTACTTCGCTGGCTTTGTTTGCGGCTTATGTTGGCGTGGTTGAAAAAAATGGGTATGACCTGCACAATGCGATCAACATTTACCATGCAGATGTGCTTGCAGGTTTATTTGTTGGCGCTATGATACCCTTTATGTTCTCTTCACTCGCTATCCGTGCTGTAGGGGAAGCTGCAATGGCAATGGTGGAAGAAGTGCGCCGCCAGTTTCGTACTATTCCCGGCATCATGGAAGGCACGGGCAAACCAGAGTATGATAAATGCGTGGCTATTTCTACAAATGCTTCGTTGAAGAAAATGGTGCTGCCCGGCGCTCTTACTATTATTTCACCGCTATTGATTGGGTTTATCCTCGGCCCGGAAGTATTAGGTGGTTTCCTGGCAGGGGCTACTGTGAGCGGTGTACTGATGGGTATGTTCCAGAACAATGCCGGTGGCGCATGGGATAATGCAAAGAAATCTTTTGAAAAAGGCGTAGAAATTAATGGCGAGATCCACTACAAAAAATCAGAGCCGCACAAAGCATCTGTAACCGGTGATACAGTAGGCGATCCGTTCAAAGATACTTCAGGCCCATCTATGAACATCCTGATCAAATTGATGTCTATTGTGGCGCTGGTTATAGCACCTACTATTGCTTCACTCCATAGTAAGGATGCAGGTCATACTACTGCTGTCGCTCCTGTAAAAACAGAAGTGAACGTTGCTGCAAGTGTGCCGCCTGTAGCACCTGCCGGGCGGAACTAAAAATCCTTTTATACACTAAAAATATTAACGCCCTGAACGTAATTGTTCGGGGCATTTTTTTGTTTTGCCATAAAACGGTTTTCAAAGAGCATTTGCAAATAACCTTTTTTTGATCAGCGCAAGAAATAGGTTTATAGTTAGCTTTGTTTTTTAATGTTAATTCCGACAGGACAAATGTTAATCCGCCACAGTTATCTTCGTGACATCTTTTTACTCTCTAAGTTATGTTTGAAATGAAAATAACTTTATTATTACTCCTGACTGGCTCATTCCTTTTTTCATGCAACGGGCATACGGCAAAGCAGAATCAATCGCTCGTTTCAGACAGCGCTAATATATTAACTGATGCGCAGCACACAGAATTCAACAGGCTATACAAATTGCATGAAGAAAAAACAAGTAATCAAATTGCGCTTCTTACAATAGACCATAATAAAACGGACATGGATTTGCACGATTATGGTAAGGTCTTGTTTAACAAGCGCGGGGTTGGACAGCGAGGTAAAAATAATGGATTGCTGATTTTGTTCTGCATGAAATGTAAAAGACTGGAAATACTTTCGGGGCGAGGTACAGAAAAAATTTTAACCGACAGCTTAGCAAAGGGCATCATAGACAATTTTATGATACCAAAATTCAGAATAGGGAAATACTACGATGGCATACTTGATGGAAGCAATGCAATTATTTCATTTTTGGAAAAACCGGGGAATGAAATAAAATAGTTGCGGGTTGGTCATTCAGGAATAATGAAATAAATATATTTCGTCTATCCCGGCGGCGGAAAAACTATCATTGTTTTACATTATTTTTTGCAACATTTAGAAAAGTGAAGCCAAAAGTTTACATTTGCAGTGCTATAAAATAAGTATACATACGTCATGTCTCACGATATACACAACACCCAGCACGATCAGTCTAAAGAACAGAAAGTTTCGGTAGTCTCTTTCAAGAACTCATTTTGGCTCATTATTATTATTGTTGGCCTCTTTATTGCTGCGCTCAACTTTATTAAAGCGGAAAGCGGCGGAGAGGAAGGTGGCAAGGAAAGTACTGAAATGAAGGGTGCCGCGAATGCCCCCACTGAAAGAGCTGATATGCAAGCAGAACAGCCAAAACAAACTGAACCATCTCCTCCTGATTCTGCTTTTAAAGCGTCAAAATAAGATCTAACAGCCACCAGTTACGAATGCACAAAAACGACGTGATCGTGGTTACCGGCGCAGCCGGGTTTATTGGCAGTTACCTGGCCGGTTATCTAAACCATCTAGGTTTTGACCAATTGGTTTTGGTTGATGATTTCTCTGTCAGCCAAAAGGCTGCAAACCTTGAGAATAAAAAATACATTGACAAAGTAGACCGGGAACTTTTTTTTGAGTGGCAGCAAAGCCACCCCGACTTTATTAAATATGTTTTTCATCTCGGCGCCCGTACAGATACTACAGAGATGGATTATGCGGTGCATAAGAAGTGGAACCTGGATTATTCAAAACGCATTTGGGAGCTGTGCGCAGAAAACCACCTACCCCTGGTATATGCATCTTCAGCGGCCACTTACGGAAATGGGGAGTATGGCTACACGGATGACCATGACATAGTATCAAAACTACAGCCATTAAATCCTTATGGCGTTTCAAAAAATGAATTTGACATTTGGGCACTGAAACAATTGAGTGCCCCGCCTTTTTGGGCAGGCCTGAAATTTTTTAACGTTTTTGGACCCAACGAATACCACAAGGGACGTATGGCATCGGTGATTTTTCATGCCTGGCACCAGATAAAAGAAAAAGGATCAGTAAGGCTATTCCGCTCCCATAACCCTGACTATAATGACGGTGAGCAAATACGCGATTTTATTTACGTAAAAGACGTAGTGGACGTTTGCGTTTGGTTAATGGAACATCAACCTGCAAATGGCCTATATAATACCGGGACGGGTAAGGCGCGCACCTTTAAGGACCTGGTCAAAGCAATATTCAACACCATGCACCTGCCCGAGAACATTGAATATATAGATACTCCTATTGACATCCGCGACAAGTACCAATACTTTACTCAGGCAAATATGAATAAGCTGCGAAACGCAGGCTACAACCGCCCCTTTTATTCTTTAGAATCAGCTGTCGAAGAATATGTAAGCCAATACCTGGAACTAGAAAAACATTTCTAAAATGGAACGCTCCTGGTGTCCGCCCAAAAGGGACGAGAAGTTACCAATGCGCGAGACTATTCGTTTTTGGGTTTTATGATTTGGTTGCCGTAATAAGACCTCAGTTAGTTTCCGGGCATTACCTGATCACAGTAAACTTACTGTAGTAACGGTTCACTCCACTTTGCAGCACACATACATACATACCCGGGGGCAACATATCTACCGGTATGCCAGCGTAGTCTACATTCCCCGGCATGGCTTCTGAAAACATTTGCTGCCCTTCCATATTCATAAAGCTGATCTGCACCTCATCCTGCAATATACCACTCCATTTTATATTCAGCTTGTCGCTTGCAGGGTTCGGGAAGACCTCCACTTTGCCATGTTCATTTACCGCAGGAACTCCCACATGGGTAATAATAATTGGCGTATATACTTTGTTTTTATACATTTCAAGCCCGCCTTTGTTATTGCCTGTTACCATATAGAAATTGCCGTCGTTATTCAAATCGCCTATAGCTACAGTACTACGAAGGCCGGAGTAAATACCCCTGGGAGTGCCGGGATTATTGTATTGATTGCAGGCCGAGTCCACAAAAGCGAAGTCTGCGTTGAGCATTGAATAAGTGGCCGTTGTATCCCCGCTTTGAAAACCTGTGTACTCATATATATTTCCTGAACCGGCGCCCACCAGCAGATAATCTGTTCCTGTGCTATCTATGGGCCCAATCCACGGAGCACTGTAATTGCCATAAGTAAGATTGGAATCTGCTGTAATATTCCCAAGCTCAGTGGTAATAAATTTCAGCTTAATGACACCCGGAGTAGTGCTTACATTCTGGTAATACTGCAAAGTGCCAAAAAGATTGCCTATGATCAGATCTTTTTTACCGTCCCTATCTATATCATAAATAAAAGGGGCCGCATATCCTACAACGTTTATTGGGCTATCGTTCATATCTTTAAGTGTGATGTCTTCCAACTCCCAACGAGGCGCTACCGAGTCACTTGCTGCCATATTCTTAAAATAAGATAAAGTGCCGTCTGAATGGCCCACTATCAGATCAGCTTTACCATCATTGTCGATATCACCTATGGCCGGGGCCAGGCCCTGGAAATTAATTGCATTTAACCCGAGAAAATCATTGGTTTGCAATGTGAACGACGGGTGGCCGGGGGTGCTGGTGTTTTTATAGTAAGATATTCGGCTGCGCAACTGGCCTGTTGCGGTTTGGAAATAGCCATCCGAACCTACAAATAAATCGGGCTTGCCATCCTTGTCATAGTCAAAATAGGTAGGGTAGGAGCCTGTACCAATATCTATTGTCATATCGGTCATAAAGGAATCAGACTGGAACCGCCAGTCAGGCACACCCGGAGTAGAATAATTTTTGTAGTACCAGATCGTATTATAGTTTTCACCTTTTAGGTTGGGGCTTATAAGCAAGTCTTTTTTACCGTCCTGGTCTACATCTATGTTAAACGCCGCAGGCCATTCAGATATCTCTACTTGTTTTCCGCCAGCCTGTGATTGCCACATGGTATCCTGCGAAACCATAGAATCAGGGCCGGTAGGGTTATCGGGTATCCGGCCATTTTCAAGAAAGGTCATTTCATTGTAAGAGACGCTGCCATCTAGGTAATCGTAATCCCCATCCATATCCCAGTCGAACAAGCATGGGGTATTTCCGGAGTGAGTCGTACGTGAACTGCCGCCGGACTCTCTGTGCAGCCCTGATTCATCGCACTCATAAGCAAGCTCGTGAGTACGGATATAGGCCTGAAGCACTTTGCCCCAGCAACGGCTTTTCAGGTCTATATGAATACTGTCGGCAGGCAATCCCATTTCCACCTGCATATTTTGATACAAGTTCATCGTATAACCGCCAATATCAAAGGAAATAATGTCCAGATCTCCGTCATTGTCCACGTCTACTACAGCCGGAATATCACTGGGGTTATTAAAAGCATTGGCAGGACCGCCAGCATGGGCGTCATTGTTGTAGAACAGATTCTGGTAAAAAGTGAAGCACAATTGGTTCGCGGAATTGTAATATCCCCTGTAAACAGAAACACCAAACTCTCCCTGGTGCCACATATCAGGAATCCCATCACGGTTATAATCAGCTAATATCAGGTAATCATATGCCGCAGGAAAGTTAAGGGCATAGTCTGGTGCGTACCGGTAGTTTGGGTGGCCCGGAGTGCCCATATTCAGAAATGTCCGGACACTGTTCCACGGTTCAAAAACAACAATGTCCTGTAAGCTGTCATTGTTAATATCGCCCATGGTGATCTGCGGATTATTAAAACCACCACACCATGCCAGCGTTTGCTCATAGCCGTATGCGTAGACTTTTACGGTGCTGTCATGCTGATAAAACTTAACCTGGGCACTTCCAGCGAAAGGCATGGCTATGATCAAAGCCAGAACGAGTAGACGGGTATGTGTTTGCATAGGTAAAATATTAGTGTTAAAGTTACTAAATATCAATTAGAACAAAAATTTATTTTCAATATTTTTCAAGGAGTTTGTTGACATATCTTACCTAACATTTCCGCACATTTTGACAAAGTGAAACTTTCCTCCAAAGTTCTGCAGTGGAAAAATGTGAACCAAATTGAAAGGATATAGCTACTGCCTGACATAGCTGTTGGTAGAGTTTTTTAATTTGTAAATGTATAATTAATTATTAGTCCTTGCTAATATTAATTGTTAGTTTAACAATATTTTATAGATTTTTCAAACTTTATGCGAATTGGTTATTTTCAATCGTCATATTATAATTCTCGATTTAATTTACACCATAAAAAGGGTAAATTATGGGTCGGTATGTCATGGTATAATTAAAATGCGAATTAGTTATTTTCAATAGTCATATTATAATTTTCGATTTTATTTACATCATAAAAAGGGTAAATTATGGTAAACGGAATGTCATATTATAGTTAAAATCTTCACGTTGTAAAAAAAGTGGTATTTTATTTTTAATATATTACGAAAATATATATTTATATATAATATAATTTATGTTTTATGAACTGATCTATTAAGATTACTTTTATCAATAAAACATCATAATTTTATGATTCAGAAGATAAATATGAATTAACCCGAATGAAATACCTTTATTGCACTATCTATTTTATTATTTGCTCTGTAATGAATGCTGGCGCCCAAATTGCACTTTACCAGCGCGATAGCAGCATTAAAATTTATGCTTACGGACAAGAGCGCACTCTCGCCTGGTGCGGAGGGTTTAATAATCCACAATTTGCTATGGGCGACCTGAACAATGATGGGTTACAGGACCTTGTAGTTTTTGAACCTTGGAATAGTGTTCGTACGTTTATCAATAAAGGCACAGCGGGCCATCCAAACTATGTATATGCCCCGGAGTATGCGCTTAATTTCCCGGCTGTATATGATTATATGATTTTGGCAGATTATAACCGCGACGGGATCCCTGATCTTTGGCTGCAGGGGGAATATGGTGTTGCCGTTTATACTGGGTATTACAATGCTGAAAATCAAGTATGTTTCCATTTTTACAAGAACCTTTTCTATGATAATGTTATTGGTGCCACAGGGCCTATTTATTGTTTTAATAACCCCAGTGATATTCCAGCAGTAGTGGATATAGACGGTGATGGCGACCTGGATATTGTTTCATACGATATTGGCGGTTATATAATGTCCTGGTATAGAAATATGCAGGTAGAAGATTCCTTGCCTGCTGACAGTATTAGTATCGATCTGGCAACCCATTGCTGGGGTAAAGAAATTCAGGGCTATTACCGCACTTTTTTGCTTGGTTATGAATGTGATGATTCAGATCTGACCGGATTACCGCCCTATTTTAGAATGCCCGGCGGTGGAACGCGCACCACGCATACCGGTGGTACGACCTGCCTGTTTGACTATGATATGGACGGCGATTATGATTGTCTTTATGGGAGCATCAGCTACAACTCAATGACCTTAGGCACAAATGGGAGAATACCCTACAACCCGACAGGGTCTGATTCAATAGTTTCGCAGGATACGGCGTGGCAATCGGGAGGGGTTCCTGTTAATATGTATTCCTGGCCTGCGGCATTTAACGTGGATGTAGATCAGGATGGTAAGAAGGACTTATTGATATCGCCTAACCTGCAAGGCGAAAACTATAATTGCATCTGGTATTATAAGAATTACTCCACTCCGGGCGTGGCCGACTGGCGTCTTCAGTCTGATTCTTTTCTTACAGATCAAACCATTGATCTCGGCACAGCAGCCTATCCGATACTGTACGATTACAACAAAGATGGCAAGCCAGACCTGCTCATCGGCTCGGATGGCTATTTCCAAAATAGCAGCGGGCACCTGCGCAGCCGCATCTCCTATTACCAGAATACAAGCACACCCGGCAATCCATCCTTTACTTTGCAATCAACTGATTTTCTAGGTATAGATTCATTTAATTTTCAAGGGGCTGCACCTGCTGTGGGCGATATAGATAATGACGGCATTGATGATTTAATCATTGGCCACACTGATGGCAAACTGTCCTACTTTAAGAATATGGCTGCAAGTAATACCGTGCAACCTGTATGGCAACTGGCTTCGCGTGTGCTTACCGATGTGGATGGGGATACTATTAATGTGGGAGCGTATGCGGCACCCATCATTTATGATGTGGACAAAGATGGCAAAAAGGACCTTGTGATAGGAAATATACTTGGCACGATACAGTATTACCAAAATGTAAGCACAGTGCCCGGCGTTATAGCATTAAAGTTCGTTACCGCAAACCTTGGCAATGCGGTATCAGACCCGGATATAAGCTATGGTAACTATAGCGCACCATTCATTGGACCAATAGACAGTACAGGCACAGATTATCTTCTTTTGGGGGCTGGTTCCGGCAACGTTTATCAGTTTAGTGGTATTGGCAGCGGGGATACTTCACTTACATACACATTGCTGAATTCAGATTTTGCTTTCGTTGACTCGCAGTGCAGTGAATATAATCATCCGGGTACCGAGTATGGTATATACTCCGGGCTGCGCAGTACACCCACGGTAGGTGATATTGCAGGCGATGGCAGCCTGTACATGATAGCAGGCAATAACAAAGGAGGCGTGGAGCTATACAAGCAGAGATACGTATATCCGAGTGCCGTGCCCACAGTCAATAAAAATGAAACTGGTAAAGTGGCTGTATATCCTAACCCTGCTAATGATCTGCTCACCATAAAATGGAGCGGCATCACCCAACCTCTTGTGCAAATCAGCGTGATAAATATGGCGGGCCAGCAACTGTACGCTACAACGGCTGCTGCATCTGCCAACCATGCTGTCATACCTGTATCTATGCTGCCTGGCGGCATGTATGTTTGTGTGCTGCAGGGTGGTGTGAATAGGTATTACAACAAGTTTACCATACTTAGGTAAAGCCCTTATTTCCTTAACGGTGAATCAGGCTCCTTAAGAAAATGCTGATACACTAATTTATCGGCGAGGCCGGGCAGGAGTTTATTAAGCCAGACAGCGAGCTTTCCCTGGGTGGTCATTACAATGGTACGTTTTCTTTTTTCCACACCGTCTATAATAATGCGGGCGCACTCTTCTGCACTCATCAGCTTACCTTCATCCAGCGGTGTTTCTGCCTGGGGTGTGCCGTCCTTGCTGCGGGCTACGTTGCGGATATTAGAAGCAGTGAAACCCGGAGATACCCACATTACATGCACGCCGCTGTACAGCAATTCAGTGCGCAAGGCTTCAAAAAAACCCTGCATTGCGAATTTAGATGCCGAATACCCTGTGCGGCCCGGAAGGCCCCTGTAACCAGCAATGGAAGATACAGAGGCTATAACGCCTTTGTGTTTCAATATAGACGGCAATGCATATTTGGTGCAATAAACTGCTCCCCAGAAATTAATGTCCATAAGCTCCTTGATCACAGCAAGGTCCACATCACGAAACAATGCCCGCATACTGATGCCTGCATTATTGATGAGCACATCCACCGTGCCCCAATGCTGTATTACTGCATCAATAAAGGCTTTGCAGTCGGCTTCCACACTCACATCTGCCCTGAAGCACAACAAGTTATCCGACTGATCAAACTGGGCTCGCAATTTCTCCAGGTTCCGGGCACACACAGCCACTTTTGCACCTCGGGAGAGTGCTGTCTCGACTAAAGCTTTTCCTATACCCGAAGAACCACCTGTTATGACAACAATTTTATTTTTTAAGGACATCTCTATTTAGTTATTGGGAATTCCCTCCTTCGCAAAAGCTTCGGCGGGCGAAGGAGATTGTTTTTTGATAATTTGAAATTTGCTTTTTATTTGTACGCTTTTTTTACGAGGTAATAATAGGGCTCAAAAAGATGGTTCCTGAATATATTACTGCCGGTATCGGGATAACGTTTATAATACTCTTCATCCGGCTCAAAAACAATTGGCGTGCCGGCCCGCATATAGTTGAAGCTCGTTGTATATCGAGGTTGTTCATATTCGGGCATAAATTTCTTCACCCTTTTGTACAGTACTCTTCCGAGATACTTATCAAACTTGCGTTGTGCTTTATGCGTTGACTTCGACATCCGGGTATAGATATGCCCGGCAAGCAGTCGAACAATGAATTTTTGCTTTTGCAAAGCTGCCTTGACATGTGTAATAGGATTCACTTTATTAAAGTCATTTACCGTTTGTATAGAAAATGGCGTTTCCGGCACCCAGTCGGCAGCGTTTACAATAGTAAATGCCCAGCCGCCCCTGGTAGCGTTTTCAAAGTCGTAAGCAAAATATAGATTACCCGGCTTGGGCGCTGCACTGCAATACGATTTAATCACCAGATCTTGCGGCAGCTTTCCCTCTGCCATCTGGCAATGAAGATAAGCGCTCAGCAGCAACGCCAATACTCCGCCCTGGCTATGCCCTTCCACTATTATTTGTTTCACTCCCTGGGCGTAAGCTCTCTGTATCTTATCCACAATGTCGGGGGCCATACTACCCATGCCTATAGCCCAGCCTATGTGTACCATAGCCTTAGGGTCATTGGCAAACTTATAATTAAAAGTGTAGGCATTGGTTAATTTTATAGAGCCCACAGCAGGTATCATTGCACTGTATAGATTTTCCAGCCAGCTATCTAGTGTACCTATAGTGCCGCGGATATTTATAACAATGATGGTCTTCTCTTTATTTTCCCATAAAGACCATTTGTTATGCAGGCCCATTTCGGGAGAGCTATATACCTCCTGATAGTTGGTTTCTTTGGGTATTTCGCCGCTTGCGTAAAAGGTGCCACGGCCAGCGACCCTTTGCAGCATGCCTTCGTACTCCGCCGGATCAAAACCTGGTTTTAGAGTTTGAGCTTGCGTTGCAGTATAAAGAAGAAGAAAGATAACAATCAGGTTTCTCATGCTAACTCTAAGTTAAAGAAATTTATGAATGGCTAACAACAACCTCTAATATAGCAACCTCACTTTAATGGTTTCTTTAACCAGGGTTAATAGCTCCGCTGCATTTTTAGAAACTTCGTGGCTAATGTCTAACACTACATACCCGATCTCCTCATTTGTTTTAAGATATTGACCCAGAATATTGACCCCATTGGCCGATAATACCGAATTGATAGCAGACAGCACCCCTGGCACATTTTTATGAATATGCAGGATCCTATGCGTGTTTTCCTGCACAGGGAGTATTAATTCAGGAATAGAAAGAGAACCGCTGGTTGCACCGCTTTCGACATACTGTAATAATTTATTGCTTACATCGAGCCCTATATTCGCCTGGGCTTCTTCTGTGCTGCCACCTACATGTGGGGTCAGCAATACATTGTTCATTTGCTGTAAAGGGGATGTAAACGGATCTCCATTCGCGGCCGGCTCACCAGGGAATACATCTATAGCAACACCAGATAATACACTAGCTCTAAGGGCCGAACTGATAGCGGAAATATCTACGACCTCGCCTCGTGCATAGTTAATAAGAATAGCGCCCTTTTTACATTGCAGAAGCGTATCATTGTTGATGAGGTTATGGGTAGATGAGGCGCCAGGTGTATGAATGGAAATAATATCGGCAACGGCTAACAAGTCATTTAAGCTTTCCGCAGCAATCGCATTGCCAAGGGGCAGTTTATTACTGGTATCATAAAAAATGACTTTCATACCAAGGCTTTCCGCCAATACGCTCACCTGGCTACCGATATTGCCATAGCCGACAATGCCGATGGTTTTCCCGCGCAGCTCATGGCTGTTGCTTGCATCCTTCATCCATATGCCTTCATGCATCAACTTATTTTTTTCAGGTATGCGGCGTATCAGCATAATAGATGCTCCAATAACCAACTCGGCGACGGAACGCGTATTAGAGTATGGAGCATTAAAAACCACTATACCCTTACGCATTGCGGCAGTGATATCCACCTGGTTAGTGCCAATACAAAAACAGCCAATGCCCAAAAGCTTATTGGCTGCATCGAGTATCTTTCGGGTAACCTGTGTTTTGGAACGGATACCCAGGATATGAACATCGCCTATCCTGTTCACCAGTTCATCTTCTGACAAGGAAGACTTCAAAATTGTTATGTTATTATATCCATTTTGCTTGAAAACATTAACGGCTTCTTCGTTGATGTTTTCAAGCAAGAGAATGTTTAGTTTGCCTTTAGGATAGCTGGTGGACATAAATAAAATGTAAGCTTAGTTGTGAAGAATGATATTGGTTGGAAGCAGTAAGAAGAAGGTGGTGTTATTCAAAAGTCGTTTTCATCTTCTTTTTGAATTCCGCTAATGTTTCCGGGTCTTTTTCATCCGCTAAAATCCTTTCCAATGCTGCTTTTACCATATAAACCCGCTTATTGCCGGCATCAGCCTCCTGCTTGTCGTCAGATTTTTCATTTTCTTTTTCACTAGCACCTACCTGGAATAACATAGCGGCAAGCGCCGACTTGTATGCTTTCAGCCCTTCAGTTTCAATGAGCCTAACATAGATATCTACTCCCCTGCGAAAAGACTCATCGCTTTTTACCTTTTTAAGATAATTGTCAAGGCTGGCAGCGAATAGAAAGCGTTTGGTGTTAAACACATATTGAGCATGCTTTTCGTAGTTTACGATATCGTTGTCCGCGGCTTTTTTACCTATTACATTCCACACTGCTGTTTCCAGACCGCCGCGTGGTTCATTATAGATGAGGTCTTTTGCAACGACGTACGCAGTATCCTTGTCAATCTTATAAAGTGCGTCAAGTGCTGCGCCTGCCAGCGCATAAGAGCTATAGCCCAGGGCCTTTACCATGTATTTTTTTGCTGACGTAACTTTCCACTCGCCCAATACTTCAAATGCCGCAGCACGTACCAGTTTATCACTGTCGTTTGTGGCTATATATATAGTGAATTCCGTCCATTTTTTGTGATAATGCTCTATGTCCACGTTTTTTAGCTGGGTCATCAGGTACTTGCGTATACCTGCCATCCGGTCATCCAGGGCAAGGTCAATCAGGGCTTGTGAGCTTGAGTCAGACATAAGCCTGCAAGCCGCAGCCACAGCCAGTTTTTTGTTGATATAGTCGCCTGTCCTTTTGTACTGCACCAGCCATTGGGCGGGCGTCTTATTTTCCTTTATTTCGCCGGGCAATACATTGTAACAATCCGGTACGATCACGGGCCTTTTACCCTTCTTATAGGCATATGTAAAAGTATCTGTGCGCCTGGTAATATTCCAGTCAACAACCGATGACTCATGGTCATATATAACCGCCGCATTTAATGGTAAGCGATAAATAAAGCTGTCGCTTTGCTCCTGTGTTACCGTAACAAAGAGCTTTTGCACAGTGTCATTATAATCATAATGCACCCTGAGCACAGGATGGCCACTGCGGAAATACCATTCATTAAAAAACCAATTCCAGTCCTGCCCGGTAACCTCTTCCACCGCCAGCCTCCAGTTATGGGCTTCGGCAGAATGAAGGGCGTTCTTAGTGAGGTAGCTGTTCATTGCTTTGTCAAATGCGTCATCTCCCATTAGTTTGTTCATGTACCTAAGTATGGCGCCGCCCTTATTATACGAAACATGGTCAAACATATCTTCCCGGCTATCATAATAAAAACGCACCAGCGGTGGATCATTATATTTAGCTCCGCCAATATAGCCTTGCAGGTCATTATAGGCTAATTCGTCGCCAGACACCTTCCCATAATAATTGGTGCGCCAAAGCTGTTCGCCATAATTGGCGAAAGATTCATTTACAGTTAGGTTGCTCCAGGATTCACAAGTTACATAATCGCCAAACCACATGTGGAACAGCTCATGAGATACTACATCTTCCTGGCTGCGATCTGATATTTCCCGCGCGTCTCCGTTCATAAATTCGCCAAAAAGCGATGCTGTAGTGTTTTCCATGGCGCCCGAAATATAGTCGTGTACCACTACCTGGCTATACTTATTCCAGGGGTAGGGTACACCCGTTATCTCAGAAAAGTAATCCATCATTTCGGGTGTATGCTGAAACATCAAAGACGCATATGGCTCATATTCAGGCTCTACGTAATAGTTCACTTCTTTTTTATTCCAGTTCTTTTTTACAATGCTATACTTACCTATTGCGAACATTACTGCATATGCCTGTATAGGCTGGTCCATTCTCCAAACATCAGTGCGCGAGCCATCTTTTTCTTTCCATTGTTTTACCAGGGCGCCATTGCCCAAGGTAGTAAAACTGTCCGGCACAGTAAGCTCCACCTGCGTAGTGAAACGGCTGTTGGGCTTATCAATAGTGATCATCCAGTGCGAGTTGGATTCCGTTTCGCCCTGTGTCCATATCTGTGCTGGCTTATGTGGTATGCTGTAGTCGGAGTTGATAAAATACAGACCCCTGTCCTCCGAAATAGCGTTGCTGCCGCCGGTTGGGGCAGTATAAGGCAGTGCGGTGTACTTAAGATAAAGTTCAATGCTGTCGGTATGGCTGTAAGCCTGCGCGAATCGAATTTTTAGCTGGTCATTTTCATACGTGTAGTCGAGGTTGGTATTTCCCTTTTTGCCGGTAAGTTGCACACTGTCTATGCGCATACCCTTAGCATCCAATACAAGCGTATCGGTAGTATACAAAAACGGCCGCAACTTAATCCATTCTCTTGCATCGGCGCTTTTCCTGATCCAATCAAAATGAAGTGCAATTCGCGTATTCCTGATTTCCCATATCCTGGCGGGAGTGGCACGGTAAGCAGGTGGCCCCGGCGGAGCAGTTACGGTGAGTGTATCGAGGGTTACATGCTGCGCGGAATCTACAGAGGAAGTTTGCGCGTTGCTATTGATAATACCAAACAATAGCATCAGTAATATAAAAATATGTTTCATTAATTATTTTAGTAAGCCGGCAAAAATAGCATTAATGTTGAAGATATTTATGGCGAGCGACCGGAATAAGTGCAACAACCCGGCGGCCATTTCCAGCACAGTATTTAAAAAGGATACCCAATACCAATGTTGAATATAAGATTATTAGTCCGCCAACTGCCACTGGAAAAATCAATTTTATTGAACACCCATTTCTCGTTATTGGGGAGCCATGGCTCCAGCACAGGCATTCCCAAATCAAGGCGCAGGATGAGTATCTTAAAATCGAACCGCAAACCAAAACCGACATCAGCGGCAAGCTGTTGGTAAAAGTTGGAAGTAAAAACACCGCCCGGTAAGTTTGGGTTACTATTATACAGCCAGATATTGCCCATGTCGTAAAAAAATGCGCAGTTCACGAATTTATAAATACGTTGGCGTATCTCGGCATTAAATTCCAGTTTTATGTCGCCTAATGTTTCTATGTATTTCGTGGAGTTGGTGGAACTAAGTGCATCAAAAGTACCTGGCCCTACCAGCCGGGAGGGGAAGCCACGCAAATCGCTGTTACCACCTGCCCAGAATTGTTTTATGTTGGGCAACTCCTCTGAATTGCCATATGGAATGCCAATGCCAGCCATCAGCCGGGATGCAATCCAGGTGGCATTGGAAAAATGGTGATAATACCTGAAATCAGGCTGCAGCTTTATATACTGCGCATAAGTGGCGCCTAATAGCGTCTGTGGGTTTTTTTCATAATTTGCATTTTCTGCCAGGCCGAGAATATTCCCTGATAAGTCAATAAGCCCATCAAAAAAATATGCATTTTTCTTTGGAATACCTGTTTGTGAGTTGTAGGTAAATTCGTAAGTCGGCCCTATAATGATGCCATTAAATATTAGGTTGCCATACAGCAGGTTAAGGTCTTGCGCATTACCCAGCGTATCTGTTTTTACATAGGTGAAATTGAACGGATAGAACTGGTGTTCCACGTGCGGGCCGCTTTTCCAATCATAACCGTAGGAAGCGGTATAGGAGTTGATGCGCAGCAGGTTAGACTCCGATTCGAAATTGTATTTTAGTTTTATAATAGACCGTGGCAGGAACTGGCTGGAAGTTTGAATGTCCATGAAAGGAACAACGAAACGGGGGAAAGAAAGGTCTGTCTCGGCGCCAAAATTATAAATATTAGGTTCTTTTACTACACCGGTAAATTGCTCTTCAAAGCCGCCCGTCACCTTAACGAGCAACTCTTCAGCCCCTTTAAACATATTTCTGTCTTTCCAGCTAGTGCTGCCTTCAACGCCCGCCCGGTCATCGTTCTGCGTAAGTGGGCCTATCTCAAATTGGAGCGATCTTTTAGGCCGGGGCGAAAGGTAATAATACACATCAAGTAATGAATCGCCTGTTGTTTGATAACGGGTTTTAACAAACTTAAAAACACCCATATTTACCAGCCTTCGCAAGGTGGTATTTTGGTCGTCAAGACTGTATTCATCCCCCTTCTCTACAATAATTGCATTTGTGAATATTTTTGGATTAAAAGCTTTGTTATTATCTATTATATTGTAGTTATCTACTATCACCTCGTTTGCTTTGGCGGTATCTTCGCTTTGGCCCTGCAGCTTGTAATCAGTATAAATATAAATATTGTTGGTGAAGCAGGCCTTAAACACTTCCTCGGGCATTTCTTTCTTTTTCAGTTTCAGATACATGTTTACCTTGTGATCTCCTATAGAGCTGTCAACGATATCAAGCAGATAGTCCGGCTTAAAAAAGAAATAGCCCAATTCTTTAAGCTCAGCGTCTATACGCGAACGTTCACCTTTTATAAGCTCCAGGTTGTATGGTGCGCCGGGTGTTAGTAAAGTTTTGGTGAATTCGCTGTCTATCTTTTTTGAAATTTCACTCGAATCCCTTTCAAAGTAAACTTTGTTGATCTTGTATTCAGGGCCTGTTGCCACATGGAATACCGCCTTTGCTTTCTTTTTTTTATTTGTATCTATTTTTGCGGTGACTGTAGCATCGAAATACCCCCGGTTTTGCAGGTAATTTACCATCAGGCCCTTATTATAATTCAGATTAACACTGCTTGCTAAAACCGGTGGCTCTCCCACTTTATCGCGCAGCCAATGCTTTAAACCTTTTTTCTTCCTGGTATCACCGGCAAGATTATAAATGGACAGTTTCAGGCGTACGCCCAGTGTTTTACTGTTTGTCCGCGGCCTTACGCCTTCCGCCAGGTCATTTTCCAGCGATTTCCTTCCTTTCTTTTTTTCAACTTCATGATCAGTAATATGAACTTTGCTGCCTCTGAAAAGGCTCTCACCACCAGGCAAATGCCTGCTATTGCTGCAAGCTGCGAGCAACACGGCAAAGAATACGCATACAATTCCGGCTATTGTTTTCAACAACATGCTCCTTAATTACATTTACTGGGTTTTCTCATTAGATTGTTCTTTCTTTTTCTTCTTAAAGACCTCCTTAAAGTGATTGTAATCAAGGCTTACAATTAAGTCAACACCTGTTTGAGTTACAAATCCTTCCAGGACCCCTTCATCATAATTTTTTCGGTAAATGCGTGTGGTGTACCTTCCGTCGGCTGTCAATAAATAGTCGGCGGCAAGGTTAGAAGGGACTAAGGTACTGCCCTGGTTATTGGTAGTTTGTGGCCCCTGCAATTCAAAGTCATTACCTACTGTTAGTTTCAAACGGTCATTGAGTAACGTTTTCGATGCTGCAAGGTTCAGGTCAGTACGCTCCTGCAAACTACCGGTAGTATAATCGTCTGTTGTAGCCAGATCTGCAGATATATCCACTCCCTTTACCAGCTTTCCCGCAGCCTGGTTGAGCTGCTCACCAATAAAAGTGCTCACGCTTTGTAATGCCATATTGCTGTAACTGCTTGATGCGGCGGAGTTAAACGGATCATCAGAAACAAAACGTCCGAGTATCAGCGCGGCAAACACCTGCTTATTCAGGTCGGCTGTATCTGCCCGCACCTGTTCCAGTTTTCCCTGTATCAACTCCACCTGGCTTGGGGAAATCGGGTAAATCCCGTTTTCCGGCAATTCGACATTGAAGGTCAGCGCCGGGGTCAGTATCGCGCCCTTCATGTACAGATCTATATTGAATGGCAGGCGTTGTTTATAATAATTCAGTTGCGATTGGTCGGTAACTTCATTTTCTATCAGGTCGAAGGGCGGTATCTGGGCGGTATAAACTGCAGTCACATCAAGTTCGGTGCCTTTCACAGGGTCGCCGCCAAAGGTAATCGTGCTGCCGTCTTTAATAGTAAATTTTCGCTTGATAAAATTATAATTAAGCTGGTAGGTGCCACCGTGCAACTCATAGCTTCCGTTTAGTGTCATGGCCCCTCCCGGAGTTACTGCTACATTCAGAGAAGCATCTCCCTTCACGCTTAAAAAGTCGCCGGAGGCCTGGTCTATGATAAGCGTAAATTGTGCCGCTTTATCTACTGTAACGTTCACGTTAATGTCTGAGCCGGCCGCTAGTTTCTTTTTCTTAATGGTATCTTTTTGTTTAGGAACAAGTACATTCAGCCTTCCCGTATCTTTCATGTTTACAAAAACCACAATCCCCTCGCTGCTTTCAATCTGCGGAGTGCTTTCAGGTGTTACAAAAGTGAAATTGGTTCCCTTCAGGATATTAAGGCTACCGTCTATTTTTGGAGTGGAAGGAGTGCCTTTTATATCCATCTTAGTGGTCAGTAAAAGATCGCCATAAAATTCCTTATTATCTTTTGCGGTAGAATGCAGAGCACGCCAGTCTTTAGCATTTACCGTCAGGTCCAGTTGTGGATCCATGAGGTCGCTGGTATTTATACTTCCGCTCAGCACTGCTTTATTATCAGCGCTGTCGTGCAGGGTGAAGTTATTGAAAGTAATAGTGTTGTTTGTAAACTCAATTTTTTCCGCGGGCATTTTAAAAGTCGCATTCAACTGGCTGATGTTAGTAACAAGGTTATCCGTTCTTAACTCGCCGGTTATTTGCGGCGCAGATGTAGTGCCTTGTATTTTAAGGTTGCCACGCAGAAAACCGGAGCTGTTCCTGATCTGGTTCATGGCAATCGTTTCGAAGCTTTTTACTGATAAAGCATTCACATCAAGGTTGAAATTGAAATCATTGCCGTTAGATGGTTGCGTATAATAAGACCCGGTAAGCGCTATATCATTGCCTTGTCCGGTCAGATCAATCTTTGTGTCCAGTGTATTCTCCTGCTTATTATTCACCTGTAGTTTCAGGTTGCCTAAAGTATCGCCCAATACGGAAAGATTTAGAATTTCCAGATCGCTGGTCAATTGTGGAGAGGGTGTGATCCGGTCTAATGAAATAACACCTCCTAATACGCCATTAGCAAGCAGTGTGTCATGCGAACTCATAATGTCTGTAATATTTGAGAGCAGGAAGTTAGTAATGTCCACCTTTAGTGGTGTATTGATCTCAGGCGTTGCACTGTTCGCTTTAATGTATTGGCCGCTATTGCTGATGGAAAAATTCTGTATATAAAACCCTCCATCGGCTAAAACAATGCGATTGGGCTGCGCCACATCCCATACATTATAGTTCAGCTTTAATCCAGGCTCTAGCACTACAATTTGCGTATCGCCTGCCTTGGTCATATTGGCTGCAAGCGCAAAACGTTCTTTCCTGTTCTGATCAGAAAAGCTAATGCTCATCGTGATGGCGTCCTGGCCAAGGTCCCCATGTACATCAGCAAAATAAAGTGAGAACGACTTCTGGCTGATCTGGTCTACGGTAACCTTGTACGTAAATGCCGAGTCAGAGTCCAGTACGTGCACTGCGCCATTGGTTATAGTGGTTGACCCATATTCTATATCCGGCATTAAGACATTGAGGCTTAAATTTTTTCGCGTCAGTGTTCCATCCACATGAATGGAATCAAATGACGTAAGCCCCGGCAGAATACTATGGAGCATAGGTTTATCTATAATATGAGCTATAATTTTCAAATCGTAATCGGCAGGTATTATAGTAGTGTCTTTGGGGTTTTGTTTTGCAATCACCTTTTTTGCATCGTATGCATTTCCAGCCACGCCATTTTTCGCACTGTCATTTTTCGGCAAAGAATAGTGCCGGTTAATGTGGTCTTGTATTATGGCGGGAAGCTTGCTAAGCGGCGTTTTGCCGGTTATGGTCGCCTGCATAACATCTAGGTTGGCTATTATATTTTGGCCGGTATCCGCGCTCGGGCGCGATACTATATACATGCTGTCCAGGTAATACCTTTTGCCGTTGGCATTAATGATTGGTTGCTGCCACGCAAATGTGCCGCGCGGATAGTCAGGGTTAAGCTCGGGGAAGTCCATGTGTATCAGGCCTCTTGCCCGGAATTCCGAACTATATAATTTCAGCGCCTGGAAGTCTATGCTGTCTACCATTATGTCAGCTTTTACGGCGGCATACTTACCATTGAAATCGCCGTGCCCTTTTAGATGAAGTTGTAAGTTGGTATCAACCGAGGTCAGGCTGAGATCTCCTTGTTTTGCGGCCACGTTGCCGGTCAGCGTTATATTATGATACCTGTAGCCTTTTAATACCGCCGAGCTGATACCACCTTCCACGCTCGCGGTCATGGTTTTGAAATCAAAGCTCTGGCCCTTGATATTCATGTCCAGTGATATCATGCCCATCAGCGAGTCTTTCTTCAGGATGCGGCCCACATTCAGTTGGTCCGATCTGATAGCCATATCATATTTTTCCTTGCCTTTCCCTGGAGACATAGCCAGCATCCCTTTCACGTATGCGCGGCCGTCTGTACTGGCAAAATACAGATCTGTTTTGTAATCCATTTCGGTACCGGCTATTTGCCCCGTTACACCAAATTTATCTGGCAGCCGTATGGACGATAAGAGTGTGTCAGGCACCAATTCCGAAACATCTTTTGCCGACGTCTGGAATTTGGCTATGTGCAAATTATAACTCAGGTCCTTTGGTTCGGGTAGCCCACTCAACCTGCCGTTTAATTCAATTTCAGTATTGTCCATCCCTGCAGCATAAAAATGTGGAATGTTCAGATTATTCAGAAAACCATTCATTGTGGCTTCCAGTTTGAAATGCCCGTTTTTATACTTTTTGAAGATCTGTTGGGTACGTAGCTGCGGCACAAATACCAGCACGTCCTGCAAACCCAGTATGCTGTTTTTTAGATTTACATTTAGCTGCATAGATTGCATTCTTTTCTGCAGCGCGTTTAATGACGGGTAATCAATTTCCACGTAGTCCTGCAAAATGGTATTCGGTGTTTGCAGATAAAGTTTGGCCAATGTCGCTCCCTGCGGATTATAATTAAATAGTGTTCTCAGTTCTCTCACATCAAATCCGCATTGCTCGCGTCCGGAAAAATGTTTTACGTCTCCAGCAATGGTATCAGAAGTGTATAAAAAATTCTTCATCGTCAGATCCATGTTTTGAAAGCCCATGTGGGAATAATCCATTCCATAAGCCTGTCTGGGCTGGTTGTCATTGTCCATTTTGAAGCTAACGCCAGCCAGTTCCATATCACTCGCAGTTACATGCCAGCCTTCCGTAGTGTCTTTTTTTACCAGTGTATCCACAAATGCGGGGGCAGCGAGTTTACCCATGTCTATCACTATGCTGGAATTTTTCATCACCAGCTTTTTCACATCCACCACATTATCTGTCAGTCCAAATTTCTTTAATTGCAATTGCGCTTCACCCAGGTTCAGGCCAAATAAAATTTTATTGAGGCTATTGTTGTATTGAAATGCAAAGCGCTCGAGGCTGATGTTATCCGCTATCAACTGAAAGTTTGTTTTGGTAGTATCTGTTGATTTAGGCAAATAAGAAATGTCCTGCGAAAATTTGGTTTCAAGCCCCGCTACTGCAAGGTCTTGAATGTGGAAGAGCATTTTGTCTAAGTCAAGCTTTTTCATTTTCAGATCCAGGTGGTCCAGGTTCATTAACAGACTCATGCCCCCCGTTTGGTCATCTAAGCGAATATGGATATCATCAAATTTTACCCTGTCCAGCGTTATCCTCATCGGGGAACTAGTATCTTTTGGTTTTGGGTCTTTAGGTTTATTACCGGTAAATACAGTGATGATATACGAAAAGTTGTAAGTAGTATCGGGCCTATTACGGTATATATGCGAGTGCACACCGCTAAACGCCAATTGCTGTACCTCCACTTTTTTGTGCAGCAGCTGCAGCATATCAAGGTCTATTTTCAGTTCCCCCACAGCCAGCAGTGTATCGCTTTTTTGGTCCAGGAAAAGCACATTGTTCAGCACAATAAACTTAGGCAGTCCATAGCCCAGGTGCCCTATCCGCACCTCCGTTTTAAGTTTATTCCTCAGGTAAGCCTCCCCCCTCCCTCGCACAAAATTCTGTCCGGCCGGTGTATTTAGATACACAACGGCACACAGCAGTATGAATATTATACTGCATATAATGTATAGTGTGATTTTAAGGACCTTACGCATTCTTAGTAAAAAGCTTATAAAAACCGTACCCGACTTCTCTTATACTGATTATATATAATAATTATCAATTATTGGCCAAGCAAATTGGCTACACTCACATGCTAAATATAGGGGAAATGAAGGAAGGATATATTCATTTGCTGAATTCAAGCGGCAAATGCAACACTATGTAAATTTAATAATTTAACTGGTGATACGAATTTGTTCTTTTTTCTGGGTCTATTGTTAAGCCTTTTTTGCACGTTGCTAATTGTGTTTTCG
>Ga0182030_10001997_pt1 | contig 43034 bp, 25 predicted proteins | sample 812S3MmetaG_FD_121299 | JGI IMG/M metagenome (GOLD analysis project Ga0182030, IMG submission 121299) | Permafrost microbial communities from Stordalen Mire, Sweden - 812S3M metaG (Illumina Assembly) | ecosystem: Environmental > Terrestrial > Soil > Wetlands > Permafrost | place: Sweden... | reverse complement strand
TTGGGCGGCGATACTCAGACTTTTTTGTTGCTGCTCGACGGTCTCCAAGAGTCCGTAGATCTTTCGCTCCGTGTCCATTTAGAGCTCCTGGCCGTAATCCTGATCCTTGTTGGAGGAGTGATCGGGCGACTTCTCCTCACGGCTTTGTCCCCGATCTTTCTGCTGATCTTTCTGCCTGTCCCGCTCGAGCTGCTCGGCGGCCCGCTGGCGTTCCAGCTCAGCCGCCTTTTCTTGATGATAACGCTCGCGGCCGCCTCGAGCGCTCGAGCGCGCTCGGCGGCTTCGGATCGGTGGCGCTCGTACTCCGCCCGAAACTTAGCCTTGCCGGCCTGGATCTCCTCGTGCGAAAAAGCCGACCGCGACCGAAAGCGCTCCTGCACCCAGTCCTTCACCCGCTCGAAGGTCTGCGCGAGACGCTGCTTGAGCGCTCGCCCCTGAGTGACCAAGCGCGTGAAGAGGGAGACCTGCTCAGGCTTCGCGCTTTGTAAGGCCGCCTCGCGCCGCTCAACCCGCCGAGCCGCGGCCTCGGCCGCGCGCTCGAGCTGCGCCCGCCGATCCGCCTCGAGCTCGCGCTCGAGCTCCGCCCGTTCCTCGGTCGGCGCCTCGGCCGCGAACGGCGCCAAGTCCCGCCGCTCCCTCGCCGCCACCCGCTCGAGGACCGCTTCCGCCCGATCGAGCCCCCGCGCCTCATCGAGCACCGCCTGGCGCCTCTCCTCGCGGGCCGCCATCTGCTCGCGCTGCCGGCGCCCGATTTCGGATTCCTCCCCACGCGCTTCGATCCCGGCGACCGCGGGACCCTGATGCAACCCGGGTTCCCGGTCGTGAATGCCTTGGGCGGCCAAACTCCGATGATCCACCCGGGCGGCGAACCCTTGGTGATCGAGCGCCAAGTTCTGCATCTCCGCCCAGCGCCCGCGGATCGCTCGATAGGTCTCGGCGGCCTCGGCCTTCGTGGCCCCGTAGCTCTTCTTCAAGGCGCCGCCCTTCTCAGGGCTCTTGCGATTCGCGCGCTTGAAGTACTGCTCCGCCCCCCGCTCGATCCCATCCTGGATGCGATCGGAGAACATCACATGCACGTGCGGTTGGGCGCCTCCATCGCGGGCCTGATCAGCGTGCAGCGCCCACTGATAGGCGTGTTGGCCGCCGAGCTCACGCTCGATGAAGCGCTCGACGAGCGCGAGTTGGTGATCGCGCGAAAGCTCGCGCGGCAAGGCAAGCTCAAACTCCCGATACGCGTTGCCGTTCTCGCGCTCGTGCGTGTCCGCGGCACGCCAGAACGCGGACGGATTCTCGCGCGCCCAGGCGGGCATCTGGCCCACCCCCTGGGCTTCGACCGCGCCGTACTTCTCGACGTCGGCAAAGCGCCCCTCGCGCGCATCGAGCGCCGGCTGGCTCACGCGGCCTTTTCGTGTCTCCCGATCCCGACACTGCAGCTGCTCGGGAGAGCGCCAATATACTTGTCTCCATGCAGCAAGCCCCCGCTCTTACAGCAAGTCGCGCAATGCGCCGATCCGCGGCCGTTTGGTTCGGCACGCTGTTTATCGCGGCTTGTGGCGGCGGCGGCGCAGCTCCTGACAGCACAGCCAATAATGGCGCAGCGGCCGGCAGCACGGCTTCGAGCGGCACTTCATCGCAACTTGTCATCACAACGGCCCTACCGTCCAGCGCATCGCTGGGCGTTGCGCTGTCTCCCCAGCCGGTCGTGCAACTGCGCGACGCGGACGGGAACGCCATTCACCAAGCCGGAATCGTCGTGACCGCCGCAGCCTCCGGCAGTTGCGTCACGCTCACCAACGCAACGGCAACAACGGATGGCAATGGCCAGGCAGCCTTCGCGGGGCTTTCGATTGCCGGCGCTGCACTCTCCCGTACGTTGACGTTTTCTTCGCCCGGCCTCACCTCCGCGCAATCAGCAGGCATCAGCTTGCAGTGGGGTCCCGCCGTCTCGACCACCAGCGTGTCCGTCACCTGCTTCGGGGCCAAAGGGGATGGAGTCACGAACGACCAACCCGCCATCCAACAGGCGCTCGACAGCCTGTCGAACGATGGCGGAATCGTAACCCTGCCGGTCGGGACGTTCTTGCTGGGCAGTTCCGCAGGCGGCGCGGAGCAGACATTTCCGAACGGCACGCCGATGGAGAGTGCGCTCATGATCCGTCGCGACAACCTGGTCCTGCAGGGACAGGGAAGCGCAAGCATCCTGCAACTCGCGCCGCATATGAAACTCCGGATCCTGACGATCGACAGCGTCAGCGGCGTTACCGTCGAGGACCTCGTTGCGGACGGGAACAAGACGCAGCGCGATGCGTCGCAGGGCTGGCCGAATGGCGACGTCGTCGATGCGATGCTGCACGGCTATCAGACGACGGCTCTGCACTACCTCAGGGTCGAGGCACGCAATGGTCTCGAAGATGGGCTGACGACATGGATGTCGACCAATCCCATCGTGGACACCTGTTATAGCCACGACAACGGATTCGCAGCGGCTGCCAACGATGGTGTGTTCATCGGCGGTTCCGGGGCGTCCATCAACCATACCACCGGCGGCCAGGTCATCAATACCCGAATTGAAAACAACACCGGGCCAGGGATCTGGTTCGCGTTCAACGCCGTCGATTCAACGGCGCAGGGAAACACGATCACGGGCCAGCTCGGAACCGGGATCACCATGGGCGGTCTCGACACGGCATCCGGCAGTGGGGACAATCACGGCTTCACCATCAGCAACAACGTGATCTCGGGAAACGGCAGCCTGGGCTACCCGGCGCTCAGAATCTCAGCCGCCCCGACGGGTACGATCTCCGGGAACCAGATTACCGACAACCATGATGGCGTGAGGTTCGAGGACGAGACCGTCGGTGTCGGAGGCCCTCCGAGTACCGGCTGGACGGTGACCGGCAACACGATCAGCAATACGACGAGCGCCCGCACGCAGACCGAGGGGGTCTATCTGGCCGGCCACTCCGGTGCGGCGCTGCAGACCAATACGATCACGAACAACGGAACGTCGCTCGCAAACCAGGTGGTCATCGCGGGAACCGGGGTGGTCATCAACGCAGATTGGCAGACCGTGAATACGATTTCGTACCAGCCTTGAGCGGGGGCTGAAGAGGCTCTCCCGCCGGGGTCTGCGGCATCGACGCACGTTGGCGACGGGGTGCGCTCAATGTGGCGACGGGGTGCGCTCGATTTAGGGGCGGGCTGCGCTCGCTGAGGAGTCTATAATCACCTCATTTCAATGCACTGGGGGGACTCGTCGTCACTGGCTTATGAACGCACCGACTCAGCCACCGCGCGTAGCGCCATGAATCCCCTTCGTCCAATGCTGCTCGCGGGCAGGATCGTTCGTCTCGGTGCGCTCGGGGTCGCCGTCAGCGCTTGCGGCGGCGGCAGCTCCGCACCGGCAGTCCCGCCCAGCTACAAGCTCAGCGCCAGCGCGTTGAATCCTGGGTCTGTCAGCGCGGGCAACAAATCAACATCCACCATCACCCTGACTGCGGCCGGCGGCTACACGGGCAGCGTGACGCTATCGTGCGGCACGATCAGCGGCGGCGTCTCGGCCCCCAGCTGTTCGTTCAGCCCCGCCACGGTGCCGGTCAATGGCACTTCGGGAACTTCGACGCTGACGGTGGCGAGTTCGATCAATACGCCCGGCGGCAGCTACGCCATCATGGTCAATGCAAGCGACGCCGAAAAAACCGCGCCCAGCAACGGCGCTCAGGCGCTGACGTTGACGATGGCCGCCGTGATCCAGCACGTGGTGATCATCTTTCAGGAGAACCGCAGCACCGACAACCTCTTTCAGGATCCGGTGCTGATCTCGCGGGGCGCCGATATCAAAAGCAGCGGACTCAACACCGCAGGCCAAACGGTCGCGCTCACCCCGAATGACCTGGGTACGGCCGGCGCCACCCCGCAAGACTACGATCTCGGCCATGCGCATGCCGACTTCGTCTCCATGTACGACGCAGGCAAGATGGATGGCGCGAACCGGGTGCAATGCTATGTGAAAGGGGTGCTGTGCGCAGCCGGTACGCATCCCAATGCCGCTTACCATTACGTGCTGCCGGCCGATGTCGCGCCCTACTTCGCCCTGGCCGAGCAATACACGTTCGGCGATCGCATGTTCCAGAGCAACGAAGGCCCGAGCATGCCCGCTCATCAATTCATCTTTTCGGGCACTTCTGCCCCCGCGGTGGGCAGCACGCTGTTCGCCGCGGAAAATCCGACCAACGACTACGGCGGCTGCATCGCGCCCGCGGGAACTTTGGTTGCGCTGATCGATGCCGCCGGGAGCGAAGCGGCCCAGCCGCCCATGTATCCGTGCTTCGACCATCAGACGCTGGCCGACCTACTCACCGCCAAGGATGTCTCCTGGCGCTACTACACCCCGATCGCGGACTACATCTGGACCGCGCCGGTGGCCATCTCGCACCTTTGCCAGGCGGACACCGTCACGCTCACCTGTACCGGCACCGAGTGGACCAACAATGTGGTCATCCCGCAAACGCAGGTCTTGACGGACATCGCCAGCGGCAAGCTCGCACAAGTGAGCTGGGTCATCCCGAATGGAACGAGCTCCGACCACGCCAGCATCAACGACGGCACCGGACCCTCCTGGGTGGCCTCGATCGTCAACGCGATCGGCAGCAGCGCGTATTGGGCGAACACCGCCATCATCATCACCTGGGATGATTGGGGCGGCTGGTACGATCACGTCGCCCCCAAGGTCATCAACGACGGCGTCAGCTGGGGATCGGGATATGTTTACGGATTCCGCGTTCCGCTCATCGTGGTTTCACCCTACGCCAAGGCTGCTTACATTTCTCACGTCACTCACGACTTCGGCAGCATCCTGAAGTTCATCGAGACGACTTACGAGCTGCCCTCGCTCAACTACGCGGACGCGCAGGCCGACGACCTGTCCGATTGCTTCGACCTCACGCAATCGCCGCTCACGTTCAAGGCAATCCCCGCCAAGGTTGCTGCCGCCGACTTCATCAACGACAAGCGTCCGCCCGTCGACCCCGACGATGACTAGCGGCACCGCAGCGCCAACTTAGACAGCCGGTGCGTGCGCCGAAGCGCAAGTGAATTGCTGCGACGGCGCGCGCGCACCCGCTGGTTTGACTTAATGTGCCCTGTCTGTGAACGCGCTCACATAATTTGATTTTCGATCTCCCCCGGCGCGAACATCGCGTTTGGAGCCCCAGGAATTGACGATAATTCACGCGAGCATGGTTGCGCGATCGCGCAACTCAAGCGCCGCTAGGGGATAACGAAATGAGATCTGCTCCACCGTGGATGATGGCGCTGGCATTACTGGCCGGTCCGATGATGGCACAAGCGCAGCCTCCGCAGCCGGTGCTGCAGCGTGGGTACGATGCGAACGTCTCCGGCGCGAATCTGACCGAGACCATTCTCAACACCTCGAACGTCGGCCCGAATACGTTCGGGCTCCTCTTCAATCTGGTGGTCGACGACCGGATCTACGCACAGCCGCTGTACGTGCCCAATGTGGCCATTCCCAACCAGGGAACCCACAACGTCGTGTACGTCGCGACCATGAACGACACGGTCTATGCCTTCGATGCCGACAAGGGTGGCAAGCCGCTGTGGTCGGTGAATCTCGCGGCGCTGTTCAATACCACGGCCGTGTCATGGCCGGAATTTTCGATCCCGCCCGTGCTCAACCCCGGCAACCTCGGCATCCTGAGCACGCCGGTCATCGATCCGTCCACCAACGTCATGTACGTCGTCGCCTGCGACCTCGAGGCAGGTGCGATGGCGTACCGGCTGCACGCCCTCGACATCACCACCGGCGAGGAACCCTACGGGCCGGGGGTGTTGATCACGGGCAGCTACGGGGGCGCCACCTTCAACCCGCGCTACCAGAACCAGCGCGCGTCGCTGGTGCTCGCGGACAACCAGGTGGTGTTTGGCTTTGCCTCCCTGGAGCAGGAGTATGCCGACCAGTACACCGGCTGGCTGATGGCTTACAACAAGACCACGTTGCAACAAAGCGGCGCGTTTGCGACGGTTACGACCGGCAATGCCGGGGGCGGAATTTGGCAATCCGGGCGGCCGCCGGCCGTCGACGGATCGGGCCACGTGTACGTGTTCGTGGGCAACGGGTTTGGCGGCGGCTACGACGGAGTGTACGACTTCAGCGAGAGCGTCTTGAAGCTCGATCCCTCCCAGGGCCTGGCGCTGATCGACTGGTTCACTCCCGGCAATTGGAGCTTCCTCGACAGCAAGGACCTCGATGTGGGCAGCGCCGGCCCGATGTTGATCCCGGGCACCAACCTGCTCGCCGGAGGCGGCAAGACGGGTATTCTTTATGTGCTCAATACCGCCAATCTGGGCAAGTGGACCGCCAACGACAGCGGGGCCATCCAGGAAGAGACCATCACCGACGGAGAGATGCACGGCGGCCCGGTCTTCTGGAACCGGCCGGCCGCCAACGGTGGCCCCGTGCTGTACGACTGGGGCGTGGACGACGTGGTGCAGGCCTACCCCTTCAACGGCAGCACGTTCGCATCCAGCCCGAGCAGCGTGGGTACGAACAGCGCGAATTGGCCCGGGGGCATGCTCGCGCTCTCCGCCAATGGCGGTCAATCCGGCAGCGGCGTGCTGTGGGCCACCACGATGGGCACTTCGACGCCCACCATGATATTGCACGCCTTCGACGCCACCAATCTCTCGAACGAGTTGTGGAACAACACGATGGTGCCGACGCGCGATGATTTCGGCAATTTCTCCAAGTTCGATCCGCCGCTCATTGCCAACGGCAAGGTCTACGTGCCGACGTTCTCCAGCCGCGTGGCGGTCTACGGATTGGGAGTCGCGCCGCCGACCTTTACGGTGTCGCCCACCTCGCTCGCGTTCGGCAACGTGCAGATCAACGCCACCAGCGCAGCGCTGCCGGTGGTGGTGGCCAACACCAGCAGCGCCGCCCTGCCCATTGCGAGCATCATGTTCACGGGCGCAAACGCCAACCAATTCTCGCAGGTCAACACCTGCGCTGCCTCCGTCCCGGTCGGATCGAATTGCACGATCAGCGTGACCTTCGCGCCGACCGCAGCCGGGGGTCAGACGGCGACGCTGAACGTCAAATCCGGCAGCACCACCAAAACCACGGCGCTCAGCGGAACCGGCACAGCAGCCTCCTTCACGGTGCTGCCCGCCTCGCTGGCGTTCGGCAACGTGCAGACCGGCACCGCGAGTGCGGCGCAGCCGGTGACGGTGACGAATAACGGCGCTGCCGCACTGCCGATCACGAGCATAGCTTTCACCGGCGCGAATCCCACTCAGTATTCGCAGACCAACAACTGCGGCACCTCGCTCGCGCCCGGATCGAACTGCGTGATCAGCGTCGTGTTCGCGCCCACCTCGGCCGGCTCCCTACCGGCGGCGCTGACCGTCGACGGCCAGACTGTTGCGCTGAGCGGAACCGGCGTCGCACCCTCCTATACGGTGCTGCCCGCCTCGCTGGCGTTCGGCAACGTGCAGACCGGCAGCGCGAGTGCGGCGCAGGCGGTGACGGTGACGAATAACGGGACCGCCGCACTGCCCATCACCATTGCTTTCACGGGCGCGAATCCCAGTCAGTACACGCAGACCAACAATTGCGGCACGTCGCTGGCGCCCGGATCGAACTGCGCGATCAGCGTCGTGTTCGCGCCCACCTCGACCGGCTCGCTGCCGGCGGCGCTGACCGTCGATGGCCAGAGCGTTGCGCTCAGCGGAACCGGCACAGCAGCATCCTTCACCGTACTGCCCGCGTCGCTGGCGTTCGGCAACGTAGCAATGGGCAGCGCGAGTGCGGCGCTGCCGGTGACGGTGACGAATACCGGCACTGGCGCACTGCCGATCACGAGCATTGCGCTCACGGGCGCGAATCCCACTCAGTACTCCGAGACCAACAACTGCGGCACGTCGCTCACGGCCGGTTCAACCTGCACGATCAGCGTCGTGTTCGCGCCCACCTCGACCGGCTCCCTGCCGGCGACGCTGACCGTCAACGGCCAGAGCGTTGCGCTCACCGGAACCGGCACCGCGGCGGCATCCTTCACGGTGCTGCCCGCCTCGCTGGCGTTCGGCAACGAGCAGACGGGCACCACGAGTGCGGCGCAGGCGGTGACGGTGACGAACCGCGGCAGCGCCGCGCTGTCCATCGTAAGCATCACGCTCGTCGGGGTGAATGCCGCCCAGTACGCGCAGACCAACACCTGCGGAACCTCCGTCCCGGCCGGATCGGCCTGCACCATCAGCGTGGTGTTCGCGCCCACCTCGGCCGGGTCGAAACCATCGACGCTGTCCGTCAACGCCGGCCCGGGAACGATCACCACCGTTGCGCTCAGCGGACAGGGCGTCGTGCCCTTCACGGTGCTGCCTGCATCGCTCGCGTTCGGCAACGAGCAAACCGGCACCGCGAGTGCGGCGCAGGCGGTGACGGTGACGAACAGCGGCGGTGCCGCACTTCCCATCACGAGCATCACGCTGGTCGGCGTGAATGCCGCTCAGTACGCGCAGACCAACACCTGCGGCACGTCCGTCCCGGTCGGATCGGCCTGCACCATCAGCGTGGTGTTCAGCCCGACCGCAACCGGATCGCTGCCGGCCACGCTGTCGGTCAACGCCGGGCCCGGCACCATCTTGAGGACAACGCTCAGCGGAACGGGTATCGCGCCCCATTGAGCCGGTCCTCAGGGTAAAGGGGCCGCAGCCGCGTGCCAGCGCCAGCGCCAGCGCCAGCGCATCAAAATCCGGCCGGCATCCTCACGCCAATACCATTTTCACGCCGACGACCGCGAGCATGAGGGCAATCGCGGATCGTACGATTTTCTCCGGAGCGTACGTGCTCGCCAATGAGCCCAGCACGATTCCGGGAATCGATCCCAGCAGCAGATTGAACAGCAGGCCGTAATTCACGTTGCCGAGCAGGAGATGCCCTGTGCCGGCAAGAATCGTCAACGGGATCGCGTGGGCGATATCGGTGCCCACCAGCGCATTCGCTTTCAATCTCAGCGGGTAGAGATACAACAGCATCACCGCGCCGAGCGCGCCTGCGCCGATCGAGGTGAAAGTCACCAGGAATCCCAGTATCGCGCCAGCCAGCACGGTGAGCCCGGGTTGCCAGGCCTTGAATTCGATCGGGCGCGAGCCGCGCATGCGTTCGCCGAAGGCATGGACCCGCGTTCTGAACACGGCGGCGATGGAGGTCAGGATCAGTGTCCCCCCCAATGCGTCGAACATCAGCCGGTTGTGATTCTGACCCGCTCCGCTGACATACAGCCATATCAAGGTCAGCACCGCTGCGGGCAAACTGCCCAGCAGCATGCGCTTTAGGATTTGTTTGTCGATGGTGCCTTTCTTGCCGTGAATCCATGCGCCGAAGACTTTGGTGGTTGCCGAGAACCAAAGATCGGTGCCGACCGCGGTGCTCGGCGCCACGCCAAACAACAGGATCATGATCGGCGCCATGAGCGATCCGCCGCCGACCCCGGTCAGGCCGACCAGCGCTCCGACGCCAAACCCGGCGGCGCAGTTGATCCAATTCAGCGTCATATCCGCTCAGCCTTGGGCGTCATGCGTCGAGTAGCCGGGTCGCTCATGGAAGTGCCGCGTTGCCGACCAGCGGCTCGGCGCTCGAAAGCCGGCCGAGCGCGAGCGCCAGCTGCGCCCGCGCGACCTCCCAGCCCAACTCCGCGGCGATGCGCTGTTGGCGCGCAACCGCGAGTGCCGTTTGCGCGGTCAGCACATCGACGATCGAGCCGACTCCCGCCTTGTAGCGTCCGAGCGCCACTTGCTCGTTGTCCTCGGCGGTCTTGAGAAGGTCCGCGGTGGCCTTCAATTGCTGATTGGCTGAATCGAGCGTGTAGTAGCCGCTCCATACGTCGAGGGTCACCTGCAGACCGACTTGGTCGAGGTTCTCCTCACTGACCTTGAGCGCGGCCTGCGCCTGACGCACGCCGTACCCGACGCCGAATCCCGTGAAGAGCGGCACCGTGATGCTGATTCCCACCTGATTGTAGTTCTGATTCGGAACGCCGGTGGTGGAGGTGAAATTGTGCAACGCGCCGATCGAGATCGACGGACGGCCGGCGGCCTGGGCTACGGTGATATTGGCCTCGGCCGAATCGCGCTGCGCCTGCGCCGCGGCCAAATCCGGCCGCTGGCGGACCGCCTCGGACATGAGGTCGGTCATGCGGGCGGCGAGCGCCGGCACTTCGTTGGGCACGTGCTCCGGTGCGAGCTTGAAGGGTTGATCGGCCGTGCCGCCTAGCGTGATCGCGAGCGTGCCCTGAGCGGTCTTGGAGGACGCTTCGGCCTGCAGGCGCGCCAGTACCGCCTGTTCGTACGCGGTCTGTGCCTGCAGCACGTCGCCGAGCGAGCCCACGCCGCCCACCTGCAGTGCACGGGAGATCTCCAGGCTGTGGGCGGCAATGCCTTCGGTAATTTTGGCCGCCACCAGGCTGGCATCGCCGGCCACGGCGCCGTAATAGGTCTGCACCACCGCGCCCACGGTCTGTTGAACCGTTCTGCTGGCAGTCGCGGCGGCCGCGTCCAACAGCCGGCTCGCACTCGTGATGCGTCCCGTGCGGGCGCCGAAATCGTACAGCGTCCATGTCAAGTTGGCCGCGGCATCGCCGGATTTCTGCGAGCCCGAGACGATGTCGCCGTTGACGTCGGCGACTTTGCCGAATTGCCGGGACTCGGAACCTGTGGCAGAGACATTGGGCAACCAGGCGCTCTCGGAGATGCCGAGTGCCGCCGCCTGCTGATGCGCTTGCGCCCAAGCGGCGCGCGTCGTGGGGTTGCGGCAGAGCGCGAGATTCACCGCGGCGGGAAAGGTCAGGTTACCGCCCGGAATCGCACAGTCGTGGCCCACGGGATCGGTCAGTCCGCTGGTATCGCGTTGCAGCTGCGCTTCCGTGTGAAAGGGATCCGGCGGAGAACCCGCACGGGCCGCAGAGCAAAGCGCTCCGGCGAGGATCAGGCCGGAGCAGAGCTGCACTCGCGCGTGGCTCTTCATGACCGTGCCGCAGCCGCAAGAGGGCTCATGGCGGGACGCAGCCGGGGCTCCGGAATCCCGGCTAAACGCGCCTGCGCCGCTGCGTTGCCGCTGTCCGCCGCGAGCCGATACCAGTGGGCCGCCTCGAACCACTCGTGCTCCCCGCCCGCGCGCTCCGCGATCAAATCGCCGAGCGCGAGCTGCGCGGACACATGCTGGCGCTCGGCTGCGATGCGATAGCTGCGCTCGGCCGCTGCCGCGTCCGGTGGAACGCCGAGTCCGCGCCGCAGACACACGCCCAAGTTGTACTCCGCATCGGTGTTGCCGCGCGCGGCGGCACGCTGGAACAGCTCGATCGCCCGCGGAAACCTCGCGGCATTGCCGGTATCCTCCAGCATGAGCCCGCCCAGCAGGACCATCGCCGCCGTATCGCCCTGATCGACGGAGGCGGTCAGCCACCGCTCCGCTTCAGCCGCCGAGCGCTCGGTGCCAACCCCTTGCATGTAAAAATCTCCCACGACCCGTTGGGCGGTCGCATCGCCGCGTTCGGCGCCCTTGAGCCACAATTTGAACAGCCGCGCCATCTCTTCGGGATGCGACCCGGCGGCCACCCCCATCTGGGTCAGCACCCGCGTTGCGCCGCCATGACCCTGCGAGGCGGCGCGCTCGTACCATTTGGCGGCTTCCGCGAGATCGGGCTTGACCCCCTGTCCCGTGGCATACGCGTCGCCGAGCCATGCCTGCGCGAAAGCCTCACCGCCGCGCGCAGCGCGATGAAACCAGCGCAGTGCAAGCTGCGCATCGTGTAATCCGTGCTTGCCCTCCAGATACGAGAGGGCGAGGCTCGCTTGAGCGGCGGCATCGCCCGCTGCCGCGCTGCGAGCGAGTAACGCCATCACTCGCTCCTTCGGCGGCGCTGTGGGATCACCCCGCTCAAGCCTCTGCACCAACAGGCATATCGCGGGTGCGCTGCCGAGCTCCGCGCAGCGAAGCAGCCACTTCGCCGCCAGTGCGGCGTTTTGCACCACATACGGACTGTCGGTGAACTGCTCGAACAGCGCCCACGCCGCCTGAACGCTTCCCTCGGCCGCGGCCTGCTCCAACAGGTCGAGCGCGTGCGGCGTATTTTGCCGCACGCCCAACCCGCGCAGGTGCAAGAAGGCCAGGTTATAGCGGCCCTCCGGCACTCCCTGCTCGGCGGCCTGCGCGTACCATCGGGCCGCTTGCGAATAATCCTGCAGCACTTCCTCGCCGGTGGCGTAAATGATGCCGAGTTGCAGACTGGCGGCACCGCTGCCTTTCTCTGCGGCGCGCTCATATCCGGCCAGAGCGGAACCGCAATCACGCTCCATACCGAGTCCACGCATTTGCAAGGTGCCGAGATGATACAGCGCGTTCGCATCGCCCATGATGGCGGCGCGATTGAACCAATCGGCGGCCGCCTCGAAATCCTGCGGCAGCCCATGACCCTCGGCATACAAGGCGCCCAGCCTCTCATAAGCCGCGCTGACCCCTTGATCGGCCGCTCTGGAGATCCATCGCGCCGCTTCCATGGGATCGCTGGGCACGCCCTTGCCGGCAAGGTAGTACTGCCCCAACCGATACTGAGCTTCGCCGTCGCCGAGTTCTGCGGCCTGGCGGCAGAGCACCGCAGCCACGTTGGCATCCGGCTCGGGGCCCGAGTCGAACAGCTGCACCAGCGACAACAAGGCTTTCACATGACCGCGAGCAAACGCACGGCGCAACCAGCTTTCCGCTTGAGATGCGCTGACAGGCACCCCGAGGCCCAAGCGATAAACTTCGCCCAGTTGGAACATGGCGGCCGGCTGTCCGCGGTCGGCGGCATCCTGCAGCAGACTCCGTGCCCGCTCCGGGTCGTGGACCACGTTCTCGCCTCCGAGCAGCAGCAGGGCGAGACAGAGCTTGGCGGTCGCATTATCTTGAGCCGCCGCCTTCTCGAACCATTCGATTGCCCGTGCATGGGCGTTCGATCCGCCAAAGCTGCCGGAATACAGCATGCCCAGCCCGAGCTGGCCGGCTGCGTGATCCTGGGCCGCCGCGGCTGAAAGCCACTGTTCCGCGGCCGCAGGATCCTGGGCAACACCCAATCCGGTGGCGTATTGGTAGCCCAGGCGCGCCTGCGCACCCGCATCGTGGCCGTTCGCGGCGGCATGGTTCCAGCGCGCCGCTTGAGCGGGATCCCGGCGAACGGAGAGACCTTGCGGGAACAGGCGATTGAGCACCGAGCCTTGCGGTTCGGGTGCCTCGATGCGTTCGAGCGCCGAAGCCGAAGCCGTGGCCGGCGCATCCAGGCCGGTCATGTAGATCTCGCCCAATCGCGCCTGTGCCGGTACGCACCCCTGTTCCGCAGCGGCGTGAAACCAGCGTACCGCCTCGATGAAGCTCTGCAGCACGCCCTGGCCGCGTTCATACATCTGAGCGAGGCGCAGCTGCGCGGCGAAGTCGCCGGCGTCCGCCAATTTGCGGAACGACTCCGCCGCGTCGGCCAATCGGCCGTCCGCAAAGGCACGCTCGGCGCGCTTCAACGCCGGTTCGCGCTTCGCGGAAAATGCCTTTGAAAAGACCGAGCGGACGCCCAAAGAATCCCCCTGCTTACGGCTCGCGCATCGCGCGCGAAGTGGTACTGAGGACGCCCTCGACCAGATAGGACATGATGGTGCGGCTTCCCACCATGACATCCCCGGTGAGCGTATCGCCGGGAAGCAATCTGAAATTTTTCGGCACCCCGTGCAGGTGCGCGTCGCTGATCACCACATGCACCTTGAAATAAGGCGGCACCGGTTGGCCGTTGTCATCGACGGTGAACGAATTCTCGCTGATCGACTGAACTTTACCCTTGGCCACGCCGTATTCCAGAAAGCGAAAAGCGTCGAGCTTCATGCGCACTTCATGACCCAGCTTGACGAAGCCGATATCCTGGGTCGGCACCCACAGATCGGCGAACAGCGGCGCATTCACGGGCATAAGCGTGAACAGCGGATCGGTGCCCGGAGTGACGGCGTCGGTACCGCCGCCGCTGTAGACCGATCCCGGGGACAGCTTGCCCACCTTGACCACGATCGCATCCTCCGGTGCATCCAGCGTGCCCAGATCGCGAAGCTTTTGCGCCTTTTCGAGACCCTGTCTGGTGGTGTCGAGATCGTTCTCGTCGAGCACCAGCTGCGTGCCGGTAGCCGAGAGCCACTGTTGGATGAAGGCGTCGCGTTGCGCCGTCAGCGCAGCCATGGTCTGAATGTTCGACTCCATCAGATTTTTTGCATCGCCCAGCAGCCGCGTCATCTCGGTACGATTGTCCGTCGCCGTCAACACCTGGAGCTTGGACACGTAGCCCTGCGTGAGCAGAGGCTGGTAGGTCTTTTCCACCTCGCTCGCCAGCTTGAGGCGCTGGGTGTATTGCGCCACGTCGGATTTGTACTGTTCGATCAATGCCCGCGTGCTGAGAATCTGTCCGTCGAAATTCTTCACGTTCGCGACATAGTCATCGTGGCGCTTGCGCCAGATGTCGGCTTGCAGCTTTTGATACGAATCCTGATTGGGAAAAACCGGCACGGTCCCGGCCATCTCGGCCTGCTCGCGCGTGACCACCGCGATGTCGCTCGACAGATGCTCCTGAAGCTGCTGCAGATCTGCCTGCGTGAAGGTCGGATCCAGCGTCGCGAGCGCCTGGCCCTTCTTGACGAAGTCGCCCGCCTTGACATTCACCGTCTTGACGATTCCCGAGGTGAACGGGGATACATACAGCTCGCCCTTCACCGGTGCGATGCGGCCCGTGCCCGTCACCACGATGTCGAGCTTCACCACGCACGACAGAGCCACTGCCAGCGCCAGAAATCCGACCAGCACGTGCAGCGCAATGTGCTCTCGGCCGGGCGCCGTGCTCAAGAACACCGCCGCGGTTTCCGACTCGAACGCTCCTACCACGTCTCCGACGATATCCGTCCTGCGCCGCTTGGTGAGCCAGCCGGGCCGCAGCGTCATCCAACCCGGCCGCTTGATCAGCTCCATGCCCATCAAGCGCTACCGTGGGAGATCAGCGCCACTTCGTCGGACCTGCCCGGGTCGGCGTGCCGGTTCTGTTGATACCACATGTGCTTGTAGATATCGCAGCGTCGCAACAGCTCCTCGTGCGTACCGATGTCGTAGACCTTGCCGCGCTCGAGCACCAGGATCGCATCGGCTTCCACCAGCATCGACAGCCGGTGCGAGATCGAGATCATCGTCCTGCCCTTGGCCATGCGCTTCAGATTGGCATTGACGATGGCTTCGCTCTCCGCATCGAGCGCGCTGGTTGCCTCGTCGAGGATCAGCACCGGGGGATCGATCAGCAACGCGCGCGCGATCGCAAGGCGCTGCCGCTGTCCGCCGGACAGGTTGGACGCGCCCTCCTCGAGCATCGTTTCGTAGCCGCGCGGCAGGCGCTCGATGAACTCTTCCGCCCCCGACAGCTGCGCCGCGTGCACGATGTCGTTAAAACTCGCATCCGGCCGCGCCATCGAGATGTTGTCGCGGATCGAGCCGGAGAACAAAAAATTCTCCTGCGGCACCACGCCAATATTGGTGCGCAGATGCATCAAGTCCATCTCGCGCAGATCCATGCCGTCGATCTTGATCATGCCTTCATAACCGGTATGCAGGCGCTGCAGCAACCGCGTGACCGTGGTCTTGCCCGAGCCGCTGCGTCCCATGATCCCGAGCATGGTGCCGCGCGGGACGGTGAATGAAACCTCATCCAGCGCATAGGCCGCGCCCGGAACGTAGCGGAAGCGCACGTCCTTGAAGGTGACCTCGCCCTTGATGGGCAGCTTCAGTCCGTTGATCTGCGCCGGTTCCGGCGTCGCGTTCATCACGGTCGCAACCTGGGAGATCGCGCCCCTCACTTCCGCGATCTCCATCTGAAAGTTGGCGAGATTGACCAGCGGGGCGGCCAGACGCAGGGACAAGACCGCGAACGCCACCAACGCACCGGCGCTCATGGGCGCGCTCACGCCCACGCTCGACAGCAACGTGCCCGCGGGGCCCACCATCGCCCCGCCCGCCACCAAGGTACCCGCGCCGGCTGCGACGCCGGCACTCATGGTCGTGCTCTGGCTGGCGAGGATCATGTAGGCGCCAAAGGCGAAACAACCGGAGTAGATCAGACGCTGCAGGGGATTCGCCAGCGTTTGCGGCCAGTTGGCGATCAACCCCATCCCATGGCGCGCCGCCGCCGCTTCGGCGACGCGGGCATCCCATTCCTTGCGCCGCCGGCTCTCGAGGGACAGGGACTTGATGGTACGCATGCCGTAGAGCGTCTCGACCAGGTGCGCGGATTTGGCCTGCTCGGCCTTGACCACCCGGTGGTGCGCGCGCGCGAGCGGCGGCAGGAACAGCAGCACCACCACGAACAGCAGGCCGGCGAGCCCGAACGCGATGAGCGCGAGATGCCATTCGAGGATCAGCATCACCGGGACGAGTCCGAGCAGCGGAATGACTTCGAGAAAGGTGCCGAATAACTGACCCGTGAGAAAATAACGGATTTGCCAGATATTCTGCAGTTTATTGAGCGTGCGTCCGGTCGGATTGATCTCGAAGTAATCCAGCGGAAGCTTCAGCAGCTTCTCGACGATGTAAAGATTCAGCCGGCCGTCGATCCGAGTCGTGACGACCTGCGTCAAATAGCGCCGCGCGTGCCCGAGAATGGTCTCGGCCATCATCATCAAGAAGAGCACACCGGCGAGGACATTGAGCGTCGAATAGGAGTTGTTCAGCAGCACGCGGTCTATCACGATCATGAACATGAACGGCGGTGCGATCGCAAACACCGTGTTCGCCATTGCACCCAAGCCGATGTCACGAAACAGCTTGCCTTCCCTCAAGACCTGCCCGGCCAGCCAGGCGATGCCGAACGGCTGTTGCTCGTCAGTAAGCGAGTAAGGGCGCTTGATCAGGATGATCTCGCCCTCCCATAATTCGCCAAGCTGGATCTCAGCGACTGCAACCAGCTCGGTATCCGGAGCCACCGGATCGCGGATGATGACCACGGAGCCTTTCATCGGATCCGAGCGCGCGCCTTCCAGCAGCAGAGCCCCGCCATCCTTCGCGCGCAGGATCGCCGGAAGCGCCTTGGATAATTTCGGCAGCTCCCCGAAAGTCATGTGCAGGGACTCCGCCCGCAGTCCGAGCTCCCGTGCCATGGCAACGAGCGTTGCCGTCTCCGGTTCCACCGTGTCCACCGCAAACCGCCGGCGCAACTGCTCGACGGTCGTCTCCACGCCCAAACGAGTGGCAACCGCCGCAAGGGCCGCCAGTGAACTGGACTTGGCCGTTTCGGAGGCGCGCTCCTGCGGAAGCCTGTTCGGCTGCATAGATCCCTCAGTCCCTGCGCAGGTGCGCTTACGCCGGATTCGCTAGATCATTCAACGAGGTCGTTCTTCTTCATTGCCGCGCGGAGCCGGAGCCAGGCCGGAACCAGCGATGCCGCCAAGAAACGGGCATCATCGCCTTTTTGATCCGCGAACCATTCTTCAGCCAACGTCAACTGTTCCTGCAAGGTACGCACCGCCAGCTCTCTTTTGAGCCGCCCGACCTTGGCGTAGCTTTCGATCCAGGTCTCGACTTCCTTGCGTTCTTCCTTGGTGAGCGCCGCCTCGAGCTCGTCGGTAATCTTCGGATTAGCCTTCGCCATGCGCCCGATGATCTCGTTTTTGCCTCTTTTGAGTTCCGCGTCGTACTTGGTGCGGATGATTTGGACAATTTGGTCGCGCTCGCGAAAATGCATTGGGGCTATCCTTCTGAATGTTATTCCGGCAATATATTGCCGGCACTAGACACACCCGTCAAGTGCGCTGCGGGGCATTATGTATAGCGTGCGAGGTGGGCCATGTGGTGGACGGTGTGTGGACAGATTGTGCAGCTTTCTCTCATGGCGGCCATCATATTGAGCTCGCAGGCATCCTCGCGCCGCGCTCAGAGCCGCGCGCAAACGGACCGGGTGCGCGATGAGGCGCGGCGCCTGCGCAGTGCCCTCGCCGTCAGCCTTCCGGCGCTTCGGACGGTTTACGAAGATGACTTGTGCATACTTTCCGGCGGCAAGCCGCCGCTGATTTCCGGCCGCAGCCTGATCAATCTGCTGCGCACCCAGCTGGGCCGGCTGACAACCCTGGACCCCGCTGAGATCCAGGCCGTCATGGCGGCGAGCATTGCGGCGGAAAGAGCGGAGACGGAAATGGCAATCGCCGGGAAAAAAATCGGCGACGTCGCGTTCAGCCTTTCCGATGATCGTGCGGCAAGAGAGGTGCTCTCGTTGAGGCTGCGGGCGGCTTGCTCGATGCTTGGAGCCGCTGAAGAAATCCTGACCCCGCCCGGCATCGTTGCGGATCGTGCAACGGACTGCGATGAATTCGTTGCAAATGCCGATGAATTCGTCGCAAATGCCGGTGCGCCCGAGCTCATCGGCGCCGTTCAGCGCCACCCGCCTCATCCCGAGCGGGCGAGACTGGGCGAGCTTTCTTTCTAAATCGGGAGCGCACGATCGATCCCGGTGCCGATGCTTCGCAGTGACGCCGCGCTCTGCGTCGCGTTGATCCAATCATTCGTGATATGTGAAATCGACCTTGCCTGTTTGCCTGCGGACGGCCGCCAGGCTGAAGAAGCTGCGAATTTTTTGCGTTAGAATTTTGACCAGAGCATAGGACGCCGTGGGATAACCAAATGGAAGCAACGACCGCATTCACCTTCACCGCCGCCGAGCCGGTCGTCGCCCGGGAAGTCGAGTTCAGCATTGCGCTGCGCGACTGGGACGGAGAGGGCAACCGGGCGAACTCGATCGGTCTGTTCGGCTGGTGCGTGCCCCGATCTGGAAAGGGCATTTCGGTCGAGCTCTATCTCGACGGCACGGTCATCGCCTCGGCACCGCTGCGCATCGAACGGCCGGACGTGGTGAACGCCATGGAGCGGCCGGACACGCCGCTGCTCTGCGGCTTTCATCTGCGCCTCTCGAAGCTCGTCCTGCCGCCTGCAGCGAAACTCGAGCTGCAGCTCTACAAAGGAGACGGCAGAGGCAACGGGCTACGGATCGCGCTCGGCAGCATTTCCGGCCTGCAGCCCGCGGCGGCGGCGGCGAATTACGCGGAACGCTGCCAGCCGTTGCTGCTGCTCGGCCAGGGGCGGTCGGGCACCAGTTATCTGATGAGCCTGCTCGGCGTGCATCCGGAAATCCTGGTGCCCGGGCCTCATCCTTACGAGATGCGCCAGCCGGTGTGGCTGTGGCAGGCCGCCCACGTGATGTCTTCACCCGCCAACATCACCTCGCAGACGAGGGATGGGTTCGAGGCGAGCGATCCGGAGCGGCTGGGCTACAACCCTTACCGCAGCAGAATGTGGGAAAAGGTGGCCGGTGCAGACAGTGCCATGCGCTGGCAGGAGGAGTCGCTGCCGAGCGCGTGCATCGACTTCTGCAAAAGACAGGTGGACGAGTTCGTCGATCACTGTGCCGAGGGACGCGCGGGCCGGCCGCGCTTCATCGCACAGAAAATGCTGATATCGCCGGTGCGCTATTTCGTGCGCAACATCTATGCCGATTGCCGCGAGATCATCCTGGTGCGCGACTTCCGCGATGTCTGGCTATCCGCGCGCAGCTTCAACCGCAAACGCGGCGTGCTTTCGTTCTCGCGCGACAAGTTTGCCGACGACCTCGCATGGCTGCGTGGGATGGCGTTCACCGCCCGTCAGATCCGCCTCGCCCATGCGCAGTCAGGCCCGAGAGCGCAGCTGGTGAAGTATGAGGACCTGATTGCCGACCCGCGCCAAACGCTCGAAGGCATTCTGCGCGCACTCGGCGTGGACTGCTCCCCCGAGCGCGTGAGCGCCATTTTCGACGCTGCCGCCCGCAGGGAAAACGGCAAGACCCTGTCGCACCGCACCTCGCTCACGCACAATGCCTCCGGGCGCTGGCAAAGCGAGATGACGCCCGAGGAGAAGACGGTCGCGGCGGAGGCGCTGGGCGAGGAACTCCGCTATTTCGGCTACGGGACTACCGGTTGACGGGAAAACACCATGTCTGCCATCCGATTCAATAGCCTGGCGGCGGGGCCTAGCAGCTTCAGGCACCGGCTATTCGCGAGTGTGCCGCGGTGGCTCGCCGCGGGGCTGGCGGCTGCGTCCGCGGCTGCGTCCGCGGCTGCGCTGGGGGCTGCGCCCGCAGCTGTGCCCGCGGCTGCGCCCGCAACCAACCATCAGTCGCCGACGGTCAACGTCAAGGACCTCGGGGCCGGGGGCGACGGGGCGGACGCCACGGCCGCGATCGCCGCCGCGCTGTCGAAGATCCCGGCAGCGGGCGGCACGCTGCTTTTTCCAGCGGGCAACTACCTCATCTCCGGATCGAGCATGCTGCCATCGAACACGCACGTGCGCTGCGAAGGTGCGCTGATCACGGCCGCACGGGCCGACCAGTGGAGCGGCGGGCGAATCGACGTGGGCTTCGGTGCGACGTCCGGATCGAACTTCGAAATCTCCGGTTGCCGGTTCCGATTTCCCTACCGCAACCCCAATTATGGCGGCGGACACGCACACATTCTCGAGTTCGTCGGGGTATCGCACGTGAACATTCACGACAACGTCTTCGACGGCGGCGGCGACGCGGTGGCGCAGATAGGAACGACCGACACCTGGGAAGTCTCGAACCGGGCGGTCAACCAGAGCAATGCCTGTTACGACCATTGGGGCGGATTCACCGATGCCCACACCAACCGCAACTTCTGCTCGGTGCTGGACACCCATGGGCGCGGGGTGGCGGGCATTCAGTTCACCGGTATCGCCTCCGGAGGAGGCATTGCCAATTCCAACGGCTTCGAGGCCATGGACAACACGCTCTACATCAACCACAACGACGGCCAGTGCATCGAGATCAACGGCCACAAGCTGGGGGGCACCAACGACAACGGCCGGATCATCGGCAACCGCTGCGTGATTGCGAACGGCTATACGGCATGGGGAATCTTGGTTTCGGGCCACGCCACCAACGGCGAGATTGCCAACAATGTGCTCGAGGGCAATGGCGGGAAATTTGGCGCCGTCAATATCGAGTCTCCGGCGACGGGGTGGAACGTGCACGACAACGTCGCAATTCACTGGGACCCGGGCAGGCATGAAGTGTTCGAGAATGCCGGAATGACGGGTCAACTGGCGAACAATCGCGCCTTCGGCTCATGCACCGCGGCGCCCCAATCCGTGCAGCACCGCTGCTCGGAGCCGCCGCCCTCCGATCCCGAGCGTTGATCCGGTGCGGCGCGCCTTCATCCTGAGGGCAGCGCAAAATCCTTCGAGAAGATGAGACCGTCATCCTCGATGGGGTCCGCGGCAATCCCGAGCGCCTGCAACATGCCCTCGCCCACCGCCTCGGTGCTGTAAAGGCGCCGGATCCGGTCGCGGCCCCGCTTGCCGAGGGCCCGAGCCTTGCGCGGATTCTGATGCACCCAGCGCAGGTGACGCGCCGCCGAGGCGATGTTCGCTTCCGCCCAACGCTGACCCTGCGCGCCGGGATATTCGCTCTCGCCCACCAGCTTCAGATCGTAGTCGACGAGCAGCGCGCAGTCGACGGTCGCGTAATCGGCGGAGCCGGAATAGTCCGTGACGATCACCGGCACACCCTGCAACATGGCTTCGGCGGGCCCGCGCCCGAAGCCCTCGGACCGATGCAGCGACACGAAAGCGTCGGCCAAGCGCACGAGATTCAGAAGTTGCGGTCGCTCGAGCTTGACATCGCGGATCTCGATTCGGGAATCGGCAGCCAGATCTCTCAAGCGCTCCCAATCGGCTGGATTTGCCGCGGCGCCGCTCGTCTTGAACAGCAGGTAGACGGGCTCATCGCCTGCCGGGAACGCCTCCAAGAACGCTTTCACGACCGCTTCAGGATTTTTTCGGGATGCAAAGGAGCGGAAGTCGAACATGCACAGGAAAACGGTCGCGCTCTGCGGCAGCCCGAGATCGGTGCGCGACAACTGCACCTCGACGTGCGATGGCCCCATCACCGCCATGGGAACGAGCTTTACCGGTCGCGGAGCGTCGCGTTTGAAGGCCTCGTAGGCGAATTTCGTAGACGCCCAGATCTCGTCGTAGAACGAATACGCATGGCGCCAGTAGTCGGGCAGCCATTCCAGCTCCCATGCCCAGAAGCCGATGGTTTTGGCGGCTCGCATTCTCAGACGGCGCAATAGCTGCGCGTCCTCGACGCTGGTGTCCGCGTTCGTATGAACGACATTCAGGTCCACTTGAACTTCGACCTCGCCGGCAAGCCTGGTGCCGTCGGGGAGGAGCACAGCCTTTGTCTCGAAGTCCACCACGACGTAATCCGTGCAGCCGACCGCGTCGAGCGCCCTCGCCGATCCGCGCAGATCCTCGCCGCGCCCCGAGGGCGCCGACCAGTAGCCGCTGAGGGCAACAGTGGCACGATGCAACTGCGTGACGGTCGACGGGGTGCGCAAGTCCGAGGGTCGCGCCGTCTCCGCGTCTCCAAGGGTTTTGACCAGACGGTCTCCCAATGCCGCGGCCGTCGCCGGATCCCGAACGTCGAACCTGGCTGTGACGGCGAGGCTCGATTGCTTGCGCACGTCCGACCGAGTCGGTTTACCAGCATCCCATTTGGCCCAGGCGAGGAGGCTGCGGCGTCCTTCAGCCGATGCAAGGTCGAACTGACCCTGCAGGTCCGCCCGAAAGTCGTGCAGCATCTCCAGCAGCTGGGGAACGCCTTCGAAGCTCGGGGAATCCCGCAGCAGGAATTCCAACAATTGCGGATCGAACTCGCTGATCGTCAGGTCGAGCTCGGGCAAGCCGTCCAACACCAACCATCGCACGTAGCGCCACACCGAAAGCCGGTCACCGAGCGGAAAGGTGCGCTGCAAGTCCGGGCGCAACTCCCACAGAGCAAGCCCCGCCCGGCTCAGAGCGAAGCCGGAGACCGTGATGGAGGTTCGTTGCTGAAAATAATCGCGCACCGGCTCGACGAACGATGCCGGCCAGCCGAACCTCTTCGGAGCGAGCAGCGCGAACCACAATCCATGCGCGAGGCGCCCGCTTCGCTCGACCGGAAAGCGCTCCCACCCCGGGACCTGGTCGCGAAAGCTGCCGACATTCAGCGACAGGATCATGCCTTCGGTGATGGGCACGTCACGATAAAGCTCGGAGATCCGGGATATCTGCCGGAAGCCTGCCATGAACTCGGCTGAAAGAGCGGTGACATCGACCGCACCATCGGCGATTCCGCGCGTCAAAGCCCAGCGCAAGAAGCTCTGGAAACCTTGTGGCACCTTCACGTCGAACGCCTGTTGCAGATCGCGGCGCCTTTCCCACAGCAACGCCAACTGCCTCGGCAACCGAACTCTCGATCCCGAGACCTCCACGATGATGTCCGAGGCAAGCTGGTCCAAGGATGTGCCGCTGTCCTCAGCGAACACTTCGGCGGAAACACGCGGCCATGGGGGCACTTGCAGCGAGGGAGCCGCCGGGCAGGGTGCCGCGGCACGCGCGCGCAGTTTCTCGGCAGCCGCCAGCGAGCGCTTGTCGACCCCCTGCGCCGCCGCATCCCCGCCCAAGAACCAGTCGAAATACCCCTTCAAACCGCCACTGGCATAGATATCGAAGGCTGCGCGCAGATCCTTGCGGTCCAACCAGAGCTGGTGCATGTATCGCGTGAGCACCACGCCTTTCTCGGCCGCCACCTCATCGGGGCGGTCGAAGAATTCGGAGGGGAAACTCAGCCGCTCCTTGGGATTGAGGTTACCCGCGTCGATCATGCGAACGACCCAATGTCGCATCACCTCGTCGATCCGCCGTCCGTCCGCGAAGCAGCCGAATCCATACGCTACCTTGTTGTACTTTTGCCAGCCGTTGTTCAACACCCGGGCTCGATACAGATCGCACAGTTCGTTGACGACTCCGAGATTCTCCGGTCCGAACCGGTTCTGATGCTTGGAGAATTGCTTCGAGTCGGTCGGGCTGATTCCGCTGAAGTGAAAAAAGACCAGACGCTTGCCGTTGACCATCCATCGGCCGCGCCGGGTCCTGCTCACCTTGCGATGCAACAGGTTCCAGTAAGCAACGTTGTATCCGGGGTGTCGAAGAATGAACGGACGACTCACGAACACCGGCGCCAGGTCCATCCAGCGCTGATCCGTGAACATATGGCCAGCAATATCGACCCGGCATTGGGTGAAACAGCGCTCCGCCCACCAACCCGCGAGTCGACGTCCATCCTTGTCGTTGCGAAGCCCCAGGAATCCCAAGTTGTAGACGCCTGACTTCATGATGGTCAGGTCGGAAGGCTCCTTGCCGTCCTGCAGGGGATCGATCATGTGCGGCGTCAGCACGCAGGAATAATTCCTCAATGCGCCGAACACCTCCGTCATCGGCCCGAACAGCAGGATGTCGGGATCTATGTAGCATGCCTCGTCGAAGCCATGCGTCTCGAACAAATGCAGGAAAGCAAACGGCTTGACCGCTGTGTTGAACTCGATCACCGAATACCAAAGCTTCATGCCGTCGATATTGGCGATGCCGAGCCGATCGCACGGAATAACGGTCGCGCTCAGGTCGATGTCGGGAAAATCATGAGGCACATCGGACAGAACAATGAATCGTTCGGCATCGGGTACGTGTTGCGCGACCGACTGCATCAGCGTGGCGGCAAAACCGATGTAATTTGCCGAGACGATGGTGAACACGGCCCGCTTGCGGCCGGGCGCCGGCGAAGCGTGGGGTCGCCGCTTAGCTGCTGATCGGATACCTCGCGGAGCAGCTGCGGCTGGGCGGGGAACTGCGCGCGGACGTTGGGCAGTCCTCCGGGTCATGGAGCCAATTTGGCATTTGACGCAGCACGCCAGCGTTCAGCTTCCTCAAAATGCTCCGCCACCCCCGCACGTCCCTCGAAATATCCGCGTGTCTCGAAATGACGCCGCAAGCCGTCGAGGTCCGAGGGCTCGAAGACTCTCCCCAAATCAGAATACGTGCGGAAGTAGAAGTCCGCATCGAACGGCATCGGTCGCGGAAAGCGCCCTTCGATGTAGCCGGACACCCTGAAATGGTTCGCAGATGACTTGACGTCCCCACTGAGCTTGGCGGCACGCACATCGAGGTATCTGTCGAAGTACCAGTCCTCGTCCACCGCGACGTGCCTCAACACTTCCGATATCAGGAACTTGAGGGCAGCGCCCGAGACATCGACCTTCGATGAATTCAAATCCAAATGGGTGATCCCGAGCAATCTCAGCACCATCTCGAACGGCGGCAGATAACCCCGCGCGGGCGCCTGCGCCGAATCGGAATGCTGCTCATATACTTCGCTCGCGTGTTTCGCGCTATTTTTCACGTCATCCGCTCCCTACACTTTTAATTTTGGATCCCCGGCAGGAGGCCAAAGGCCCGGCCGAGGATCGAGACCCCTTGAGATCATCGTAGGTTGAAGGCAATGCAGAGTAAAGCGCAAATCAACTGGTTTGGGCGCACACCAAGAGCACAGCGCCGATGATGCTGCGTGAGCAAGCGCGAGCGTGCATCGCCGGCATTTTACAGAATCTTGCGAACTGCCGCGCTCGCGCACCGGCTGTTCGATTTCACGCGGCGTGCCCGGTCATCCGAGGCCGGTAAACGGACAAATACGCATTGGCCATAATCTGCGCCGACGCCGGCGGGCGGATGCCATCCACCAAGCGTTTCCACAGACCCTGCTCGTCGCAGGCGCGGCGAATGGTCCGCGCGAGCGAGGACGCGTCGGCCACGTCGAACAGCAGGCCGTCCTTCTCGTGCGATATCCGCTCGGCCGGTCCACCGACGTTCGAAGCGATGATGGGCCGCTTGAACATCCATGCCTCCGAGATCACGAGCCCGAAACTCTCCCACCAAACCGAAGGGACGATGCACCAATCCACCCGCGCCATGCGCTGCGCCAGTTGATCCACCGAATACGAACCGTTGAAAGCGACGATGCGCTCACCGACCGGCAATTCGTCCTCGCTGGCGAGAAACGCCTCGATTTCCGCGCGTCGGGCGGCGGATGCGTATTGCAAATTGTCGCCGTTGATCTCGATGACCAGGTCGGTGAAGCCCTCGGCCCGCAGCCGCTGCACCGCCTGCAAAAGGACCCACACTCCCTTGTTGTCCACCAATTGGCCGAAGAAACCGAAACGGTTGTGCTTTTCGCGATCGTCGGAGGCGATGCGACCGCGACTGTAGTCCGGTTGACCATTTGTCACGTGAGTGATCTTGGCCGGATCGATTCCCCAGGAAGCGTACCGTTCGATCATGAAACGGCTCGGAACCGTGAACTCATCGACCACGGACAGGTGCCTCTTGAACCACATGTCTCGAACGAAAAAATGTTCGGGCGGACGATCCGGAAAACATTGATGGCAACGAACCGGCGAGGCGCGGGTGCAGAGCGATTTATCGGACCTGCGCAACATGTGACCTTCGGCGTCGCAGATCGACAGAAATTCGTGGAAGGTAAGAATGATCCGTGCTTTCGGCAACACGCGCCGGGTGAGCGTCAGTAAATCGATTCCGAGCAGATGAAAATGGTGAAAGTGAACCACATCCGGCTCGATGAGCTCGAGAAATTCCGCGAATGACCTGGCTAGCTCGACGCTCGTATTCTTGTGCCACAGCTGATCGTAGCCGCGGCTGAGATATACGAATTCGCCTTCGCGCCCATCGAAGCCGGTGATTTGGGCGCCGACCTTATAAAGGGAATTGAACGAGGGATCCACCGCCGCGAGCAGCGTCGGCTCGATTCCATCGCACGATTTCAGCGCGCTGAACAGCTCGTAGCAAATCTGCTGTGCGCCGCCGCGCACCAGCTCGGGGTGATACAGGCTGATCAACAAAACTTTCGTCAAGTCGCCCGCCTCTGCCTGAAATGCCTGTGCTTGGCGTGCCCGGTGTCCGACACCCGAGGCGGGCGCATCAACGCGTGCGTCGGTGCGGGACCCACCAGCCCGTCCTCGATCATGCCCATCCAGTTACGGGTGAACAGCCATCGATTGACGATCGAGGCGCCGTCCTGAGGGGCGCGGCGGGTCGAGCCTTTGCCTTCCAGATGCCACAACCGCAGGTCGTGTATCCAGGGCGCCGTGCCCCTCGCGATGCTCTTGAGACAAAGATCCGCATCCTCGTAGTGGCCGAATATGAGCGACTCGCTGAAACCGCCGAGCTGATCGAACCACGATCGCTCCATGGAGATGAAGGCTCCCGTGACCGCGGGGACCGGGCGCGAGCGGATGAATGGCACGCAGTCGGGCGGAGCTCCCTTTCCGTAATGCTCGGTTCGGCACAAGCTCACGGGCGAGGGCGCGCCGCCGGAGAGGGACAAGCCCACGTCGATTTCAAAATACATCCCTCCATGCATCAACGAGCCGTCATCGTAATAGAGCGGCGCGCCAAACAGCCGGCACTGCTCTGCGGGAGCCGCATCGAGCACTTCCGTGTGCTTTTTGGCCCAATCCCGATCGCGCGGGAACACATCCGGGTTCACCGCCAACAGCCGATCGCTGCGGGCAATTCGCGCAGCCACGTTGTTGGCTGCGCCAAAGCCGGCGTTGCCGGGCAGAATGACGATGCTGACGGCCAAACCGTAAATCAGGTCTGCGCAGCGCGCCTCGCGCAGCAGCGTCTCGGCCATTTCCGGGCTGTTCGAGACATAGATGAACTCGTAGTCGTCTATCCCGGGCAAGCCGGCGAAAAGACAGTTCTGCGCGAAAAACAGCTCAGGCTTCCCGTAGAGGCAGACCAGGATGGAGCCGCGAAAGGATCGCTGCTGCGGCCCAAAGCGCTTCACATACGGCGCCGATACGATTCGGCGGGTGATCGACTCATTGAATCGGACGAGCTGCGCGCCGAGTCCCCGATCGAGATAAGCCACACTTTCGATGCCGTGATTGCCGAAAAATGACGCCGCCGCGAGCTTAGTCAGTATCGTGTCGCGCAATTCGGGTTCCTCGACGAACGTCGCCGCGCACTCGACGGTCGTCACTAATCCCCCTGCCTGGCACATGTCGACGCGCATCGGTCCGGCGCTCTCACCGCCCCGCTCGAAGTGCACAAACCCGACGAAACCGAAGGCGTGTGAACGGCGGCCGCCGACCGCCTCTTCGACATCCATTCGCCGGACGCGCAGGACGTGCGCCGCATCGATCTCCACGCGCCAATCCGGACCCATGATGCGAATGCAGTTCAACGGCTGGAATACATCGTCGATCCAGCCAGTGATGATCACGCCCCCCTTGGGCGCGATCATCAACTCTTCGATGGAACAGCGCGCCTCTCTCGGGAAAACAGCGTTCGAGCGCGAAAAGTCCGCATCATCGAACACGCGCTCCGGCGCCGCCGGCTCTGCTCTCGCCGGCTCGGCTTTCGCCGGCTCGATCACGCCGCTCAACAGGGCAGGCGCGCGCCGCTTCTTGGAACCGCGCGAAGGCGCTTGTCTCACCCGCCCAGCCATGAATCTCTCTCCAACTGAAGGCCAGCCACGACGAACCAGCACCGTGCACGGCATTTGAGCAGCCGCAGGCTGCATGTCCTGTCGGTGTCGTTGTTTTCGTAAGGCAGCGCCCGACTGTCCCGCAGTTACACACGCAAGTCAATTTGGACAGCTGGGTTTGAGACGGCTGACAACAGCGCGAGAGCGCGGGCGGCGACTGCCTCACAACAGGGCGTCGACGTCGATCTTCCGCGCCAAAAAAGAGCACGCCGCCGTGGTGATTTGGGCTGAAATTTTCCTGGGAAAAATTCGTCAACATTTCTTCGTGGATATGTCAAATTGCAATTGTGATGAGGGAAACACTTTGTTACGGTCCATGCCTTGAGGGATTGCCGCATCTCGAATTGAGAAGCCGTGGCAAGTAATTCGTCGTGATCCGTGCATTGAGAAGGGAGAAATAATATGGGAACGTTCATGAGCATCCCGGGCGGCGCTAATGGAAATGTTCACATTTACGGCAATGGGACCGTCCATGCCGGCAACGGCAACGACACCATCCAAATCGATGGCAACGGCCACGTAACAGTCGGCGCGGGCAACGATCACATCACGGTGCAGGGCTCCGCCAGCATCGTGCAGCATAACTTCGGGGCGATGACCGGGAGCGACACGATCAATTTAGGCCGCGGTGGCGACACCATTACCGAGGCAGGCAAGGCGACGGTCTATGGCTCGTTCGGCAGCGCGACGATATCGGGCGGAAAGTTCGAGTTCCTCCAGGTCCCTTCGGGCTCGGGGTATGGTTCGCACGCCGACGCCGAGGACGGTCGCGGCGGTTCGGGCCACTCGGTTTTCGAAGCGGTTTCCCTGAGCGGCAATGCGACTTTGGTGGGCGGGGACCACTCCACCAAATTCATTGCGGGCAGCGGTTCGGTGGTCATGCAGGGCGGAACGGGCAACGACACCTTCGTGGGCGGCTCGGGCCATGCCACCATGACGGGCGGTTCCGGACAAAACTTGTTCGATTTCGGCTCCCATGGGAACGGCGGAACCGACGTCATCACCAACTTCGTTGCGGGCCAGGACACCTTGTACTTGGAAGGTCAATCCCTGGGCTACCTGCAAAGCCATGGCGATATCACCGTCAACAACGGCAACACGTACATCAGTCTTGACGGCGGGCATACGACGGTGGAGCTGAAGGGCTTCACGGGCCTGACTTCGCATGACGTGGCATCACACAAAGGCTGAGACTGCGGATACCCGTAGTCTTGGAATCGCGCCTGCATCGGGCCTAGAACCGAAATAGCACTCGCCGCCCCGGCCGCCATCGACCGGGGCGATTCATTTCAATCACCCATGTTGGCCTCGACGCTTCGCGCATTGGAGCGTGGCCTTGCGGGCGGCGCGGGTCGCACGCTCACCCGCCATCTCCACGACATCGCCCTCGCACTGAAACATGATTCCGTGCAGGCGGCGATCCGATCGATCGATCGAGCTTGGCGCACGCTGCCGGGCACCGCCGAGGCGCTGGCACCCGTCTATGGCCGATTACTGTCGCTCGAGGATCGCGACCATGACGCCGCACTGCGCCTTCTGCAGCAGGTGACCGCGCCCGATGCGGACGTGGCAGCGCTCACGGTGCACGCGTACCTCGGCTTGCGGCGAGCGGATGATGCCAGGCGGCATCTCGACCTCGCGCTGAAGCAGTACTGCGTGGCCGGGGACAGTTTGCTCGCTCGCGAGGCGTCGCAAGCCCTGGACGGTCTGCACGCGCAGGCGGCCGGATGGCTCGGCCTCGGTCCGCTGCTCGAGTTCAGCGGAGAACTTTCTCCGGCGGTCCCGGTGGAGTCCTTGCAGATCCGCCTCGGCGACACGCTGATGGCACAACCCATCAAGTCCGAGCGGCGCAACGGTCGCACCGCATTCAGTTTCAAAGTGCCGCAAGCCCCAGGCGACACGATCCTGCACGTGAGCAGTGACGGTGTGCCGCTGCTCGGCAGCGGCCGCCGCTTGCCGCTGGATTTCTCGCTCGATGGCCGCGCCGACAGCCACGGCAACCGAATATCGGGTTGGGCGCGCGTGGGATGGTTGCCGGCGCAACCCGTGCATCTGCACTTCGAGGACGAGAACGGACACTCGCACCGGGCGAGCACCCGACGCGTCGCCCGCCCGGGGTTTCGCTGGCCGTTTTGCATCGACGCGCGCGGCGCCGGTCTGCGCGGCGGCCGCATTCGCATCACCGCTCAACTGCCCGACGGACGCTGGCATCCGTTGCCGGACACACCGCTCCTGCTGGCCCGCGCGCTGCGTTCGACGGATCTGAAACCGGTTCGGCTGCCGCGCTGGAGCAGAGAGATCCCCGCATCGAGCGCCAGCGCTTTGCCGGAGCGGGCGGCGCCGATCGATGTCGTTGTTCCGGTGTATCGCGGCCGTCAGGAGACGCTGGCCTGCATCGACGCCGTGTTGCAGAGCGTCGGGGAGTGCGCGCGCACGATCGTGGTTGACGACGCGACGCAGGATAACGTGCTCGCCGCAGCGCTCGACGATCTTGCGGCGGCCGGGCGCATCACGCTCGTGCGAAATGAGAAGAATCTGGGATTCGTGGGGTCGGTCAATCGCGTGCTCGCCATGCCATCGACCCGTGACATCGTGCTGTTGAACTCCGACACACTGGTGTTCGGTAATTGGCTGCAGCGGCTGCGGGCGGTTGCGTATGGCGCATCGCGGGTGGGCACCGTCACTCCCTTGAGCAATGACGGGTCGATCGCAAGCTATCCGAACGAATTCGGAGGGGCGCTGGACCCCGAGGAAGCGGCGGCGCTCGATCGGCTCGCCGCAGCGACGCACGCGGGAACCTCGCTCGAGATTCCGGTGGGGGTCGGCTTCTGCCTGTACGTGCGTCGCGATTGCCTCACGGAGGTGGGCGCGTTCGACGCTGCGGTATTTGGCGCGGGGTATGGGGAGGAATCGGATTTTTGTCTGCGCGCGCGCGCGCGCGGGTGGTCGCACCGGATGGCCGCCGATGTGTTCGTTTATCACGCCGGTGGCCGCTCCTTCGGCACCCGGCGCGCCGCGCTGCTCGATCGCAGCCAGCGCCTGCTCAACCTGCGCCACCCCGGTTACGATCGATTCATCGGGGATTTTCTGGCCAGCGATGCGCTGCTCCCGATTCGGCGCCGGCTCGACGAGCGCCGGCTGGCCGCGTTCCAGGGGCGATTCGTGCTGCTGGTGACGCTGGCGCTGGAAGGGGGAGTTCAGCGCTTCGTCGCCGAGCGCAGCCGGCAGATCCGCGCGCAGGGCCTGCAGCCGCTTGTACTCAAGCCGCTCGAGGCGGGCGATGCGGGGCGCTGCGAGCTCGTGACCGATGCGATCGATGCACACAATCTTCGCTACGAGATCCCGGCCGACCTGCCGGACCTGATTCAAGTGCTGAAGGGCCTGCGCATCGATGAAATCGAGATTCATCACTTTCTCGACCTCGATGCCAAACTCATCGACGCGGTGCGAACGCTGGGGATTTCCTACGACGTCATCGTCCACGACTATGCGTGGATTTGTCCGCGCGTGACGCTCATCGACGACAGCGGTCGCTACTGCGGCGAGCCCGCGGTCTCGGTGTGCCGATCCTGCGTCAAAAGGAGCGGCTCGCGCCTGGGAAAGCCCATTTCGGTGCCGGCTCTTCGCTCCCGCAGCGCGGCCTGGCTGGGCCAGGCGCGCCGTGTTCTGGCGCTCTCCGGGGACACGGCCACCCGCCTGAAGAAATATTTTCCCGATCTCGATATCGGAGTGCAGCCGCCGGCGCCGACAGCCGTGCCGCCATCGCCATCGCCGCCGCGGCAGCGCTTTGACACGAAGAGGCTGCGGGTCGGTCTGATCGGTGCGATCGGGGTACACAAGGGCTATCAGGTTCTTCTCGAATGCGCACGGGACGCCGCCGTGCGGCGCCTGCCGATCGAATTCGTTGTGATCGGCCATACCCAGAACGATCGGCCGCTGCTCAAGACGGGAAGGGTCAGTATCACCGGCCGCTACAGCGAGATCGAGGCACCGCACCTGCTGGAACGCGAGCGTCCCGACGTGATTTTCCTGCCCTCTGTTTGGCCCGAGACCTGGTGTTACACCCTCGATTACGCGCTCGCGGCGCAACGGCCGGTGGTCGCATTCGATCTCGGGGCCATTGCCGAACGCTTGCGTGCAGCCGGACTCGGGCTGTTGCTGCCGCTGGATCTCGATTCGCGGCAGATCAACGACCGCCTTCTGGGGCGCGACGCCCCGGATCGAATGCCGCGGGTTTATGTTCAAACGCCGCAAAGCGCCTTGCGCGATGACGCTAAGATGCAACGACCCAGAGGAATAATGATGACCCAGCCATCCGTCGGTGAGACCTTGCAGGAAAAAGGACTGAGCGCATCGATGCAGGTGCTGCCGCTTCCGGCGGGCTTGTACCTGTTTTCGGTCAAAGCGGCTGCCGCGACCACCGAGCGCAGCGGGGGCAATCTGAGCTTGCCGGCGATGCACGTGGGCCTAGGTCCCGGCGTGCGCTCCGAGCAGGTGGAATTCCTCACGGGGCCGAGCACCGATGGAGCGTGGCTGTTCGCGCATGGCGACGTGCTCGTGGCCAAGGTCAACCGATCCGGCGCCACGCTGGTTCTTACGTCGGTTCGCGCGTCGAACGGAGATGTACTGGGGATCGAGGTGGAACGGCTCGAAGGCCGCTCACAAGCCACCGGCACGGCGCTGACCGAGGCTCCGGGCACGCCAATCAAACTCCCCATGGCTGCGGTGGATGAAGCGAACGCCCGCAGTGCTCCCAAGCCGGCACCGACCCGGGATCCCGTAGCGGAGAATCTCGCAGTACCGCTCCAGATCAAGACCCACATCCGATCGCGGGGCGACTTAAGCTTTGCGGATGTCCCCTGGGCCGGACGCGTGGCGCCCGGACTCTGGATCGAATCCTTCTCGGTGCAGCCGCAGAAACATCTCACCGCGCGCCAAGTTGAGTACAAGGGTCTCACCGGCACCGGCTTCGAGACCCCGTGGCTCAGCGACGATCAGATTTGCGGCACCAAAGGCATGGCGGTGCCGCTGGTGGGATTCGCGATTCGCCTCAAGCCGGGCGCTGAAACGGCGGCATACGACTGCGAATACTCCGGCTACTATCAATCGGGCGCTACCGTCGGGCCGATGCGCAACGGCGCTCCCTGCCGTTCGACGGTGGCGAATGATCCGCTCGAGGGCATACAGATTCGCATCATCCAGCGTCCCAAGGCGGTCGGCGCCCCGTCCAAGCACGAGGCGCAGCGAATCGAGGCGTCGCGTTCGAGCATCAAGGCGCCGACGTTCGGCCGATATCGCGACGGCGAAGCCGCCTCGGGGAACGGTGCCTCCAAACCGGCCGCGCCCAAGCACGCCAAGAACCTCAAACCCGCCGACGCACCCGTCAGAGCCAACGGCACGCGTTCTGCGCAGCGCTCGCAAAAGCTCAGTTCGTAAGCGCACCGCCCAGCGGCCCCTCCTCAGGCGGGTCGCCTGTGATTCGCGCGAGGCGGGCTGCAAACCGGCACTCAAGCGATGAACTATCTGTTCATACACCAGAATTTCCCCGGGCAATACGTGCATCTCGCCCGGCACCTGGCAAGCCAGCCGGGCAATCAGGTGTACTTCATCACTCAACCGAACGACAACAACATGACGGGCGTTCGCAAGATCACGTATCCGCGGGACGAGCGCAAGCGCATCCACTGCCATGCCTATTCGGTCGAGATCGACCGCGCGATCAATGCGGGGGCAAGCGTGGCCGAGGTATGCCGTGATTTGCGCGCCCAGGGATTTCGCCCCGACCTGATCGTCGGGCACAGCGGCTGGGGGGAGACTCTATTCGTCAAGGACGTGTATCCAGACGTGCCGCTGCTCGCCAATTTCGAGTTCTACTACCACTCCAGCGGCGTGGATGTGGGCTTCGATCCCGAATTTGTCTCGACCTTCCAGGACCCGTCCCGGCTGCGCACGCGCAACGCCACCAACCTGCTGGCTTTCGAGGCTGCCGACTGGGGCCACTCCGCCACGCAGTGGCAGCGCAGTCTGTATCCGCCCGAGATGCGATGGCGGATCAGCGCCCTTCACGAAGGAGTCGACACGAACATCCTGCGCCCAAACCGCCGCGCCACCTTCAAATTGCCCGGATCGGGCCGGGTGCTGAGCCGCCGCGACGAAGTCGTCACGTATGTATCGCGCAATCTGGAGCCCTATCGCGGCTTCCATAGCTTCATGCGCGCCCTGCCTGCGCTGCTGCGCCGGCGCAAGCGCGCCGAGATCGTGATCGCCGGGGGTGATGGCGTCAGCTACGGCGCGCCGCCGCCGCCGCGCTCGACGTTCAAAGAGATGATGCTGCTCGAGCTCGGCAGCAAGCTCGATCTCTCGCGCGTGCACTTCGTGGGCATGCTCGAATATCGCGACTACATCAATTTGCTGCAGGTCTCCTCGGCGCACGTGTATTTGACCTACCCGTTCGTGCTGTCCTGGTCGTTCATCGAAGCCATGGCGTGCGGCTGCCTCGTTGTGGGTTCACGCACTCCGCCGGTGCTCGAGGTCCTGCAGGATGAGATCAACGGCCTGACGGTGGATTTCTTTGCGCCGAGGGCCCTCGCCCACCGGATCGGATCTGCGCTCGAACAAGCAGACAAGATGCAAGCCTTGCGCAGCGCGGCGCGCAAGACGGCGGTCAAGCACTTTGACTTGAATGCAGTGCTGTTGCCGCGATGGAACGCGCTGTTCGATGATCTGATCAACGGCCGCCGCCCAGCGGCCGTGGGCGCAACGTGATCTGCCCTCGCCGGGCCACCCGGGAGAAGTGACGGTATTTCCCGCGGTGGCCCACGGTCGTCCCATCATTTGTCCGCGACTTTCCGGTTAGTCGATCTTTTCTTCGATGACTCGCGCGCCGTTCGCCTTCCGCGCGAGGCGACGACGCCCCCGTCCGGCCGGCCCTCCTTGCTGAGCGCGTCCGCCAAAGTCCAGCAATCCAGGATCTTGGCCGTACTGTCGCGCACCGCGCGAAACACTTTTTTAAGTTCGCAGGTCCGGTCATCGACGCAGTCAACACAGCGGTGATACTGGCTGACGCTGACGCACGGGATCAAAGCAAGCGGTCCTTCCGTCAGCCGTACGACATCGCCGAAGGAAATGCTGTCCGGGCTCAACGCCAATTGGTAGCCGCCACCACGCCCGCGCTGACCACGAACCAGACCATCGCGTTTCAATTCCACCAGGATGGCTTCCAGGTACTTCACCGGAATATCGCGTCGGGCGGAGATTGCCACCGAGGAGAGCATCACTCCCTCAGGAGCCAGCGCAAGCTCCAGTAACGCCTTCAGCGCGTAACGAGTTTTCTGCGAGAGCACAAAGACATCCTTCCTTTGAGTTGCATTATGTTAAGAACTGATTGACAATTAATCTACTATATTCCTATCGTATTACTAGGTTTTATATTCTGCATAAGCAACGCAAGGGGAATTATGAGTTACATTCATGCATCGCGTCCAAAGCGATTCGTTCGGCTGCCGCCCGGTTTCCGTGTGCTTCTGGCCGCCCCCGCGAGCGCTCTGATGCGTGGGTTTTTTGGGGTGCTTCTGTTGAGCACCACGATGGCCGCGGTTCCTGCGCTCGCACAGCAGAAGACCGGGCCGGGCCTGACCGGCGATGACAGCCTGACGTGGAATGGCATCACGCTGTACGGCGTCATCGATATCGGCTATCAATTCGATACGCACAGTGCGCCCTTCACCCCGTACCGGCCGGCGGCCAGCGGAAACATCGTGCGCCAGAACGACAGCGGTTCGGCGTCCGGCCTGACGCCGAGCAACATGGGCCAGACGCGGGTCGGCTTGCAGGGAAACGAGCCGCTGGTCGATGACCTGTCGGCGGTGTTCCAGGTAGAGACCTTCTTCAATCCCCAATCCGGCAACATCGCCGATTCGCTGAAGTCGCTGGCGATGAACAATGGCAAGGCCCTGGCCGACCAGAGCATCGGGGTCGATGGCAGCTCGGCTGGCCAGGCGTTTCAGACAGCCTACGTGGGCTTGCGTTCGGCGCGGTTCGGCACCCTCACCTTCGGACGACAGGAGACGCTGCTCGCACTCGGCAGCATCAAGTACGACCCCAATTACGGCGCCAGCGCCTTCGGTTTGATCGGTGCGTCAAATACGTATTCCGGCGGCGGAAGCAGCGAAACCAACCGACTCGACTCGGTCGCAAAGTACCAGATAAGCTTCGGCGATCTCGTGCACGCGGCCGCCCTGTACAAGTTCAACGGATCCAATGGCGCAGCCAACACCGCGGTCCAGGCCGATGTCGGCGGCCAATACGCGGGCCTATCGGTCGATGCGTATTATTCCAAATTGAACGGCGCCATTACGGCGGCCTCGTTGAGCGCCGCTCAAGCTGCCAAACTTCCGGCGTTGGGGTATTCGGCATCCAATGCTCTGGCAGGGACCGTTTCCGACAATACGACCTATGCGCTCATGGGGCTGTACGATTTCGACCCGCTCAAATTCTTTGCCGGCTATATGCACATCAAGTATGCGGACCCGTCAGATCCATTGAGCCCCGGTTTCAGCGACATCGGCGGTTACACTCTCGCCTTCGTCAACAATACTGCCTACGAGAATTCCAAGACCGTCCAGGTGTACTGGGGTGGTGTGCGTTACCGCGTATTTCAGGGTCTCGAACTGGCCGCCGCCTACTACGGCTACCAGCGGAACGCCTACGGCACCGGCACGCAGGCGGGTTGCAATACTGCCGCGCACAGCACCTGCAGCGGCCGCTTCCAGGCCTTTTCCCTCGACGCAGACTACCACTTCAACAAGCATTTCGACGGGTACCTCGGCGCGATGTACAGCGGCGTGCACGATGGCGCTGCCAGCGGCTACTTCTATTCCACCAACATCAATCCCACGGTCGGCGTTCGCTATAAGTTCTAGTATGTCCCCGCGCATCCATTGCCTCGGTGGGTTTGTCAGTTGGGCCGCGTTTGACCGGGGCGCAGCCCGCAGCCACACCGCCACGGGCCCTCGCGATCGATCGGGGCGCAAGCACTTCTACCGGCAAATCGGCTGGCCAATCCTGGAGACTCCAATGTCGAAAGTTCTCGTGCTCTATTACTCGGAATTCGGTTACGTAACCGTCGTGGCACATGCCATCGCCGAGGGTGCTAGTTCGGCCGGCGCCTCGGTCGACATCAAACGCGTGCCAGAAGCCGCGCCGCAGACCAACCATGGCGCGCATTTCAATCCGGTGCACGACGATCCGGTCGCGGCGATCGAGGATCTCACGCATTACGATGCGATCATCGTGGGCAGCCCCACGCGCTTTGGCCGCCTGTCCGCCCCGGTGGCCGGATTTCTCGAACAAGCGAGCGAGCTGGCGGGACGGGGAATCTTGAACGGCAAGGTCGGGGGCGCATTCGTTTCGCCCACCAGCCGCAACGGCGGGCAGGAGGCCGCCTGGATGTCGATCATCAATAATCTATTGCAGTTCGGCATGATCGTGGCCGGACCACCCTACCATCCGACCACGCTGACCGACGAGGCTGGCGAGCGGCATCCGAGCGCGATCGATTTGGAAGGTGCACGGCAGCAAGGCAGACTGATCGCGCAAACGGCGCAAAGATTGTCAGTAAACCGCGGGGAATCCGCCGTAGCGGATCTCGTGGCGATCCCCGCGTCGGAGTCGCTTGCGGCGAACGTGTGATCGATTCTTTGCTCGCCCGGAGCCATTGACCCCTTCACCCGCGAGGCACTACCGGCGCATAGTGACTTATGATCGCCGTCGTAGAGGTAACACCGAAGTCACAAGGAGGCTCGAAGCTCGTCCTTGCTCGTGAACGGTGAATCGCGGGACCGGGGATGCATCGTAAACTCTTGCAAGCGCGCCGCCTGACGGCCTTGGTTTTGCTCGCGCTCACCTCGTTGCCCTACACAGGCAGGGCAAACGAATCGGCCTCCCCTGAGCCGGCGGCGGAAGGCTACGCTCCTAACGCGGGCTTGCCGCAGATCACCGTGGTCGGCAGCACGCCTCTGGCGGGGTCGGACTTGAACCTCGACCAGGTCCCGGAAACTACCCGCGCTCTGGGTCCGGGCGACATGAATCGCACGGGCATCCCCTCCCTCACCGAGGCGATACTGGATAACGTGGCCTCGGTGACCATCAACGATACCGAGGGCAACTTTTTCCAGCCGGACCTGCTGTTCCGCGGTTTCACGGCGTCTCCCGTCGCCGGCACTGCCCAGGGGCTGGCGATCTACGTAAACGGCGCCCGCTTCAACGATGCGTTCGGCGATACGGTGAACTGGGATCTGATTCCGCCGTCTGCCATCCAGTCGATCACCCTGGAGGCGGCGAACCCGTTGTTCGGCCTGAACGCGCTCGGCGGGTCGGTCAATATTCATCTCAAGAATGGGTTTGGAGATCCCACCGGCAACCTGACGGTCTATGGCGGTTCTTATGGTCGCAAGGCTGTCATCCTCGAGTTCAGGCGGCAGTTCGGCAACTTCGCGGTCTTTGCCGCGGCCGATGCGACGCACGACGATGGCTTGCGCCTGACCAGCACCTCGAATCTGTACCGGCTATACACGGATCTCGGATGGCGCCCCACCGGCGGTGCGCTGGATCTCGGGATCACGGCGGCGCACGATGCGCTCGGCAACCCCGGCGCGACGCCCGAGCAAGCGCTCAACGCGAGCATCACGAATATCTTCACCGCGCCCAACGTGGTCGAAAATACCTACCTCGGCTTGAACCTCCACGGCAACTACCAGATTGGCGACACGCTCGAACTGAACAGCGTGGCGTACTTCCAGGCGCTCAATCAGGTCATTCCGAATGGCACGACGGTGGAGGTGCAACCCTGCGGTGGCGGCACGAACCTGTTGTGCAACGACGATGGCACGGCCGTGACCACGTTCAACGGACGACCGGTAGCTGATTTTTTGCGCGGAGGACCCTATTCGGGCTTGAGCGTGCAGCAGCTCGACAGCCATGCCTATGGTGTCTCTGCCCAGGCCAGCGAGGCGGCGCCGCTCGGAGAACTCGCCAATTACTTCGTGGCGGGCGGCAGCTTCGATGGCTCTTACAATATTTTTTCCGGCGTGGCGGAACTCGGCGGCTTCGATCCGATCACCCGGGAATTCATCGGCCCGGGGGTGGTCCAGGATCAGCCGGGCGAAGGGGTCAATCCGGTACGCGTGAAGAGCGACACGCGCTTCTATGGATTGTTCGCGACCGATGTCTTGAGCTTGACCCGCGATCTGGACTTGACGCTGGCGGGGCGTTTCAACGACGCGCAAATCGATCTGCAAGACGAGCGCGGCGGTCCGGTGCATGGCGATCATATCTACGAGCGCTTCAATCCCAGCGGCGGACTCACCTGGCGCCTGTCGCACGGTCTGCAGCTCTACGGCAATTATGCCCAGACCAATCGTGCGCCCACGCCCTTGGAGCTCTCTTGTGCAAGCGCCGCAGCACCCTGCAGTCTGCTGAATTTCTTCGTCGGCGACCCGAACCTGACGCAAGTCGTCGCGCACACGTATGAAGTGGGGCTGCGCGGCCATGGGGGACAGCCGCTGAGCGGCGAGTGGGCCTGGAATCTGGATGGCTATCACACCCAGAATACCAACGACATCATCTACGAGACGACCGTCTACAATCCGAACCTCGCGTTCTACACCAACGCCGGCCGGACGCTGCGCCGAGGCGTGGAGGGGAATGTGCGCTATGACCGCCAACAGCTGCATCTCAACCTGGGCTATGCCTTCACCGACGCGACCTTCAAAACTCCGCTGCTGCTCAACACCAACAGCCCGGCAGCCGACGCGAGCGGCAATGAGCACGTATTGGACGGCGACCGGATTCCAGGGATCCCGAGGCATCGGGGCACGTTGGTCGCCGATTACAATGTGACCGCGCGCTTTACCTTGGGCGCCTCCGTCGTCGTGCAAAGCAATATCTATCGGTTCGGCGATGAAGCCAATATGACCTCGCCCCTCGGCGGCTATACGATCGTGGACCTGAACGCAGCCTTCAGACCCGTCGACCATGTCGCGCTGTTCGTCGTGGTCGACAACGCGATCGACAAGCGCTATGACACGTACGGATCGTTCGGGCCGGTCGGCGATGTACCGTGGCCGAACATTCCCGGCGGGGTGACCGACCCTCGAACTGCGAGTCCCGGAACACCCCTCGGCGTGTATGGCGGCCTGCAGGTCTCCTTTTGAGAGCACCCCGTGTCGGCGTAGCGAAACCGATTGCCGGCGCTCTGCGCACCATCCGACCGATTTATGTAAAAACATTGGGGCGTATGCCGCACTTTGCAGTACCATCTGCGCGGTACGAATAACAAGCAAAATTGAGCCGGGGAAGTCCACGATGGACAGCAGCGAGATTCCTCATTCGCGGTTGGCTGCGGCGCCGCCCGGCAAGCTTGTGCGCGATCAACGCGCCCCCTCCCCTCATCGTCGATCCACCAGGAGTAGCTCATGCGGCCAGCCAGGCTTTCGCATCTTTTAGCGGCATTGATCGGCGTGGCGAGCGCCGGCTCGCTGTCGGCCGCATCGGTATCCGTGGTGACTCATCACTACGACACCTTGCGCAGCGGTTGGAACCGCAATGAAGCGACCCTGAGCGCGTCGCAATTTCCATCGAGTTTCGGCGTGCTGCAGAACGTGGCGATCGATGATCAGGTCGACGCTCAGCCGCTCGTCATGCCGGCACAGCAAATCGCCGGTGGTGTGCACGACGTGGTCTACGTCGCCTCCGAGGGCAATACCGTGTATGCGATCGACGCCGATACCGGCGCCATTCTCGTCCAGCGGAACTTGGGACCGCCCGTCCCGTGGCCCCTCGGTTGCGGCAACAATGGCCCGAACGTGGGCATCACCAGCACTCCGGTGATCGAGCCCGCCCGCGGACGGCTCATCGTCATGTCGTACGTGAACGGCATGCCGCCGAGCTACCAGCTCCACGCGCTCAACCTGACCACATTGGCCGATGAAATAGCCCCGGTGACGGTCGCGGCCTCGCAGACTCTCACCGACGGCACGACATTCACGTTCGACGCCACCTATCAACGGCAACGTCCCGGCTTGCTGAACATGAATGGCGTCATCTATGCCGGATTCGGCAGCTTCTGCGACTTCTCGGCCAGCCACTCCCGCGGCTGGGTGCTCGGGTGGAACGCCGGGACCCTCAAACCCCTGGCGCATGCCGAATTGAACGATACGCAAGCGACCTCGCCGACCGATTTCTTCCTGAGCTCGGTATGGATGTCGGGCTTCGGCCTTGCGGGGAACGGCACCACCGTCTATTTTTCCACTGGCAATTCCGACTGCAACTTTTACGTCAACCCCGAAGCGTGCCCCTCGCAGTCGACCTACGATGGCATCACGAACATTCAGGAAAGCGTCGTCGGCATGAATTCGACGCTGTCGGCCCGTGAGGGAGTGTTCACGCCCAGCAACGTGTTTGCGATGGATATCGCCGATGCGGATTTGGGCGCGGCGGGCGTCATGCTCATGCCGGCTGGTGCGGGCGGTGCGGACTTGGCGGCCATCGTCTCGAAGGATGCGAGGCTCTGGTTGTTGGATGGCACTAATCTGCCGTCGGTGCTGGACATGCATCAGCTGTCGGCGGGCTGCTGGTGCGGAACATCGTATTTCCAGGGCTCGGACGGTATCTATCGCCTGGTGACGAGCGCCGGGAATGCACTGCAGACTTGGCAGGTCCAGACTTCGCCCACCCCGCACCTGATCGCAGAAGCCACCAGCTACGTTCAAAGCTCGGTGCAAGATCCGGGATTCTTCACGGTCATCTCATCGCGCGGCCAGCACATCGGAAGCGAGGTCATCTGGGCGGTAGCCAGACCGAGCTCCAGCACGGGACTGACGCTCTACGCCTTCTCGGGCACCGCGGTCAGCGGCGCGTTGCCGCAGCTCTATTCAGCACCCGCTGGCTCGTGGCCGAATCTGGGCGGAAACGCCAACGTCGTGCCGGTTGTCGCCAATGGCAAGGTGTATGTCGCCTCGTACAAGAGCCTCATGATCTTCGGCTCGAACGCGCCCGCAGCAGCGAACGCGCCAGCGGCAGCGGGCGCAGCCGCGTCCCGAATCACCGCCTCATCATCGCCCGACACGGGCACGCTCCGCGTTTCAGGGACGCTGGTGTCGGTTGACGGCACGGTGCTCACGCTGGTACGGCGCGGCGGCGCGACCGTTCGGATCGACGACTCGGCGGCCGCCGCGAGCGAGCGGATCGCAGTTTTGGTCATCGGCCAACCCTATACCGCGGTCGGCGACCCCGGAAGGGATGGCATTGACGTTGCGGCCGCAGCCATCAGTCGCGCGAAGCCGGTCGCGGCAAGCTGGCCCGAGGATCGTTGAGGTCGGGGGTGCTCAGGTCGGGGGTGCTCAGGTCGGGAGGTGCTCAGGTCGAGGGCGCGCAGGTCGGGGGCGCGCAGGTCGGCGGGCGCGCAGGTCGGCGGGCGCGCAGGTCGGCGGGCGC
>Ga0182030_10001996_pt1 | contig 43034 bp, 33 predicted proteins | sample 812S3MmetaG_FD_121299 | JGI IMG/M metagenome (GOLD analysis project Ga0182030, IMG submission 121299) | Permafrost microbial communities from Stordalen Mire, Sweden - 812S3M metaG (Illumina Assembly) | ecosystem: Environmental > Terrestrial > Soil > Wetlands > Permafrost | place: Sweden... | reverse complement strand
CTCCGCGGGCAAACAAATGCAGGATCGGTATTGCGGCAAGACCCCTATCGTGATCGATGAGCGCTCCGCCACATTCCAATTGGTCACCGATGCTCTCGGTTGGGAAGTGCGCACACTCTCCGCTGGGGAGATGGTGTTTCAGAACGCGCTGCCGTACGACGAGACATATTCGTGGCCCGTGCTCTTTCGCAACGGGAGCCGGATGGTGGCCTTCGCCAACGTCCAGCCGGCATTCCGGCACGGTCCACCACCGAAGAGTTCGGCACTCCTGCAGTTGATCGAGCTGACGGCGCCCATGGAACTCGATGCGTCCAAACTGGTGCGCAATTTGAAGCGCTTCGAAACCCTGGAGATCGCCGCCGAGAATTCGCGTGCCGCAGCCGTCAATGGAAGCGTCACCATGGCCGCGCCCGATGGCCTGCTGCGTTTCGATAGCGACCTGAAATTGACGGCGGCCTTTTCCGGTAAGTTCACGCCGACCCAAATTTCGCTGGACGAGTCCGGTTGGGCCTGCATTTTCGTCAAGGTGGACGGCGGACGGGCTGTCTGGATGGTGACGCCGGAGGGCGTCCGCGTGGCGAACTGGCAACTCCCGAAAGAGGTGGACGATCCTATTCAGCCGCCGATTTTGGGCTACGACCGGCGAATGTATCTACTGACAAAGGCTCAATTGGCGGCGGTGGATCCACAGGGCCGCCTGCTGTGGACGAAGGTGGTGCCGGGCGGATCGGTGGGTGGTGGCGTCACGGTGAACGGTCGCGTGCTGGTGACTTCTTCCACTTCACTGCTGGCGTTCACGCCCGATGGTGAGCACACCGTGCTGCGCCGATTCGACGAGCCCGTGAGTTCGCCTGCGATCATCACGTCTCATCGCGAGATTCTGCTGTCCGCCGGCAAACAGCTGCACTGTCTGGCGATTTGATAACTGCCTTTTTTGTGAGGCAGGCCTGCAGGCGGGTTTTTAGCCCGCCGTTTTCAATGCGGCGACGAATTTACCGCGTCGTCCCTGCTCAATGCCGAGCGGCCCTAACCTGGAGAATATCCTCGGGGTCGGGCGAGCTTCGCTCGCCTGGATACGCTGAAGCATGTCCTACCAAAGCGAAAAGGCGCAGCGCGAATATTGGCCGCCCCACAACTCAATTCTCGAATGACGGATTTGCCGTCTTACTCCCAGCGAATTTCCCGCGCCATTAGTTCCCGCTGCAACTGCCCCAACGATTCGAACTGCACGGCATCGATCCCCAGAGTCATCGCCGCCTTCACATACGCGGCAATATCGTCCGTATAGAAACACTCCTCGGGGCGGCATCCCGCGCGGTCGACGGCCGCCTGGAATATCGCCGGTTGCGGCTTCATGGCCTTCACCTCGTACGACAGCACCAGCGAGTGAAAATGGCGCAGCAGGTTCGCGTGGGTCTCGCGGATGGAGTCGAAGTGGATGGCGTTGGTGTTGGAGAGCAGCACCAGCCGGTAGCGCGCCGCGAGACCTTGCAGCATCGCTTCGGGCACTAGCGTCTCGGTGAAGATCGAGGTCCAGATGGCGCAGAACTGGTCGTACCCGATCCTGAGGTCGAGTACCGCCGACATCTGCGTCACAAAATCGCGGGGCTCGATCAGGCCCGTCTCGAAGCGTTCCACCAGGTCGCCGGTGGAAAGGCGTTGGGGGATCTCGGCCGCGCCGTATGGGCAAAGTCCCTCAAGCGCCCGATAGCCGCGCTTGAAATCGAAATTAACCAGCACCCGGCCGAGATCGAAGATGACAGCTTTGTGCACGCCTCTACTGTCCGTCCTTGGGCAGCGCGGACGAGACGAACTCGCTGAAGTCGTGCTTCAGCTTGGCGTGCGAATCGTTGTCGATGTACAGCATGTGGCCCGATTGATAGAACTGCCAGCTGATGTTCTTGTGCATCTCGGGGCTCAGCCCCATGTGGTTGAAGGTGTACTCCGCGGTGAAATAGGGCGTGGCCAGATCGAAATAACCGGCCGCCACCATCACCTTCAGGTACGGATTCTTCACCATGGCGTTGCGCAGCATGCTGGTGGTGTCGCCGAATCCGTTTTGCACCTGGTAGTCCCAGGGCTGAGTGCCGCCCGAGGGATAGTAGTACATGTCTGTTTTGTAACCCAGTTCATCGCGGACGTAAGTAGTAAACATCGCCGTGAAGGGCGGCGTGATCAGCGTGCTGGACGGGTCGAACTCAGCGGTCTCGCCGATGTTCAGGGCAGAAGGTCCGGTGAGGCGGCCGTCATACCGGCCGATGGTAAGATCTTTGTCGCGCAGCAGTTGCCGCGCAAAGTGGGAAACATCCCAGCGCAGATTGGTCTGATCCAGATAATGCGCGTCGAGTCCCGTAAAGCGCACCAGCTTGTCGATCGCCGCCTTACGTTCGGCCGCCGGCAGTTCGTCGCCTTTCGCCAGAGCAGCGGAGTATTCACCGATGGCGAAGGCTTCCGCCTCCTTGAGGAAAGACTTCAGGTCTTTCTTCTGAAGGTCAGCCGCCACCTTCTTGTGGTAGTAAGCGTCGGCACAGTAAGTGGGCAGTTCCAGCTCATACACTAAGTCGTCGCTGCGGCTCCAGATGGTTTCCAGATTGAGCGTAGTGCCGATCAGCACGATCCCGTTGAAGGCCATCCCACGATCCACCAGGTAGCCCGCGAGCCCCGCGGCGCGGAACGTGCCATAGCTCTCGCCGGCAATAAAGAGCGGAGACACTTCGCGGCTGTTGCGAGTCACATACATGCGCATGAACTCGCCCACCGACTGAATGTCGCCCTGCACGCTATTCATGCGGCGTGCGATTTCCACGGTTTTCGCCCGGCTGTAGCCCGTGCCGACGGGGTCGATGAAAACCAGATCGCTGCGGTCGAGCCAGGTGTCGGGATTGTCTTTCAGTCGATACGGAGGCGGCGGCATGGAGCCATTAGGCATCAGCTTGGGACTGCGCGGGCCCATGCCTCCGATGTGCACCCACATCGACGCCGATCCCGGGCCGCCATTGAAGCAGAAGGTGAGCGGACGCTTGTTCGCTTCCGCGCCATCGAGCGTGTAAGCCATGTAGAAGATGTGCGCTTCGGTTTCACCGGACGCATCCTTGAGGGGCATCTGTGCGACGGTGGCGGTATAGTTCAGGGTCTTGCCATCCACCGTGACGGAATGATGCGTCACCACCGGCGTCTCGTCGACTTCTCCGCCGACCGCTGGTCCGGGTCCGGGGACTCCCGCGCGTCCGCGGCCCGGCTCAGGAGTTGCCGGCGCTGGTGGCGCGGGCGTTGTAGCCGCGGGCGTTGGCGCAGTCTGCGCACCGCGGCCTTGGGCGTGAATGTTCGCCGCCGCGGAAAACAACAGCGTCGTGATTAACAGTGGAAGGGCGTTTGCCTGTGAATGAGTGGTCATAGGGGTTTCGTCAGGACGATTGGCTTTCTGTTTATCCTAGCTGAACCCCACCACACGTTGCCATAGGGAGTTCAGGGCGATGCTCGGTCCAAGAATCGTACAGTGCATTTGGGGGACGGCGTTGGCCGCCGTTCTAACAGGTAGCGCCGCCGGACAGACGGCGGATTTGAGCAAACGGATCGTTGAGGCCCAAGAACTGCGGTCTCAGGACCGCTTCATCGAAGCGCGGGCCGTCTATCAGGCACTGCTGCGAGATATTCGCAAAGATTCTGCAAGTCACCACCTCGAAGCTCTGGTCTTCGATTGCCTGGGCGTCGACGAACAGGACCGCCGAGATTTTGGCGCCGCGGAGACGGCATACAATCAGGGGCTGGCTTCTGTTCAGACGAAGACCCCGGACGACCCTGCCCTGATCGCCCTACCAGCTCATCTCGCTGAACTGTACATTGCCGAGATTCGGCCGGATGACGGGTGCGGTATGGCTGCCCCGGCTGGACCGATAGCCCGTCGGTCCGCTTGCACAACAGAATCGGCCCATCCAACTTCGCTCGGCGATCTGCAACGCGCCGGCCGTCGGGCTTGTGACGCCAGCGTCGCAGCTGCGAGGTCTAGCGCGTTATCCGCGCCGCGGCCCTGGGAGGGGCGTACTCCGGATGCCCAAAAAAATGTGCCGTACGTAATGAAATCGCGCTCCACGGTCGATGAGTTGTCATAGGAGTTCCGTTGGGAAGATAGCTTGTCACTCCTAACTGGATCCCCATCTCAGGTTGCCACATGGAGTACAAACGTGAAACTGCGTCCAAAAACTGCTTGTCGGGTGTGGGGGACGGTCTTAGCGGCCATCCTGGCAGGTAGCGCGGCCGCTCAGACTGCGGATTTCAGCAAACGCCTCATTGAGGGCCAACGACTGCGAGATCGAGCCCAGTTCGCGGAGGCGCGGACGGTGTATCAGGCGCTCTTGCGAGATGTCCGGCAGAATCCTTCGGAGCGGGACTTCGAAGCCCTGGTTTGGGCCTACCTCGGGGTGAACGAACAGGATAGCGGCGATTATGGAGCGGCCGAAACAGCCTACAATCATGGGCTCGCGGCGGTCCACTCCCAGACGGCGGACAACGCCATTCTGGCCGCCCTCGAAACCCATTTGGCCGAATTGTACATTGCGGAGGGCCGGGCTGACGATGCCGAACCTATGATTCGTCAAGCTGTAGCAGCGCTGCGGAGTTCTGCGACACCGGATCGCGTGTCCCTGGCGACCGCTAATGAGGATCTTGCTGTGGTGTGCATCATGCGGCGAAAGTTATCGCCAGAGCCCGAAGCCCTCTTGCGCCAGTCTCAAACGCTCCTCGAAAGTGTTTATGGTCCTGAAGATCCGCGAGTGACGTCCAGTCTCTTGACGTACGCCGGGTTGATGACCGAACATCGTCGTTATGCGGAAGCGGTGGTCCCGGCGGAGCATGCGTGGCAAATTCTGGATGCCCATTCGCCTTCGGTACCGAAGGCTTACCTTGCCAGCGCGTTGAATGTCATGGCAGCGGTGTACTACCATACCGGCCGCCGCGACAAGGCGGAGTCCTGCGCACGAAAGTCCGTCGATCTGGCGACGTCTTCTATCGGGCCCACCCATCCCCGGCTGGGTCTCTATCTGGCCAATTTCGCCTTCATCTTGAAGTCGGCTGGCCACAAGAACGAAGCCAAAGCCGTCCAGAAGCAAGCCGACGCGATTCTGAACCACTCGCCAGTGTCCGGATCCGGCGGATACACGGTGAACATCGCTTCCTTGCGGTGATTCGTTGGTGGAATCGCCGAATGATTCAGGGGTTAATTAAGCCCAGAAGCCCATGTGCGAACCTCGGGTGGGAGGCAATCTTGCATGCACAGTTGAAAACGTCCCGATCAAGGCCGGCTCTATGGAGGCGGGTGTTTTCATCCCCCTCGGTGGCGCCAAGCGCCATGAGGACAGCCAGGATTGGCCGCTACGCGACGGCCTTGCGGCTCGTCTCAACAGTGCCTCGGCAGGCAGCCACAACTTGGCGCCCACTCCGTCCGTTTCCGCAAACCGTTGTTCGCAAGCGAACACTAAAAGGCCTCTGCGAATATTCTGGAGCAGCTTCAACCAACGCGATATCAGTGGGTTAGCGGAAGCCTGCGGGGTGGCAGTGCAGTTGCGATGCAGTGTCCGGACTCAAATCATGATTGCACCGCGTTTTCTTGCCTTGATGCTATTGGCGCCCGCTGCTGCTCTCTGGGCACAACAGTCGGAAGTTTCCATCGACATGCCGCCACAGAACAAGTACACCTACTGGTTCCTCAAACCTTTTCACCTCGAGAAGCGAACCGTTCCGCAGATCAAGTTGACCAACTCGCCCCGATTGGAACAGTTGGTGCGCGGCGGCAATCTGTACCTCTCCTCCCAGGACGTGATCGCGCTCGCCCTCGAGAATAATCTCGACATCGCCGTACAGCGCTACGGCCCATTTCTCTCGCGCGAGGTCTTGAGGCGCGCCGAGTCGGGCGGTCTGTTGCGCGGCACCGATACGCCCGTGGCCCCGGGACCGACCAGCGTCAGCACGGCGGGTGTCAGCACAGCATCGAGCGGACTCGCCGGTGGCGCGGGCATTGGCTCCGGCGGTGGCATCGTGACGGGCATCGGGCCGAATCCGCCGAATCTCGATCCGAACCTCTCTTTCACGCTTCAGGCCGCTCATACCACGACGCCGCAGACCAATACCCAGGTCAATGCCACTACCACTCTGGTCGATTCCAGCCGGTACGTAGGAGTCCAGTACAGCCAGAGTTTCATGACCGGCACGTATGCGCAGTTCCAGTTCTACGAAAGCCGCAATTTTTATAACAGCAGCAGTCCTCTTTTCAACCCCAGCCTGCAAGGCGACCTGGACTTCTATGTGACCCAGCCGCTCCTGCAGGGCTTCGGCCTGCCGGTCAACAACCGCTACATCAAGGTCGCCAAAAACAATCTCAAGGTAAGCGATCTGTTGCTGAAACAGCAGGTGAGCACCACCGTGGCTGCGGTCCTCAACCTGTACTGGGATCTGGTGAGCTTCAATGAAGCGGTGCGCATCAAACAGCTGGCTCTCGACGCCGCTCAGAAGCTCTACGACGGCAACAAGAAGGAAGTGGAAATCGGCGCCATGGCTGGGATCGAAGTGACTCGCGCCGGGGCCGCGGTTTCGGCGGCAAAGGAAGCGCTCCTCATCGCGCAGACCAACGTTTCGCAGCAGGAGATTGTGCTGAAAAATGCGCTCAATCGCAACGCCATGGCGAATGCCTGGCTGGACGAGATACATGTGATTCCACTCGACCATATCGAGATTCCCAAGACCGACGAAGTCCGGCCGGTCCAGGATCTGGTGCAGGATGCGCTCAGGAAGCGCGACGAAATTGTTCGCGCCAACATCAACCTCGACAGTCAGAAGACGCTGATGAAAGGCACCCGGAACAACCTCCTGCCCAGTCTGCAGGCTTTTGCGGAGCTCACCAACAACGGATTGAGCGGTCCGGTGAACGCCATTTACAACGGTAGCAGCGGCATCCCCAATCCCTACTTTGTGGGCGGAACCGGCACTTTGCTCAACCAGATCTTCAGCCGGAATTTTCCGAATTACTCCGCTGGTATTTCCCTCAACATCCCTTTCCGCAATCGCAGCGCCCAAGCCGACTACGTCACCGACGAATTGCAGTTACGCCAGGCCGAATTGCAACTGCAGCGCGCCGTCAACCAGGTGCGGGTGGACGTGAAGACCAACCTGATCAACCTGCAGCAGGCCCGCGCGCGCTATGAGACCGCGGTGGCCACGCGCCAACTCTCCGAGCAGAGCCTGGACGCCGAGGAGAAAAGATTCAACTACGGTGTGGGCAGCGTGGCGCTGGTGATTGCAGCGCAACAGCAAGTGGCGTCCGACCAGGACGCCGAAGTGCAAGCCATGGCCAACTACACGCACGCCAAGATCGCCTTCGATGACGCTATGGGCGCCACCCTGGAAGTGAACCACGTCAATATGGAGGAGGCCGCCAGCGGACGCGTGCCGCGCGAATCTTCGATACCGCCAAACGCCCCTGGGATACCGCCAAACGCCCCTGGGCTACCGCAGAACGCCCCTGGAGGTGCCAAATGAAGCGCGCCATTCTGGCGACAGTCTGTCTCGGCTCTTTGTTACACGCGCAGGAACAGCCCGTGTCCATTCAGGCCGCTCATGTGCCGGCGATTATTCGGCCCTATCTGGCGCCGACCACTCCGCCGATCCATCTGCACAACTCCAGCCGCATGGCCAACCTGATGCGCGCCGGCAATCTGTATCTCACCGTCGCCGACGCGATTGCACTGGCCATCGAGAACAACCTGAACCTGGAGATCGATCGCTACGGCCCCCTGCTGGCCGATTCCGCCCTGGAGCGCAGTAAGGCGGGAGGCCCGCTGCGCGGCGTGCCGGCGGGCAACTCACAGATTTCCAGCGTGAACAGCGGCATCGGCGTCAATGGAAGTATCGCCAGCGCCGGATTGAGCGGTGGCAGCGGTGGCGGCGGCGGAACGAGCGGAAACGGCGGCGCTACCATTCAGCAGGTGGGCGCGGTGGTTCCCAACTTCGACGCGACCTTTCAAAACACTAGCAGCTTCTCTCACCTTAGTTATCCGCAAGCGAACACCACCGTCGCCCAGACCGACGTGCTGGTGCAATCCTCCCACACCTACAACAACCTTCTCACGCAAGGATTGCTCACCGGTGGATCGATTCAGTACCGCGAATACCAGCAGACGTTGGGCGAGAACGCTCCCGGCGACTATGTCAACCCGTCGTCCAGCGTCCGCATGGATCTGATCGTCAGGCAGCCCCTGCTGCAAAGCTTCGGGACCAGGCTCAATGACCGGACTATCCGCATTGCCCACATCAATACCACCGCCGCACGCGAGCAATTCCGCGCGCAATTGCTCGACCTGACGGCCAGCGTCCTCAACTTGTACTACGGACTGGTAGCGGCGAACGACGAGTGGAAGTCCCGCCAGCTCGCCCTGGAAATCGCCCAGAAGTTTCTCAGCGATACCAATAAGGAGATCGCCGCGGAGGCGATTCCGCCCATCCAGCGCCCCCGCGCCGAAGCCGAGGTCTCGCAACGCAGCCAGGAACTTCTCATCGCGCAAGCCGCCGTTCGTCAGCAGGAGATTCTCTTAAAGGAGGCCATCAGCCACACGGAAGATCCCGCGCTTGAGTCCGCGGGGATCGTCCTCGTCGATCGCCTGCAGGTGCCGGACAGCGACGACCTGCCTCCGTTACGCGAACTCTTGAATACCGCGATGTCCAAGCGGCCCGACGTGGCGGTGTCTAAGTATCGCGACCAGACCTCGGATATCGACCTCGCCGGCACCACCAACCCGCTGTTGCCCACGCTGAACGCGACCCTCCAGACTTTCAACCGGGGAACCGGCGGCGTCGGTCACACGGTAGATGGCACGCTCCCGAACGGCAAGTTTGTAGGCGGCTACGGCACGGCCTTTGCTCAGACCTTGTCACGCGATTTCCCCAACGAAGCAGCTACCGTCTCCGGGTCGGCGCCGTTTGGTAATCGCTTTGCCCAGGCGGAATACGGCATCGCTCAGCTGCAGTATCGCCAGTCGCAAGTCTCCAGCCAGAAGGATCTCAACGCCATTGTGGTGGACGTCGCGGCGCGCGTGGCCGCGCTTCGCCAGGCGCATAGCCGCTTCGATGCCGCCAGGGATACCCGCATCCTGCAGGAGCAGCTGTTGGCGGCCGATCGGCAGCGCTTCACATCGGGCGGCGGGAACACGACGTTCGACGCCGTGATGGCCGACCAACGCGCGCTGGTGAACGCGCAGATTTCCGAAGTGAATGCGGGCGCCACCTACGCGCACGCCCGCACTGCGCTCGACCAAACGCTGGGGGAGACGCTGGAGAAGAACAACATCACGCTGGAAGAAGGATTAAGCGGCCACGTGGAACGCCAGTCGCAGATTCCCGCCGTGCTGGATGCCGGGAAGAAGTGAGTTCGGCAAAACTAGTCACCGCCGAGACGCAGAGGCGCAGAGAAAACACAACGTCAAAACAGGAGAGCGCGGAGATAGCCGAGAGCGCTGAGAGGACTGCTATCGCGGATGTGGCGGAGACAGCGGCTACCGACTGATTCTTCGTGCTGCTGCGTCTCAGCGACGAATCTTCGTCTTGCTTGCGGCCTCGTGGCGTTGTACCAGTCGCCGCGGCAGTAGTCCCCTCAGCGCTCCCGGGGCGAACCACGAGAACTACGGCGGAGGCCAACACTCCGACAGCTGACAGCTTGCGGCTTCGCCGCGCTGTGTTTCCTCTGCGTCTCGGCGGTGAACAATCCGCTTACCGCTTCTTGAACACCACCACCGCCAGCGGCGGCAGCGTCACCGCGATGCTATTCGGACGATTATGTTTGGGAATCGGGCGCGAAGAAACCAGCCCGCCATTGCCCAAGTTACTCCCCCCGAACAGCTCCGAATCGGTATTCAGAATCTCCTGATAAAATCCCTCTGCAGGCACTCCGATTTGGTATAGTTTGCGCGCCACGGGAGTGAAGTTGCAGCAGACCAGCAGGAAATCCAGCGGATCTTCCGCCTTCCGCAGGAAGGAGATGATGGAGTTCTCCACATCGTGGAAGTCCACCCACTCGAAGCCGCTATAGTGAAAATCCACCTGGTAAAGCGCAGGATTATCGCGGTACAGGCGATTCAACTCGCGGGCCAGTGTTTGCAGTTTCCGGTGCGGCTCGAACTCCAGCAGTTCCCATCGCAGGCCGGTATTATGGTTCCACTCCTCGCGCTGCCCGATCTCCTGCCCCATGAATAGGAGCTTCTTGCCGGGATGCATCCACATGAATGCCAGGAAGCTGCGCACGTTGGCGAATTGCCGCCACTCATCGCCCGGCATCTTATTAATGAGCGACATCTTGCCATGCACCACTTCGTCATGCGAAATGGGCAGCACGAAATTCTCCGTGAAGGCGTACAGCAGACTGAAGGTGATGTTGTTGTGGTGATACTTGCGATAGATCGGATCGTTCTCGAAGTAGGCCAGCATATCGTGCATCCAGCCCATGTTCCACTTCATAGTGAAGCCCAGGCCGTTGAGATACACCGGCCGCGAAACTCCCGGAAACGCCGTGGACTCCTCCGCCACCGTGAACGCCCCGGGAACCGCGTGGGCCACTTCGTTGAAGCGCCGCAGTAATTCGATGGCCTCGAGGTTCTCATTGCCGCCGTACTGATTGGGGATCCACTCGCCCGCCTTGCGCGAATAGTCCAGATACAGCATGGACGCCACCGCATCCACCCGCAGGCCGTCGATATGGTACTGCTTCAGCCAGAAGAGCGCGTTGGAAATCAGAAACGATTTCACTTCATTGCGGCCGTAATTGAATACCAGCGTGCCCCAATCGAGCTGCTCGCCCTTGCGCGAGTCCGCATGCTCGTAGAGCGCAGTGCCGTCGAAGAATGCCAGCCCGTGCGCGTCTTTGGGAAAATGGGCGGGCACCCAATCGACAATTACTCCGATGTCCGCCTGATGGCAGGCGTCGACAAAGAACTGGAAATCGTCCGGCGTGCCGAAGCGCGAAGTGGGCGCAAAGTAGCCGATCACCTGGTAGCCCCACGACCCGGAGAACGGGTGCTCCATCACCGGCAGCAGTTCGATGTGCGTGTAGCCCATCTGCTTGACGTACTCCACCAGCTTGATCGCCAGGTCGCGATAACTCATCGTCTGGCCGTGCGGCGCGCGCAGCCACGATTCCAGGTGCACCTCGTAAATCGACACCGGCGATTTGAGAATGTCCTGCGTGGGGCGCGCTTCCATCCACGCCGCATCCTTCCACTGATACTTGGCGGGATTCCACACCACTGACGCAGATTTCGGCGGCATCTCGCAGTAGAAGGCGTACGGGTCTGCTTTGAGCTGCTGGTATCCCGCGAAGCGCGAGCGCACGTTGTATTTGTAAGCCGCGCCTTCTCCCAGGCCGGGAATGAAAAGCTCCCACACGCCGCCGTTGCGCCACCGCATGGGATGCCGGCGGATGTCCCAATCGTTGAACTCGCCGGCTACCGTCACACTGATGGCATTGGGCGCCCACACCGCGAAGCGCACGCCGCTCACACCCTCGCACTCGGCAAGGTGCGAGCCCAGGGTGTGCCAAGCTTCGTGCAGCGTCCCCTCAGTGTGCAGGTAGAGGTCGGAATCGGAGAGTTGCGGCCCGAAGCGATACGGGTCGTCGATGTCGACTTCGCGGCCATCGTGTAAGCGCGCGCGAATCGAATAGGGCCGCGGATCGCCGGCCAGCGCGGCGCAAAAGAAGCCCTGCGGGTGCTTGCGCTCCATGGCGACGCTTTCGCCTGCCGCCACCACCGCGGCCGATTCCGCCTGCGGCAGGAATGCGCGGACTTCCCAGCGGGCTTGCCCGCCTTTTCTGCGGACGCTATGCGGTCCCAGGATGCGAAAAGCGTCGCCGTGGTATCCTCCGGCGATTGCTTCGATTTCTTCAACAGTCATGAGAGTCTAATAAACAAGTATGGACGATTTCATAGCGCAAATGCCTAAGGCGGAACTACATTTGCACCTGGAAGGCTCCGTGGAGCCGGAAACTCTGCACGAACTGGATCCCTCGACCACGGTGGAGGAGTTCCGCGCGCACTACCAATACGCCGATTTTGACGCATTTCTGAAGGCATTTGCGGTGGTGGGCAAGCGCCTGCGCACGCCCGAAAACTACGGGCTGATCGCCCGGCGCCTGCTGGAACGGCTGGCGTCGCAGAACGTACAGTACGCCGAGATTATCGTTTCCGCCGGCGTAGTTTTGTGGAAGGGGCAGGAATTCGCGCCGATTTTCGACGCCATCCACGATGCCGCCAAAGGCTCGCCGGTCGAGGTGCGGTGGATTCTCGACGCCATCCGGCAGTTCGGAGTAGAGCCGGCAATGCAGGTGGCGAAACTGGCGGCCGAGCGCGTGGATCGTGGCGTGGTGGCATTCGGGATCGGCGGCAGCGAAGCGCGCGGACCGGCGCAGTGGTTTACGGACGTCTTCAGGTTTGCGCGAGAAGCTGGATTGCACCTGACGGCACACGCCGGCGAAAGCGAAGGGCCGGAATCGATTTGGGCGGCGCTGGCACTGGGCGCCGAGAGGATCGGCCACGGCATCGCGGCGGCGCGCGACCAGGCGCTCATGCGACATCTGCGCGAGCGCGACATTCCGCTGGAGATTTGCATTACCAGCAATCTGGTGACGGGCGTGGTCAAGCGGATTGAGGACCACCCCGTGCGGCAGTTGTTCGATGCCGGCGTACCGATCATGCTCAATACGGACGATCCGGCGATGTTCGGCTGCACGCTGGTCGGTGAGTATCGGCTGGCGGCGGAGCGGTTCGGATTTAGCGAGGCGGAATTGCGGGGGATCGCGGCGAATGGGTTTCGGTATGGATGGCGATAGGATGGCGCGACTACTTTTCAGGGTTACCGAGGTATTCACAGTTCAGACTCGTGGGATCGTTCTCCTGCCAAAGCTGAATTTCGTCGGCGATGAACGGTTTCGAGTGGGCGATCCGCTCCTGCTGAAGCGGCCGGATGGAACGGAGATCGACACGACGATCGGCGCGGTTGAGTTGCTCAAGCCTGTAGGCCAACCTTGCGAGCCGGTAATCATGCTAACCGAACTCGGCAAGCAGGATGTGCCGATTGGGACCGAGGTATGGTCGGTGGATTCGGCCTAGTCTCAATACTGTTCACTTTGTACTGACAGACCTGACCAGCCCTGATTGCCGACCGTGGGGCAGACTTCAGTCTGCGGCGGGCTTCAGCCCGACATCCCGCAGATCATGTGAAACCTGCGGCAGGCGGACTGAAGTCCGGGGGCCCCTCTGGGGACGGCTGAAGCCTGCCCCACCGGAATGCACCGAGATGTCTGCTAAGTGAACAGCATTGGGCCTAGTCTAGGCGAAGATCTCGTCGACCGCCAACTCGGTACCGCCGAAAGCGGCGAGGGAGAGGCTGTCGCCCGTGGAAAAGACTGCCGGGACACCGTCGGGGTGGAATACCGTCACCGACTTCCGTCCCGTGTCCACAATCCAAAACTCCATGGCGCCCCGCGAGAGGCAGAAAATCGCCCGCTGGCGCAATTGCTGATCGGTATTTGAGGGGGATTTCACTTCGATCACGAGTTCGGGTGCACCGCGAAGGTCGTCGTCGAGATCCATGGCTTCCATGCGAGCATGCGAGATAACCGCGACATCGGCGGCGCGCAGGTCGAATTCGGGAAGCAGGCGGAACGGGATCTCGACGCCAACGTGGCCATAGGCGCTCAGCCTGGCTTTCAGCAAATCGGCTAACCTGTCCCGGAGCAACCAATGCCGTGGTTTTGGCCTGGTCATCGCGACCACCTCGCCAAAATGCAGTTCGTACTCGAATTCGCCTTTTGGCAATTGCCGGAACTGCTCCACTGACATCGGTTGTGGAAGTGCAGCCATAATTCCCTCCAGGCTAGCTGAAGATCTCGTCCACCGCCAACTCCCCTCCGCCGAAAGCGGCCAGCGACAACGCGTCGCCGCTAGTAAACACTGCCGGGACACCGTCGCCACGAAATGCCGTCACGGACTTCTGGCCGCCGTCGACGATCCAGACTTCCTTGGCGTCAGTGGCCAGCCCATAGCAAACTACCTCACGAAGTCCTTTTTCAGTGCTCGACGGGGACATCACTTCAACCAGCAGATCGGGCGAGCCGTGGAGGACGTCGTCAGGATTCACGCCGTCCCAGCGCGCCTGTGAGACGAACGCTACATCCGCAGCGCGCAACTCGAATTCAGGTAACGGACGGTAGGCCATCTCGAAGCCGACCATGCCGAATGATCTCAGTCTGGCGTCGAGCAATCGAAACAGGCCGAATTGCACTTCATAGAGGCCATGCTTCGGGCGGGGCAGCGCCACAATCTCGCCGTGCTGCAACTCATGAAGAAACGCCTCGGGAAAATTGTCGTCCGGTAATTCCCAGAATTGCTCCACGGTGATGAGTCGCGAAAAACTGGCCACTACTCATTATTCCTCGCGCAGCGCGTTGGTGGGATCGAGCCCCGCCGCGCGCCTTGCCGGAATCCCTGAGGCGATCGCCGACACGGCGAGGAACAACCCCGCCATCGCGACAAACGTCAGTGGGTCGGTAGGCTTCACCCCTACCAGCATGGTCGTCATCGCGCCGGTCAGTCCGAGGGCCGCAACCATGCCGATCGCGATCCCCACCGCGCTCAGCGCCAGTCCCTGCCCCACCACCAGTCCGAAGATGCTCGCCGGAGCCGCGCCCAGCGCGACCCGCACGCCGATCTCCGCAGTGCGCTGCTTCACCGCGCTGGCGAGGACGCCGTAGAGTCCCACCGCCGCGAAGAGCGCCGCGATGCCGGCGAATACCGCGATCAGAATGAGTGCGAATCGCGTCTCAGCTTGTGCGCGGGTCACCAATGCGGTCATCGGCTGCATGTCCGCCACCGCCAACCGCTTGTCGAGTTTGGCGATCTCCTCGCGCACCAGCGGCGACAGCTTCATGGGATCGCCCTGCGTGCGCAACACCCACCTTGAAGCTGCCCCGAAACCGAGAGACCCGTCCATTACGTATATGCCCTCATGCCCATCCGCGACCAGCGTGTCGTGCCGCTGGTGCTCCACTACGCCGATCACCTGGAACCACTCCGGCTCGGGCGTGGAGATGCGGCAGAGCAAGCGTTTACCGATAGCGCTGGCATGAGGGAAGGCCTTGGAGGCGAGCAACTCGTCGATCATCACCAAATGCAATCCCGGCTGGTTGTCGCCGTCAGTGAAGGTGCGTCCCGCCAGCAGACGAGTGCCCATGGCGTCGAAATAGCCGGGAAGTACGGTGAAGAGGTTCGCCGCCCGGAAACGCCCCGGGTCCGCGAGCGCCTCTTCCGTGCCCCAACGGCTCACCGGATTCTGGCCGTCCAGCGGCAAACTGTTCACCGCGGAAGCAAGTGTCACTCCCGGCAGCGTGCGCAAGCGATTTTGAAAGTCGTTCTCGGCGGCGTGGCGTTCCTCGGGAGTCGCGCGAACGATCGGCATGAGGAAGGTCAACACGCCGTCGGCGCGGAAGCCGGGATCGGTCCGGACAATCGCCAGAAAGCTGCGCACCATCAGGCCCGAGCCCACCAGCAGCACAAACGACAGCGCCACTTCGGCCATCACCACGCCGTTGCGCAGCATGCGTCCGCGGCCCAGTCCCGTGGTCCGTCCGCTGGCGCGCAGTACATCCATGATGTCCGGCCGCGAAGCGCGCAGCGCCGGCAAAACGCCGAAGACCACCGCCGACAGTCCGGCAACTAGCGCCGTAAAGCCCAGTACCATCGGATCGATGGCGACCGAGTCCAGGCGCGGCAGATTGGCGGGCGCCAGGTAGATTAGGAGGTCGATTCCCTTGGCAGCCAGCAGCAGTCCGAGCAGCGCTCCCGAACCCGCCAGCAGCAGCGATTCGGCCAGCATCTGCCGCACCAGGTCCCAACGGCTGCCACCCATGGCCGCACGCACTGCGAGTTCCCGCCCGCGCGACGCCGCCCGCACCAGCAGAAGATTGGCCACGTTGGCGCAGGCGATCAACAGCAGAAACATGACCGCGCCCATGATGGCGAGGATGGCCGGACGCGCCGCGGCCACCAAATGCTGCCGCATCGGCTCCACGCGAATCAGGAAGCCGGACGTTTCCCGGATCACGAAGCGTTTTCGCAGGTCGACCGCGAGCCGATCCTCTTCAGCCTGCGCGGTCTCCACCGACGCGCCTGGCTTCAGGCGTCCAATCAAGTGCAGGAACACGTCGTTGCGGCCGGCCGTGGCGAAGTCGGCGCGCAGCGCTGTCCACAATTCGGGACGCCGCTCGACGCCCGCGCGGGGCGGGAACAACAGCTCAAACCCGGGCTCCAAAACGCCCACAATCTGCGCCTTGCCTCCCCCATCGAGCTCAATGCTCCGGCCCAGAGCGTTCGGATCGCCGCCATACCGGCGCTTCCAGAGGTCGTTGCTGAGGATCGCCATGGTGGGCAGCGCGGGCTGGGCCGCAGGAGCCGCGCCTGCCGCCGCGGGCGCTTGCGGAGTCGCGTCGTTATCCGTAAAATCCCGTCCGAGAGTCACGCGGCCACCCAGGAGTCGGATGAAGTTCGGGGTGACGGCGGCGGTGCTGAGCACCGCGGGCTCGCCGGTATCGTCGTGGACCACCGCGCGATCGGTAAAGACGCCGGCGATCTCCTCGAACTGCGTGTTGCCGTGCCGCATGTCGTCGAAATCCGGCCCGGAGAATGGGAAGTCGACCACATTGCGGCGGCGCATGTCGCTTTCGATGAGCGCCAACCGGCCGGCATCGCGATAAGGCAGGGGTTGCAGCAATACGGCATTCACTACGCTGAAGATCGCCGTGCTGGCCCCGATGCCCAAGGCGATGGTGGCAATCGAAATCACCGCGAAGCCCGGACTCTTGCGGAGGCCGCGGATGGCGTGGAGCAGGTCTTTACCCAGCATTTGGGGATTCTATGCACGCGACGGTCCTCGCTCGCGAATTGAAAATAAAGCCGCACGCCCGCGGACGCTGCCCGTTCCTGGGACGTGCGGTCCTATAATGGGACACGCATGGAAAACCAAGTGGTATTGATCACCGGCGCGGCGGGTGGGCTGGGCACATTTGTTACCGCCGCCTTTCTGGAGGCTGGAGCACAAGTGGTGGGCACCGGCCGCCAGATCGATGGCAAAAGCTTCACGCATCCACGCTTCGAGGCCATTCCGGCCGATCTGACGCGGCCGCACAACGCTATCCATCTGGTGGCTGACGCGCTCGATAAGTTCGGCAAGATCGACGTGCTGGTGCACACCGCCGGCGGGTTCGCGGGAGGCTCGCCGATCCACGAGACCGACGACGCGACATGGGAGTCCATGCTCGACCTCAACTTGCGCGCGGGTGTCAATATTCTGCGTGCCGTGCTCCCCGCCATGCGGAAACAGGAGCGCGGCCGGATCGTGGCCATCGCCAGCCGCGCCGGAGTCGAACCCTCGGCGAATATCTCGGCCTATGGCGCCTCGAAGGCGGCCCTGGTGTCGCTGATGAAGACTGCGGCGCTCGAAAATCGCAAGCTGGGAATTACCGCCAACGTGATTCTTCCGGGCACCATCGATACCGAGGCCAATCGCCGCTCCGACCCGAAGGCGGACCGCTCCAAGTGGGTGTCGCCGCAAAAGCTGGCCGCGCTGGCGCTGTTTCTGGCGTCGGACGACGCGGCGGACATCACGGGTGCGGCGATCCCGGTGTACGGCGCGGGGCTGTAGCAAAACAAATCATCACCGCAGAGACGCCGAGACGCAGAGAAAGACAAAGTCAAAACCCGAGAGCGCCGAGGAGGCAGAGAGCGCTGAGGGCACTGCTGACGCGGGTGAAGCGGAAGGGGCGACAGGGAGAGCGCCGCGATGCGAGACGACCCTACGGCTAGCTTAGCTAGTAGGGTAGTGTGGGTGAAGGTCGATTGAAAAGGCGCCTCGTTATCGGCGTTCGTCTGTGCTCTTTATGTCTCATTGACAGCCGTCTCCGCCGCCCGGCGCCAGCAGTCCCCTCAGCGCTCTCTGCCCGCTCCGCGCTCTCCGGTTTTGACTTTGCTTTCCTCTGCGTCTCTGCGTCTCCGCGGTGATTCGGAAACTTCCTTCAATCGCCGATCGAGATACCTTCGCTCGCTCTCATTAGTCGCCAGCGCCAGCGCCTCACGATAACTCATCGCGGCGTCCGCCAGCGACCCCAAACGCCGCAGCAGATCGGCGCGCGCGGCGTGCAGTAGATGATAGCCCTTCAGGTCGCCGGCGTTCGCCAGCGCGTCGACGATCGCCAGGCCCGCTTGCGGACCATGCACCATGGCGACCGCAACCGCCCGATTCAGCGCCACCACCGCCGAAGGTTGTACCCGCTCCAGAAAATCGTACAAGCTCAAAATTTGCGGCCAATCGGTATCCTCGGCGCGCGCCGCCTGGCAATGCAGCGCCGCGATGGCCGCCTGCAGCGCATAGGGAGCCGGTCCGGCACGCAGAGCTTCTTCCACCAGCGGTAACGCTTCGGCGATCTGCCGGCGGTCCCACAGGCTGCGCTCCTGCTCTTCGAGCACCATCAAGCCGCCCGATGGATCAAGGCGCGCGGCGCGGCGGGCGTCCTGCAGCAGCATGAGCGCCAGCAGGGCGGTGACTTCCACAGGTGCGTTCGGACCGGTGAGGGTGCGCACCAGCCGCCCCAACCGGATGGCCTCGGCGCAAAGATCGGCCCGCAGCAGAGTCCCGCCGGTGGCCGCATAGCCTTCGTTGAACACCAGATAAATCACCGTCAGCACGGCATCCAGGCGCTCGGCCATCTGGCTGGTCTCGGGCACGATGTACGGAATGCCGGCCGCGCTGATCTTGCGTTTGGCGCGCACCAGCCTTTGCGCCATGGTGACCGTCGGCACCAGAAACGCGCGCGCGATTTCATCGGTCTCCAGTCCACAGAGGGTGCGCAGCGTGAGCGCCACTTGCGCTTCGGGCGCAAGCGCCGGATGGCAGCAGGTGAAAATCAGCCGCAAGCGATCGTCGGGAATCTCGCGATTGTCGAAGTCCGGATCCTGGGCCTCGGTCAGATCGTACGCGTACTGTTCCAGTTTGTCGCGGGACAGCGCCTGGCGGCGGATGCGGTCGATGGCTTTGTGGCGCGCCGTTTGGATGACCCAGGCGCGTGGGAACTCCGGAACTCCCGCCGCGCCCCACTGCTCCAGCGCGACCGCGAACGCTTCCTGCACCGATTCCTCCGCCAGGTCGAAATCGCCCACCAGGCGGATCAGGGTGGCCACAATCCGGCCCCAATCGGTGCGGTAAAGCTCCTCGATCGCGAATGTAACATCACCCCTCATAGAAAAATTGTAAAATTTTCTTCAACCAACTGTCGAACCGGCCGTCTGCCATTCGACTTACCCATGGAGGCAACGAGAATGAAATACATGCTCTTGATTTACCTGGCGGAGAACGCCCTGACCGACGAAGAGCGCCAGCACTGCTATGTGGAATCGACCGAGCTGGCACATGACTTGAACGCCAAAGGCCAGTTTCTGGCCACCGCGCCGTTGCAGCCAGTCTCCACCGCGACCAGCGTCAGGGTGCGCGACGGCAAGCGCCTGGTGACCGATGGCCCCTACGCCGAAACGCGCGAATACCTGGGCGGATACTACCTGGTGAACGCCAAGAACCTCGATGAGGCCATCGACATCGCGGGACGCATTCCGGGAGCACGCGCAGGCACAGTGGAAATCCGGCCGGTGCTGGAGATACCGAATCTTCCAGTAGCGGGAGGGGCGCAATGACTCGCAAGATGAACTTCACTGTGTGGGCGGTTCAGTGGCTTCTAGCGCTCCTGTTCCTGTTCGCCGGCAGTATGAAGCTCATATTGCCGATCGCGGAAATGACGAAGCAGATGCCATTTCCGGGAATGTTGTTGCGGTTCATCGGCGCCATGGAAGTGCTCGGCGCGGCGGGTCTCATTTTGCCGGGACTTCTAGGGATTCGGAGAGAGCTGACACCGTTGGCCGCCGCTGGGCTGGTGATCATAATGGTTGGCGCCACCACGCTGATGCTCACCCGCATGGGCGCCGGAGCGGCGGCGATGCCGTTCGTAGTGGGCCTGTTGGCGGGGTTCGTAGCGTGGAAACGCTCGGGGAGTTTCAAGCGTGAGGGGAGGGAACAATGTTGGCTGCCGTCGCGATCGTAGTCGGGGTGTTGTTGATCGGAGTGTTGTTTGTAGTCCTGCTGAGTTTTGCCGCCACCAGGCCGAACACGTTCCAGGTCAAGCGAACGCAGAGCATCCAGGCTCCGCCAGACAGGATCTTCGCGCTCATCGAGGACTATCGCAAGTGGGCCGCCTGGTCGCCCTACGAGAAGTTGGACCCTACGATGAAGAAGACCTTCTCCGGCGCTGAGAGGGGAAGAGGCGCCGTATACAACTGGGCCGGCAACAATAAAGCCGGCGAGGGCCGCATGGAGATTGTCGACGCGGTGTCACCACGTCTCGTCAAGATCAAGTTGGATTTCTTGAAGCCCTTCGAGGGCCACAATACGGCGGAGTTCACGCTGGACACCAAAGGCGGGTCCACCGAAGTGACGTGGGCGATGTACGGTCCCCAGCCTTTTCTGTTCAAGTTGATGGCGATCTTCGTCAACATGGACAAGATGCTGGGCAAGGATTTCTCGGAAGGCCTGGCCAATCTGAAAACAATCGCCGAAAAGCGGGCAGCCGTGGCGGCGAACGGAGCACGATAATGCAAATCAACGCGTACCTGAATTTCGACGGACAATGCGAAGAGGCGTTCGAGTTTTACGCTAAGCTGTTTGGCGGCAAAATCGAAGCGATCTTCCGCTACGCTGGCACGCCGATGGAGGGCCATGTACCGCCAGAATATGGCAACAAGGTCATGCACGCCACCTTGAGCGTCGAGGACAACCAGATCATGGGCTCCGATGCTCCTCCGCATATGAGCGACCCGGCACCGGCAAAGCGCTTCTGCATGAGTATCGGCCTCAAGGATGAGGAGCATGCAAAGCGAATCTTCGATGGGTTGGCCGAGGGCGGCAGTGTGCAAATGCCCTTACAGCAAACTTTCTGGTCGGCCCAGTTCGGTATGCTGACGGACCGTTTTGGAATTCCGTGGATGATCAACTGCGAGGCGCCGAAATGAGCCAGGTACGAGTGTTGGTCGGCACTAAGAAGGGCGCGTTTACTCTGACCGCCGATGGCAAGCGCGACAAGTGGGAGGTCAGCGGCCCGCACTTCGCGGGCTGGGAGATCTATCACGTGAAGGGATCGCCGGCCGATCCCAATCGGTTGTACGCGTCGCAATCGAGCGGCTGGTTCGGGCAGTTAATCCAACGTTCGAATGACGGCGGCAAGACCTGGGAGCCGATGGACAACAAGTTCGTCTACGACGGCATTCCGGGCACCCATCAGTGGTATGACGGCACCCCCCACCCGTGGGAGTTCAAGCGGGTGTGGCACGTGGAACCGTCGCTGAGCGATCCGGACACGGTCTACGCCGGGGTGGAAGACGCCGCGATCTTTCGCACCACTGACGGCGCGAAGTCCTGGCAGGAACTCTCGGGACTGCGCGGCCACGGCTCGGGACCGCGCTGGCAACCGGGCGCGGGCGGCATGTGCCTGCACACGATTATCCTCGACCCCAGCGATCCACGGCGCATCTACATCGCGATCTCGGCGGCTGGCGCGTTTCGCACCGACGATGGCGGCATCACCTGGCGGCCGATCAATCAGGGACTCCGCTCGGAGCACATTCCCGATCCGACGGCCGAAGTAGGCCACTGCGTTCACCACATCGCCATGCACCCCTCGCGTCCCGGCGTGCTGTTCATGCAGAAGCACTGGGACGTGATGCGCAGCGACAACGCGGGCGACTTATGGCGCGAGGTCAGCGGCAACCTGCCGACCGATTTCGGCTTCGTAATCGACGTCCACGCGCATGAGCCGGACACCGTCTACGTGGTGCCGATCAAGAGCGACGCGGAACGTTATCCGCCCGAGGGCAAGCTCCGCGTGTATCGCAGCCGCAGCGGCGGCGAAGAGTGGGAGCCGCTCAGCAAAGGGCTGCCGCAAGGCGATTGCTACGTGAACGTGTTCCGCGACGCCATGGCGGTGGACTCGCTGGATTCCTGCGGCGTGTATTTCGGCACCACCGGCGGGCAAGTCTACGCGTCGCCCGATGGCGGCGACAGTTGGGCGCCGATCGTGCGCGACTTGCCGGCGGTGCTGTCGGTGGAAGTGCAGACGCTGGCATGATTCGGGTAGTTCTGCCGGCGCACCTGCGGCTGCTCGCGAAGGTCGGGGGTGAGGTGGAAGTGGCAGTGGAGGGCCGGGCGACGATCGCTTCGGTCCTCGACGCCATGGAGACGCAGTATCCTATGCTGCGCGGCACCATCCGCGATCATGTCACGCACCAGCGGCGGCCGTTCGTGCGATTTTTCTGCTGTGAGGAAGATTGGTCGCATGAGCCGGCCGACACTCCCCTGCCCGAGGCTGTGGCAAGCGGCAAAGAGCCGCTGCTGCTGGTGGGCGCGATCGCCGGAGGATAACCTCGCTGGCCTCCGAGCCGCCTGCGGGCGCGAGGCTGGCATGCCGCCGCCGAGTCATCGGAGACGTTATCGATGCCGACCGACAGCTGGCACAGAACTCTCGCCACTCTGTACGAGCGGCGCACCGGTGCTAAGGGCGCGCTCATGAATAACCTCACAGCAACGGACGTGGCGCAGACTCTCAGTCTGCAGCGCCGAGACTCATCTCGGCGCTTCGAGAGGCTTCCTCCAGGGTCGAGAAGAGCAGGGGACGGTCCCTGGCGGGAATGTCTCTGGCGGCAGAAACTAAGAACGCCGGCAAGAGTGCCGGCGCTGCAGACTGAAGTCCGCGCCACGTCGGTCCTCGTCCGGCTTTCCAGCGGCTGGAACCCGCCGGATTGTGAATCCTTACGCGAGACACAACGCCGCGAAAATTCGGGCTAGCGGTGCTTGATCGTCTCGATCGCCTTGGCAAATTCCAGCGGCGAGTAGACCGTCAGAGTCTTGCCCTTCAGCCGAGCCACGGTCAAATCGATGGCGTCGAGCGGATCCAGTTCGCGCGGTCCGCCTGGTGTCGATGGGCGTCGATCGGGTGGAGTGGTGCTCATCTCCGGTGGAGGGCCGGGTAATATTCCCTCATGGGCGAGACTGTATTGCAGGTAGAGAAATCGCTCCTCCGCCCGTTTTTCGATCTCCAGAAAGTGCGCCGGCATTTCCCCGGCCGAGCCGATTCGCGGTCCCAGGAACAGGATGACATCGGATTGCTCCGGTTGGTTAATCTCGCGCCGGATCAGATTCGCCAGCAAGCCCCACTTGCCAGGCAGCTCCTGAAGTTCGCGGACCGTCACCACCCAATGTTCCAAATCGTCGGCGGCGTGTGCAGCCTTGGCCATGTCTTTCAGCGTGAAGTTGTCCTGGCGAAGCACTTCCCGTTGCTGATCGAGATCGAAGACCGCCAGCCGGACCGCCGTCCCCGGCAACTTCTCCAGCAGCGACGATAGGATGCCGAGAAGCGCCTCGCGATAGTCCACGAATTCCGGCGGACCACCTGGCACCATCGTACCGGGTAGAAAGCGAAGGCGAGGTTTGTACGGCGGGGAGGAATTCATCAGCACCGTGATCCGCCGGGGAACCGGAAGGCCCGCGGGCGCGCTGCCAGCCGTCGGGCTATAAGAGAGGTCTGCGACGGCGCCCGGCGGCATCGCCACTTTGATGGAGCGCTCGCTGCGGTCGGGGGCGGCGGCGATCTGCCACTCCTTGCGGCAAATGCGGCCGGTGTCGTCGGTGACCGCGAATTCCACGTGGTAGCGGCCTTCGCCGAGTAGAAACGTGCCGGTGGTTTGCGCTGTAAACTCCGGGTGCGACGTGACCGGCAGGTCGATGCGATCGGTCAGATACGCTGGGGCGCGGCCGCCTTCGGGCGTCACTCTGAGCGTGGTCGTCCATGTGTGCCCCGCCCCGTAAAACTGCGCGAGCGGTACTTCCAGCAGATAGCCGGCTTGCAATCGCAGGCCGAAATTGAGTGCCGGCTTTGAGGGTAGGACGTCGCACCGCAGGTTCTTTTCGCCCTCGTGGTATTCGAGAGCCTTTGTGGCGGCGGGAATATCGGCCGGGTTGATGAGGGTTTGTGCGGAACTTGCCGCAGCGAGCAGCGTCGCTAGAATAAGCTGGCGCATCGTTAGGCTTATTTTAGATCAAGGTGCTGAGGCCGGAATTCGTGAGAGCGGACCTTTAATAGATACCGCTCTTCGGTCTTCGAGTCTGGGCGTTTCCGCGATCCATCGAGCCACGACGAAGGGATGAGGCCACACAGGGCTATCGTGATGCCTGCCCCGATAGCGGAAGCCGGATACACGGGCTGGTGCATTGAGTTCATCCCTATGAAATGGCCATGAGTGAACTTATACCCAGCCGATGACGATGCAGACCGCTCCGAATGCAAGAAACAATAGCCGGTGCTTCAGCGGAAATCGCTGGGAGGCGCGTCGAGGGGCCTTCGGCTTATGTCCACTTACGTGATACGGCACCAGCCCATCTTACCAATCGGTACTATCCCCGCTTCATTCCCCGATACCGCCGAATCAGGGCATTCGTCGAGCTGTCGTGCGCGAGGGCCGTCTCCTCATCGCTCTCCAGTTCCGGCACGATGCGTTGCGCCAGCACTTTGCCTAGCTCGACGCCCCACTGGTCGAACGAATTAATCTGCCACACGGTACCTTGCACAAACACCGAGTGCTCATAGAGCGCCACCAGCTTGCCTAAAATGCCGGGCGTGAGTTTCGCGGCGAGTATCGTATTGGTCGGGCGATTGCCCTCGAAGACGCGATGCGGCGCGAGCCAATCCGGCGTATTCTCGGCCTTCACTTGCTCTAGCGTCTTGCCGAATGCCAGCGCCTCCGTCTGCGCGAATACGTTGGCCATCAGGATATCGTGGTGCCGTCCGAGAGGATTGAGCGTCTGCGCGAACGCCACAAAATCGCACGGAATCAGCCGTGTCCCCTGATGGATCAACTGGTAAAACGAGTGCTGCCCGTTGGTGCCCGGCTCGCCCCAATAAATCGGACCCGTCTGGTAATTGACCGTCGACCCAGCGAGCGTCACATGCTTGCCGTTGCTCTCCATGGTCAACTGCTGGAGATACGCCGGGAAGCGCTTCAAGTACTGCTCGTAGGGCAGCACCGCGACCGTCTCGGCGCCGAAGAAGTCGGTATACCAAACGCCGAACAGACCCATCAACACCGGCAGATTGCGGCTAAACGGGGCGGTGCGAAAATGTTCGTCCATGGCGTGGAATCCCGCCAGCATCTCGCGATAATTCTCCGCTCCGATGGCCAGCATCGTCGAGAGGCCGATGGCCGACTCCATCGAATAGCGTCCGCCCACCCAGTCCCAGAAGCCGAACATGTTGGCGGTATCGATGCCGAACTCGGCGACCGCTTTGGCATTCGTCGAGACCGCCACGAAATGCTTCGCGATAGCCTTTTGATCGCCTCCCAGAGCAGCCAGCGACCAATCGCGCGCCGTGTGGGCGTTGGTCATGGTCTCGAGCGTCGTAAACGTCTTCGATGAAATCAGGAAGAGCGTCTCCGCCGCGTCGAGATCGTGGACAGCCTCCGCGAAATCGGTGCCATCCACATTAGACACGAAGCGGAACGTTATGCTCCGCTCGCTGTAATGCCGCAGCGCCTCGTAGGCCATCACGGGACCGAGATCGGAACCGCCGATGCCGATGTTGACTACGTTGCGAATGGGCTTGCCGGTGGCGCCCTTCCATTCGCCGCTGCGCACGCGCTCGGAGAACGCCGCCATCTTATCCAACACGGCGTGCACTTGGGGAACGACGTTTTCGCCGTCCACCAGGATCGTCGCGTCCTTCGGCGCGCGCAGCGCCACGTGCAGCACCGCGCGCTTCTCCGTGACGTTGATCTTGTCGCCGCGGAACATGGCGTCGATGCGCTCCCGCAGGCCCGACTCCTCGGCCAGCGCGATCAGCAGGCGCACCGTATCGTCGGTGATACGGTTCTTTGAATAATCGAGGAAGATTCCCGCGGCTTCCGCCGTCAACCGCTCGCCGCGTCCAGGGTCGCCCGCGAACAGATTCCGCAGATGCAGCCCGCGAATCGTCTCATAGTGCCTCTGGAGGGCGGTCCACGCCGGCAGTTGAGTCAATGGTCTGAGTTTTTCGCCCGATGCGCCTGCGCCTGTTGCCATGTCTGTTCCTCTTGGGTTCGTTTGGGTTCGTCTTTCAGTGCGCGACGGCCGTTTTGAGGTCGGCACTCTTGGTCGAAATCACTTCCAGCAGCTCATTCCAGGACTGCACGAACGACTTCGCACCGTCCGACTGAAGTTTTGCGGCCAGTGCATCGACGTCGATGCCAGCCTGCGCAAATTCCGCCAGGACGGTCTCGCAATCGCCGCCATCCGGAGCCATGATCGCACCCACGTTGCCGTGATCGTACATAGCTTTCAAGGTGCCCTCCGGCATGGTGTTCACCGTGAACGGCGACGCCAACGCTTCGATGTACAGCACGTCGGAAGCCTTGGGATCCTTGGTGCCGGTGCTGGCCCACAGCAGCCTTTGTGGACGCGCCCCGAAGTTGAACGCGCGCTGCCACTTCGGCGAACCGAGCAGTTCGCGGTAGGCTTTGTAAATGCGGCCGGCGGCCGCAATGCCGAGCTTGTTGCGCAGCCCCTCGGGAACCTTCGACGCCACCGCGCCATCCCAACGGCTGATGAATACCGACGCCACCGAGCCGACCACGGGATGCAAGCCGGCTTCGATGCGCCGCTCGATGCCGCGCATATACGCTTCGGCGGCGGCGACGTACTGGTCGGCCGAAAACAGGAGGGTGACATTGATTGGCACGCCCGCGAAAATGGCCTCCTCAATCGCCGGCAATCCTTCCTTCGTGCCGGGGATTTTGATGAACAGGTTCGGCTGTCCGGCGCGCGCGTGCAATTCCTTGGCGGCCGTCAGGGTGCTCGCCGTGTCGTATGCCAGCAGCGGCGAAACTTCCAGCGAAACGAACCCATCGACGCCGGCAGTCTGGTCATGCACCTTGCGGAACAGTCCGGCAGCCCGCGTGAGATCTTCGATCGCCAGTTCGAAGAAGAGCGCCTCGCCGGATTTGCCGGCCTTCACTTTCTCGACGATCGCCGCGTCGTAGTCTTTGCTGTTCTTGATGGCCTGGTCGAAAATGGTCGGATTCGAAGTGAGCCCGGTCACCGACAGTTCGTCAATGTAGTGCGCTAGCGTACCGCTATCGAGCAGATTACGCGTAATGTTGTCGAGCCAGATGCTCTGGCCCAGGTCATGGAGCGCTTTGGTCGCTTTCATCGTTTGCCAACCTTCCTGAATCTCTCTAAATGTATGGAGTGGTTGCCGGCCTCGATGGGTTCGAAAAGTTTGTGCACCCACGCACATTCCGCCGGCCAATCGCCATGCATCGATTATCGCACTGCCAACGAGTCGAGGAACTCGCGCGCCACTTGCGCTGCCGGGCGCCGGTCACCATCCACTTGCTGATTGAGGCGCCGCATGGTCTCCGCCGGCAACTTGCCGGAAAGCTGCTCCAGCACGCCACGCAGGCCGGGATAGCGCGCCAGCGTCTCTTCACGCGCTACCACGGCGCAATCGTACGGCGGAAAATAGTGGCGATCATCGGCCAGAACGGTGACGTCGCGTACTGCCGCCGGCCCATCGGTAGAATTGGCGGCGATCATGTCGACTTTGCGGCTGTCGAGCGCCACGTAGAGGAGCCCCAAGTCCATGGTGACGGGGTCGCCATCCATGCGGAGTCCGTAGGTCTTCAGCAGGCCCGGCAAACCGTCGGCGCGTTGCTGGAATTCGGAGCCCACACCGAGACGCCACGGGCCGGCTTGCGCAGCGTCGGAGAGCGTTGCAAGCTTGCGCTCGCGGGCCGCCTCACCGCGTACGATCATGGCGAAAGTATTGTTGAACCCTAACGGCGGCAGCCATGCCAGTTTCCATTGCGACTCGTACGCCGCGCGCACCTCTGCCAGTACCGCGGCGGAATCGGTGGCCGGCGGCCGCTTCAGGACGGCGCTCAGCGCGGTGCCGGTGTACTCGGGATAGAGATCGATAGAGCCTCGCACCAGTGCTTCGTGTACCAGGAGAGTGCCGCCGAGATTGAGGTAGCGCTCTACCGGAACGTGCATCCGCCGCTCGATCTGCTGTGCCAGAATCTCGCCGAGGATGACCTGCTCGGTGAAATTCTTCGATCCCACCACGATGTGCGCGTGGCCGCCGCAGGAGGCGAGGGCGAGCGCGCTCAGGCAAGCGATCATTTTCGTCCGATGCATTGCAAATTCTCAGCGGTGCCATCCATCACGCCGGCAAGCCCGCAGTTCTCATAGTACAGGGCTGGCAGTGTGGCGTGGCGCAACATAAAGGATGCTGTCGTATCACAAGGACTTGACTGTTAGGGGCGGTCCAGAGTAGGGTGAGGGCTGGTGCCCGCAAGCGGAACAGCGGAAAGGGGAGCGCCATGACCGTAATCGTTGAGCTTCAACCCGATGTCGAACGCGGCCTGCTTGCCCAAGCCCAGCTCCACGGCATGTCACTTCAGGAATACGTTCAGCAGATTATCGTACGCGAAGCGCGCGTTCCGGAATCGCAGCCGCCGCGGACGGGGCAGGATTTGATCGATGCATGCGCCAAAGTGCGGGGCTTATTCACGGACGAAGAAATTGACACGCTCTTTAGCCGAAACCCCTCTCATGCTCGCCCGGTCGATTTCGAATGAGCGGATTTCTGTTGGACACCAACACACCATCCGAGTTGGTGCGACCCCAGCCTGAGCCGAAGGTTCAATCCTGGATTGCCGCACAGACGTTGGACACGCTGTTCATAAGCGCCGTGAGTGTTGGCGAACTGCGTAAAGGGATCACCCTGCGGTCGCCAGGGAAGCGGAGAGCGGAACTGGAAAAGTGGCTTGAATCGGATCTAGCGATCCTGTTTTCCGGCCGCATTCTATCGCTCACGCAATCCATCGCCGAGCGGTGGGGCGTCTTGGAGGCCCAGCGGCAACTTGCGGGGCGGCCACTCAACGTGCCCGATGGCCAGATCGCTGCCACAGCGCTGGAGCACGACCTAACGATGGTCACGCGAAACGTGAAGGATTTCGCAGGCCTCGGCGTGAATCTCTTCAATCCCTGAGACGCTGTATGAACTTACCGGCAATGTCCGCTCGCAGGGCCGCACGAGGCGACCGCGAGCGCGCTCAGACAGACGGTCGTAGTCGTTCGATACATTCCAGCCGTTCATCGAGCGCCATTGGCGCCGACCGCGGCACGCTGCCATCACGACGATGCGGCGCACCACTGCTATTGGGCCAAAGGCGAGTCTACGGAATGTCGGATGGCAAAACCCAGAACCCGAAAGCCAAGAATGGGGGCATCTTTTGCTGGAACCAAGTCACCTGCCCAGGTGTCTTAAGGAAATGCGTCGTCCGTTTCGTTCCTCAATTGCGCTGCTGAGTCTTCTGGTCTCCCCAGCGCTCGCAGTTGACCTTCCCAGCTTCGAGGTGGCGTCGGTAAAACACTCGGACCCAAATGCGACAAGCTTAGGCGCCAACGTCTGTACCGGCGGTCCCGGCACGTCGGACCCCGGAATCCTGCATTGCACGAACAGTTCTTTGGCCCTGTTTATCTTCCAGGCTTATGACGTGAAGTGGTACCAACTGGTATCGCCCGACTGGGTCATCCACGGTGGGAGCCAAACCGGCTACGATGTGACCACGAAGATCCCACCGGGGACGTCGAAGAGCGATTACCGGCTGATGCTGCAACATCTGCTGGCCGACCGTTTTCACCTCGTGGTTCATCGTGAGACCAGGGAGTTGCCGGTCTATTCCCTCATTTCCGGCAAAGGCAAGCCGAAGATGGTTCCTTCCTCGTCTACAGCACCTCCCGGTCCGCGTTGCGCTATGTCTTTCGTCGAGAATCATTTCCACTGGGCGTGCCACAACACCCTCATGAAGGATTTGGCGGGCAATCTGGAGACGCAGTTTTGGAAAACCGTTAACGATGAAACCGGGCTATCGGGGGAGTACGACTTCACGCTCGATTTGATACCGGCTGAAGAATGGCAGTCCATAGCTGGCTGGTCGCCCTCGAATGCGATAAAGGATGACACCGCCAACCTCGACACCGCAATCTCAGAGCAGCTCGGTCTGAGGCTGGTAAGAGGCAAAGGGCCCTCACCAGTTCTGGTCTTCGACAAGGCCGATAAGAACCCGACTGAGAACTAATCTTCGCGCTGACTTCGGAAACCGTCTGCCACTGTAGACATCTTCCGTGTCAAGGAAGCGCTCTAAGAGTGGTATCTCTTTTTGTTTCTGTATATTACAGCCTGAAGTTGTGATCGCTAAGGCACAAATAAGGCACAAACTCCGTGGAATTGGCTCGAACATCCCAGTCGTAGCCTGCCACGATACGTGAAACCAATCCTGACAATATAAGCATCCTGGAATCCGTTACTTGCCACGTTCGCCACGTTGCCAGGATCCTCTCAACGTGGTTATGCTCCACAAAAACGCGTTTTTCCCCATATATGGACGAGGGCGGAAACGGCGGCAAAGGTGGCAAACCGCGCCGCCAGAATCATGCATGCGGTTGCGTCGACAGCCATGCAAGCTTGCCGCCGCCGTCGAACGCGCCATTCGAGGCGTGGTTTCGGATTCAGCGCGAGGTGTCGCGGGCCGCCGGCCACCACGTGCAGATGATCGTCGAGAACGTGAGAGGGGCGGAACGATGGGTGGGAAGGGCGGCATGGCACTTCGGCAGCCACTATCTCTGGGGCGATGTGCCCGCGCTAACGCCGTTCACGTCCGCCGTGGAGATGAGCGGCAGCGGGGCAGCGTGGTTCGACGCAGGCTTCACGCGCTTCCCGAGCAGCAGCCCGAGGCGGAGAGCTGCGTCGGCGCAGATCGCGAAGATACCGCTGGTGCTGGCGCAACACATCGCGACGGTTTACAAGCCAGACCCGCGTCAAACATTCATCGCGGCCGATTAACACAGTTGTGATTCATTACAACGGCGGTCGCCAGGCAGCGAGTCTGCTGCGTCCGAGCATCACCTTCCATTTCGAAAAGCGTTCCATTACAATCTTCAACATGAACGTCGCGAGTAAGATAGTCCTCGCTCGGTGGAATCGCTCAAACGAAGGTTTTCCCCCGCAGCTCGGCGCAATCTTCAGTCGAAGTTGTGTTGACCCTCGGTCTTCGGGAGCACTCCCGTCATGTGGCTTAATGCAAAGTTCCTCCTTCCATTGTGCAACGCGGCTTAGTGTTTTAGTCTTCGCGTCTTTGGGGCTTGTGTCGACGGTCCTCGCACAAACCGTCACCATCCCGTCGCCAACAGCGACTGGAGTCGCCCTCTCGGCCGCGTCGCAGTACCGCGTATTGTCGGACCAGCAGTGGACGGACGATGAAGACGTAGTGGTTCTCTCAACACTCAATGTGCTCTCCAAACTGGCGCCCAATGCCGGCACGCCGTTGGCGTCAGCGGACTACAGCAATGCAGCCACTCTGCTGCGTGGGCAATTGGACAAGTACGCCCCCTCGGCCGCGCAGTTTCAGAACCAGGACGAAGCCACGCGACTGCGCTACGGGATTGACATGGTCTGCATCCATGTTCCGGCCCAGCAGCCGAGCGTCCTCCTACTGCAGGCTCTATATGACCTAGAGAAGATCAAGTTTCGGCAATTGGAAACAACTTTCGACCCCAGCCGACAGGCGCCCGCTGACCTCGCGTCCTTTTCTCTGACAGGCCGCGCCTTGCAATTCATCGCTAATCAAGTGCAGCAGACCAGCGACCTCGCTGTTGGGAGCGCGCAATATGCCTCCGTAGTGAATCCAATACTGAGGGATCTGATTGGATTCGACACCACGAACTCTTACGCCCAGATTCAGGGCGGGTTCGGGAGCCTACCGACCTTGCCGGCCCCCAACACTGACGGTTCATATACCATCAACACGGCAAATTTGGTGACCCAGTATCAAACCGTGGTGGGGAACTTTCAGGCAATCGTTGACGCTGATATAGCGGCTTTTGAGTCGGCAAACCAATCCAGCGCAGCATCGAACCTGAGGTTTGTCCCTCGACGGAGATCCCTTCTAGCCTCTGAATCGCCAATTCCACGCGCGGGAGGAACCGGTTCGGGTGGCAGCGGTGGATCCGACCTCTCAAAATGTGGCGATCCTTGCAAGACTGCCCAGACGGCCGTAACTGCCATTTCGGGGCTGGTTAAACTCTCCGATTCAACTCTCGGATCGCAGATCGCCACGGTCGGAGGAGCAGCTATCTCGGCAGGATTCGCAATTGACCAAATTGCAACTGGTGTTTCCGCCATATTGGCCGGAGCGGCCGCAGGCAGTGTCGTTCCAGGCATAGGCACTGCAGTCGGCGCCCTCGTCGGCGCCGCAATAGACATCTTTTCCTCGGTATTCGGTAGCTCTGGATCTGCAAACGCGGGGGTTCAACAGGCATTGAACAAGATATCCAATCAGATCGCGAATCTCCAAAAAGACATGGATGCTCAGTTTGCGGTGGTGGATACCAATCTAAACACGATCTTCACCACCTTGAACGTGAATTTCCAGCAAATTGATTACACTTTGGGAACGCTTTCCGGGAATGTGCAAACGATTCAAGAAGGCTTGCTTGACGTGCAGACACAACTCAACCAACTGGCTTGGTACAACTCCTACTACCATCAGGCAGAAGAGCAGGACGCTTTGATGTTGAGCGTTAACAGCTGCATCAATTACCGGGCCAACCACAACAACCTCGACATCGGTCAGTCGCCGTTTGATACTTGCCAGAACGTTTTTTTCACTTATGCCCAGACAAACGCTCTAGATGGGATCTGGTCTCCGCTCCCGCCTTCGAGCGCTTATACAGATCACCAGGTACTCAATACCTTCTCGGACTTCCATAGCCCGAGCTACGCACCATGTTCGGGTGGCTGCCCTACGCCGTTCGCAGTTTTGACCAATTTCCTGTCGCAGTACCCCGCGTTGAACTTGGGCCAATCAGCTTTATCATCTGTGGTTCCACTCGCGAACCCGGACGAGTGGACCTTAGGCGCACGAGCCTATCTGGAGATGTCGCACGAGTTCCCGCAGTACGCACTGAACCGCGGCCGTTCATACCTCGATCAAATGATCACGATAGGCACCAACCTCCAGCAGGCGGCGCAGAACATCAATAGCAGCAGACCGACGGGCGGCCCGATAACATCGAACCAGTCGCTGCTCGGAGTGACTGGAGTAACGGGCAAGTACACCGCGGCAGTGACGGCCCTCCAGACTGCGGCGAACGGCGACATGACGAGCTACATCAGCAATCCGGCAAACGGGATCACGAAAAACGGCATCAGTCTGTGCGGAGGCGCGACACCCTGTAATCTCTTTGCGGCGGGAGCCAACCAGCACACCTCATGGCGTCCCTCTATTAGTTCAGTCCCATTCTGCAATGGAAGCGCACCTCTATTCCCGACATCCCCAGGGTCTAATCCGCCTTCACAATTGCCGTCCAGCATGCCGGGTGGGCCCTCGGCCCTGTTGAGTTTAGTCCCGGATCTTTATGCCTTCTCCCAAGGATACCTGCCGTCGGGACAGTTGTCGGCGTGTGTAAGCCAAGCTCAATGGCTAAACGTTCAGGACCACTCTACCTCCTGGGATGGACTTTGTGAGAGCAAAGTACAATCGGAGTGGGCAAATGGGGTTCCGTTTGCCGACGAGTATGGGGTCTCCGATTGCCAATTCGGAAATCTGATGGTTACTGTCAACATCAATTTCAAGGGTGTTACTATCATGACTGCCTCCGCTACATCCTCAGGGTCAGACCTCGTGTCATGGTCCTCATTCGAGAGTATCTGCGGCGGTGGTGATAATCAGTATTATTGCGACCCAGCGACATTCACAGTCGACCCCAATGCGGCACTTGAGATCAATTGGACCAGTGGTCTTAACATGCAGGCTCAATTGAACAGCTCTCCCCAGAGCACACAACAGCCGCAGCCACAACTCCTCAGTGGCATAGCATCGCAGCTAGATTCGCAGTTGGCCGGTCATCAGCAGAACATCTATAAGATGGTTGCCAACGACTTCGGTAACGCTGGGAGTGCAGTTCAGCAGGCGGGAATTCTGCTCGACGGTGGAGCGTTGCTCTTCCAGGCTTACGCCAATCTTGGTCTGCCCAACTCCCTGCAGGACAACACTCCTTTACATGCGGCGCTCTACGGGAGCCAGGCGATTGCGGGATCATCGACCGTGCAGTCCGACTTTGCGGCATTCGCCAACGCTGCTATATCTGATACAACGGACAACAAAATCATCGATGAAGTTGCGAGTATCAACTCGCGCCTGGCGCCGCTGACCACAGCCCTGACTGGCTCGCTGAACCAGGTGCAGCAGAATCAACTGCCGGAGTCACTGACACCAGTCGATATCACACTGGAGGATTTACAGGCCTTCGCGGCGCTGCAAAGTGTGGCAACAGCATCGAATGGGGTTCTGTCGCCTTGCGACTACGAACTTTCCTCTGATTCGTCCAGTTTCAACAATGGCGGTGGTGCGGTGACGATAACCGTGACGTCGGCCAGCGGCTGCGCAGTCAACGCCAGTTCAGGATCGCCGTGGCTGAACGTCACTACCATCCAAACTGCTCCCGGCCAGTTCCAAGTGTCGATTGAAGCAGTGGGAGATTCGAGCGATACGGCCCAAGCTGGGATCGTCATCATTGGAGACCAACTCTATCACGTGCTTCGAAATGGAAACACTTCGGTTTGCACATATTCGCTAGGAGGCGGTCCCGTTTTGCTGGGTTCCAGAGCATCGAGCGGAACAATTGGCGTGGTCACTGGACCAGGGTGCACATGGGGAGCGATCACCAACACTCCCTCTTGGTTATCCATTGCATCAGGGGCTGGCGGATCGGGTGCTGGTTCCGTCGGATTTCAAGTTACGGCAAATACTTCACCGACTTCACGCACAGGCACGTTATCTATAGCTGGGATGTCTTTCACGGTAAATCAAGCAAGCCCATGCGATGTCAATGTGGATGGGGCCACCAACATAGTTGATGTGCAAACGATGATCGACGAAGTGCTGACACTGATACCCGGCGTAAACAATCCCAGTAACAGCGGCCACGTGAGCCTGTCAGACGTTCAGTTCACAATCAACGGGGCGCTCGGTCGGGGTTGCTCGGGGAACTAGCGAGAGCCCGGCGTCTCGCTTTTCAGCAGTATCGTCGAAACTGTGGCGGAGACCGGTGGAGAGCATGGCGCGGGAGGACGTGGCAGGCGATGCTACTTAACGCGGTCTTTCGCTTTGGCGTCCGCTACGGTCTGCCACTGCATGTTGGACGGTGTGTCGGGCCCGCCGCGCTTGAGGGCAGTCACGTGGTCGAGGACGTAGCAAGGGCAATCGCCCGTGGGCTTGCCAGTTGACGGGCGGTGTTCGCTTGATGGAACGCGGAGCGCGGCTGTGCTTCGAGGTGCCGCCGCTTTTCGACATCTGGCGCTCAGAGTGGGCCTGATTGCGAGGCGCGGAGCGCGGCTGGGCAAGGCGGTGAGGACGCCGACTACGATGCAAACACGGTCCAATAATCGGCCGCTACTTTAGAGCAAGAGAAACCGAAGAATTGGGGGTGCGTGGTGGACCCTAGTAGACTCGAACTACTGGCCTCCTCCGTGTCAGGGAAGAGCTCAGGCACCGTAACTCTCAGATAACACGGCATCTCGAACCCTGTTGGAGTCCATTTGGCGTCCAAACTCGGTTATCCGGGAGGAGTCCTATGTGGGACCGTGGACTCCAGATCGATACCAATATATCCCGTTTGATTACAAGCGTTTGGGAGGATGTGCCTATTTCGGACCTCAGGATTCTGTTCTTGGACTGCACCATAGTATGGTCCAGCCCAAGGTTTTTAGGATTCCTATATAGGCGGTTCCGCCGGGCCTGCCGGGCGGCCGACGGCTGGCTCGGCGCGGAGCGGCTACCTGGACGTCTGGGGCCCAGCCGCCGCCGCGCGCCGACGTGAGGGCAGTCGTCCGCGAGAATCGGACAACTGAATGCTTGCCCACCCCGCAGCACGGCGTCCGTTGAATGGTGATACTCTATCCTCTACTAAATTCGTAACTGTAAATTAGTGTGAATACTCGTTCCAGGCTTTCGCAACACTCGCGCCGGCAAAAGCGCCGTCTCAACCGGAGAGAGGGCCGTAAGGTAATCAGCCCCGTCGGTCCAGCGTATATCCGCGCGGGCTTAAAGAAACTGTCCGCGCTTTCTCTGAGTGATCCTGGGAGGGCAAGATCACTCTTGTCCTTGGGAGCACACCGGCTCCGCGGGCAAACGCATAGCTGAAAAGAACGGTTTTGGAGAAGGCTTTCGGAATGCAAAGCAGAGCAATTTATCTAGCGGTGGCCGTCCTCGCCCTCGGCTGTTCTCCACCTGCTTGGGCTCAGAGCCAAGTGACGTTGACGAGTTCACTCAATCCGATTAACCTCGGACAGCCAGTCACGCTGACCGCGACGGTATCGGGGGCGAGCGGCGGGAAAGTGACGTTTTATGACGGTGTGTCGATCCTGGGAACAAGAACGCTCTCGTCTGGCCAATCGACACTGACGACAACCCTCCTGGCATTTGGCGCACGGGCACTTTATGCACGCTACAGTGGAGATGCGAGTCACGCGCCAGGCGCCTCTGCGGTCCTGACGGAGACAGTCCACGCGCTACCGCAGGCCGGGCTCACCTATGGGCTCTACCCCAACGGCTCTGAGCGTGTGCAGTTCTCCGCCGATCAAAACCCTAATTCCATTGCCGTGGCGGACTTCAATGGGGATGGCATTGCGGACCTCGCCGTGGCCAACGGGCGCTCATCCGACGTCAGCGTTCTCCTGGGCAACGGCGATGCATCCTTTCAGTCTCCCGTAGACTATTCCATAGGGGGCACACCTTTGGCCATAACCGTTGGAGACTTCAACGGGGATGGCGTCGCGGATCTAGCCGTTGGCCTCGGGAACAACTCAATAAGCGTGCTACTAGGAAATAGCGACGGCAGCTTCCAAGCGGCGGTTAACCACACGGTCGGGAGTTCCGGAGATCCTGTATATGCTCTTCTGGTGGGGGACTTCAACGGGGATGGTAGTGCGGATCTCGCCGTCTGCATCGGTACCGCTGTGAATGTCCTTCTCGGCAATGGCGACGGGACTTTTAGGAATCCGGTGAACTACGCGGTGGGTGGCAACCTCTGGGCCATATCGGCAGGCGACTTCAACGGGGATGGCTTCGCGGACCTTATCGCGGTCGATTGTCATAACGTTACCGCACTACTAGGGAACGGCGATGGGACTTTTCAGGCCAGTGCGAGCTACCCGGTTGGCAGTTGCCCCAGTTCGGTCGCGGTGGCGGATTTTAATGGGGACGGTAGAGCCGACCTAGCTATGACAAATTACGATAACAACAGCGTAAGTGTTCTCCTAGGCAACGGTGATGGAAAGTTCCAGCCTGCTGTAAATTACGCGGTCGGGAACCAGCCCTTGTCGCTGGCGGTGGGAGATTTCAATGGTGACGGCAAGCCGGACTTAGCAGTCGCCAATAGCGATGAGAAAGATTACTACCCGGAGTACATCCGAAGTGACAACACCGTCTTCCTGCTTTTGGGGAATGGCGACGGGACCTTCCAGCTTCCGGTGAGTTATCCGGCCGTGATAAGCCCTGTTTCGCTGGTGGCCGGGGACTTCAACAGGGACGGCAAGACCGATCTCGCTGTGGTTAACGAGGGTTCAGGTGCAAGCAATCAATATGGATACTATGGCAGCGTTGGGATCCTCTTGGGCGGGGGCGCAGCACAGACCATCAATTTCGCCCCGCTGAGCGATCAAACCTATGGTGCTGCCCCATTCAGCATCTCCGCGACTGCCAGCACTAACAACGAGGTGACCATCTGGTCGTCGACACCGGCCGTCTGCACTTATTCCGGCCCCACGGTCACCATCGTGGGCGGTGGCGTGTGTTCGATCACGGCCAGCGCCGATGGAGATTTCGTCAATGCGCCGGCTAACCTGACGAGGACTTTCGTGGTAGCGCAAGCGGCCCAGACCATCGATTTTGCTCCGCTACCCGATGTCGTCTTTGGCACGGTGCCGTTCGGAATTGCTGCAACGGCCAGTTCCGGGCTTACAGTTGCTTTTACGTTGTCTCCACCGGCCGTCTGCACGCTTGGCGCGAACAATGTTGTAACTATTATGGGCGCCGGCTTATGCTCGATCGCCGCCAAGCAAACGGGGAATTCGAACTACCTCGCGGCGAATTCAGTGAGTCGCAGTTTTACGGTCAGCGCCAACACTGGGCCCAGCACCACCACACTCGCACTTTCTGCCGTCTCGGCCAATCTGGGGCAGCCCGTGACGTTGACGGCGACCGTGTCTCCGTCGGCGGCAAGAGGTGGCAAGGTCACGTTCTATGACGGTGTGGCGGTCCTTGGAACCGGAGTCCTGCCTCCAACAGGGAAGGTCACATTGACCACCAGTTCCCTGGGCTTCGGGGTGCGGCCGCTTCGGGCGTACTATAGCGGTGGCTCCAATTACCCCGCGAGTAGCTCCGGCATCGGGACGGTGACCGTTAGCGCACTCCAGGCAGACGGGCTTCGCACCGCATGGAGCTACCCAACCCCAAGGATCCCGATCTCCGCTGCTACGGGCGACTTCAACGGGGACGGGGCGGCCGATCTGGCAGTTCTTGGAGGGCTCAATCTGGCCGTGCTGCTGGGGAATGGCGACGGGACCTTCCGCACGGCAGCGGTCTTCTCGCCTGGCGGCGGGTCCGTTGCCGTTTGCGACTTCAACGGAGACGGCTTCGCGGACCTTGTCTATACCGCTAATGGGACCGTGAACATCGAACTCGGCAACGGCGACGGGACGTTCCATCTGCAGGGCACTTACCCCACCGGCGTCGGTGCCGGGCCGGTGGTAGTCGGCGATTTCAACGGGGACGGGAGAGCCGACCTAGCCGTCGCTGGCCTTGGCTATGGTGCAAACACTGTCGCAGTGTTGTTAGGCAATGGGGACGGGACCTTCCAGGCCGCCACCCAATATGCCGCGGTGAACGACACCTCGTCGATTGCAGTGGGAGACTTCGATGGCAACGGTGTTGCCGACCTGGCCGTCGCGAGCTTCGACGGCGGCGTGAGCGTGCTCTTGGGAGTTGGCGACGGGACATTCCAGCCTGCAGTTGGCTACGCGGTTGGGTATTTCTCCACGTCGGTTGTAGTGGGCGATTTCAATGGTGACGGCAAAGCTGACCTCGCGGTCACCAACGGTTTCGACAATAAGGTGGAGGTGCTCCTGGGCGTTGGCGACGGGACATTCCAGCCTGCAGTGGGTTACCCCGTGGGTTCCCTTTCGCACGCTGCCGTGGGTGATTTTAATGGGGACGGTAAGGCCGACCTGGCCACCGTGAACACTGTCAGCGGCGCTCAGTATGCGACCGTGTATGTGAGCGTGCTGCTGGGGAAGGGCGATGGGACATTTCAGGCTGCGGCGAACTACTCCGTCGGGGTCGACCCGCGTTTCTTGCTCGTTGGGGATTTCAATGCGGATGGGAAGTCCGACCTTGCTGTGTTAGACTACACCGATTACAGCCTCAGCGTCCTTTTGGGCGCGACCCTCGACAGGTGCGACATAAGCGGGACCGTGAACCTGAGCGCGGCGGATGTTCAGACTGTCGTGAATGAAGCCCTGGGAGCGGTGACAGCGGTTCACGATCTCGACGGTAATGGCGTTGTAAATGTTATCGACGTGCAGATTGTGATTAACGCTGCATTGGGTTTGGGCTGTACAGCGCACTAGAGTGAGCTGTCGAAGTCAGGAAACGCGTCGCCGTTCTGTTACCGACTGCCGCACCTCCTCGTCGGGACCCTGGCCCCGGCAGGATCGCTAGCGGCTTGAATCCGTCGACGCCAGCTTGGACCGTTCACCGATAAGGCAAGGTACGCTCTACCCCATTGATTTTCTTGGTTTGCGGGTTGGGCTATGAAAACAGGGAATTTTTTGCTGGGGCCGATTCGCACCACCTGGTTATGAAGGATTCTGTTGCCGAAGGCAGCCAGGGAATCAGTGGCGTCCCACCGTCCCGCGCGAATGGGACTTCCAGGATACTGAGGCCCGCGTGTTGACGCATCACGCTAGCACCGCCGACATGGGCCGGGCGTTAGTCCACGAAGTAACCAGAAAACATCACGGGCCACCGCAGTTTACATAAATGGAGATTATCGGAAGGTGGGGGCAGAAGCCCGGGCCTGTTTTCGTCCGATAAGAATCCCTTATCAGACACGAGCTTCCACAGTCCCGCTGTAAGATAGTCGGCGGGCGTTTGAAAGCCCGTCCACGCAGCAGGAAAAGGCCGCGCCAACATACTCAACCAGCCGATAATTTTCGCTCGATCCATTCCAGGCCCTCATCGAACGCCAGCGCCATCGCCGCGGCGGGGAGCGCGCCGGCGAGCAGCGCCTGCTTATCCATCATGGCGATACCACGCACCAGGAACACGCCTAGCCCGCCTGCGCCGATGAACGCCGCGATGGTCGCCGTCCCGATCGTCGTCACCGTGGCGATGCGCAGGCCCGCGACAATCGAAGGCACCGCCAGCGGCAATTCCACCTGCCACAAAATCTGCCGCGGCGTCATCCCCATGGCCATCGCCGATTCGCGCACCGCAGGATCGACGCCCAGGATGCCGGTCAGCGTACTGCGCAGAATCGGCAGCAGCGCGTAGAGGCTGAGCGCCACAATGGCGGTCTGCTCGCCGATACCGATGAGCGGCAGCAGAAATCCGAACAGCGCCAGGCTCGGGACCGTCTGCGCGATATTTGTGAAGCTCAGCACCCAACGCCGCACGCCCGGGCGGCGCGCCACCAACACCGCGGTGGGGAGCGCGATCGCGGCCGCGATAGCGATGGTGATGGCCACCAGCCGCAAATGCTGCAGCGAGAGCGACAGAATCTCTTCTGCCAAGCTGGGACTCAATCCGGCCTCCCATCGTCTTCGAGACAGGCGAGGAATGCCTGCCCTTCTTTTGTGCGGCTAGCCAGAAACTCCTCCGGCGTTGCCACGGACTCCAACTCGCCCTCACGCAACAGCGCGATGCGCGTTGCCAGCAGGAGCGCCTCGCGAACATCATGGGTCACGAACAGCGCGGTCTTCCGCACGGTGCTTCGAAGTTCCAGAAATTGCCGCTGCAACTCGTAACGCGTGATCGGGTCGAGCGACGCGAACGGCTCGTCGAACAGCAGCAGCGGCGGGTCGGCGCCCAGCGCACGAGAGATTCCCACGCGCTGCCGCTGTCCGCCGGAAAGCTGGCGCGGATAGCGATGGCGGAACTCGGCGGGAGCGAGTCCCACCGTCTCGAGCAGCAGGTCGACGCGCGCCGCCACGCGGGCGGGTTCCCATTTTTCGAGTCGCGGCACCAGCCCGATATTGGCTTCCACGGTCCAATGCGGGAACAGGCCGGCGTCCTGAATGACGTACCCCATGCGCCGCCGCATCTCGACGGCATCCCATTGCGCCGTTCCGCGGCCCTCGAAGCGGATCTCGCCGGAAGTGGCCGGCACCAGTCCGTTGACCGTTTTCAAAAGGGTGGTTTTGCCCGATCCGCTGCGGCCGAGCAGCACCACGGTCTCCCCTTCTTCCACGGTGAGATTGATGTGGCGCAGTACGGGTCGGCCGCCCAGGGCGCAGGAGACATCGCGGATTTCGAGAATGGCGGACGGCACGGCGCAGTTTTCATAGTACAAACTCTGAGGCTCGCATCGTAGTAACCTAAATCTCCAGAGCCATGCGGGAAATACCGAAGCCTACGATTCATCAATTGAAAGTCTCTCTGACGGGGAGCAACCCTCTCATTTGGCGCCGCGTCGAGGTGCTTTCGCAAATGACCTTGCCACAACTCCATCTGGCCCTGCAGATCGCCATGGGCTGGGAGAACTGCCACCTCCACGAATTCAGAATCGCTGACAAGATCTATGGGGAGCCGGACCCCGGAGACGACCATTTTGGCCGCGTCAGCCTGGATGAACGCCGGGTACAATTCAGCAAGCTTCCGGCGAGCGTGGGATCGTCGTTCGAATATGTCTACGATTTCGGCGACAACTGGCATCACGACATCCTGATCGAATCGATTGCGCTGGCGGTACCGCGCAAACGATACCCGGTATGTCTGGCGGGAAAGGAGAGCGCGCCGCCGGAAGATGTGGGCGGGATCTTTGGCTATGCGCGTTATCTCGAGGCGCTCTTCAATCCCCGGCATGAAAACCATCAAGACATGCTGGCGTGGCGCGGATGGTTCGACCCCGAGCGCTTCTCCGTCACGCGCGTGAACAAAGCTTTGCGGGAAGCGTTTCCGGTCCGCGCGCGGTCTGCAGACAAGTTGCCGGTGGTATCGCTTCCGGAAAACAGTGACTCGTCGGCGAGGTTCGCAGAAGACCTCGATTTGATTCTGCGGACGGCGATACGGCATGGCCGGCTGCCCCCGCAAAAAATGATTCGGGGTTAAGGCGGTTGGCTCGACCGTACATTTCGCGGCGATCCGATCGCGACCCTTACGCGACGTTCGTCAATTCTCCGATGGCCTTTCGAGGCGATCGACGACCAGGAACTGGGCCGATCCCTTGGCGGGCCGCATTTGCAATCCAAGCTTATCGAGCGCGGCAGCAATCGCCCTGCCGTCGCCGACCGTAAAGGTGGACGTGGCGTCGGGCTCCGCGCCGGGGTAATCGAGATCGGCCGGTGTCAGATCGAGATGCATATCGAAGACGCCCACGATTCCGGACTTGTCGACGATATCGCGGTCGACATACAACCCGAGCTGCCGGCAGAGGTCCGCGATCGTCGCCCGCGGGATGTCGAACCCGCCGTCCACGTTCTTATGGATGAATCCGCAAAACACTGGCTCTGGCTCTCCCGCTGCGGTCTCGGGCGGGTGATTGCG
>Ga0182030_10001995_pt1 | contig 43043 bp, 41 predicted proteins | sample 812S3MmetaG_FD_121299 | JGI IMG/M metagenome (GOLD analysis project Ga0182030, IMG submission 121299) | Permafrost microbial communities from Stordalen Mire, Sweden - 812S3M metaG (Illumina Assembly) | ecosystem: Environmental > Terrestrial > Soil > Wetlands > Permafrost | place: Sweden... | reverse complement strand
CGGATAAAATGTCCGACGCTTTGATGACGCCCTGTCCGCCGAGGCCGGCAATGACGATGTTGACTGGTTTTTTCATGAGCAACAACCTCCGTTCGCGAGCGCGCATTTTTCGTATTCACGAATGCTTTTCGCAGCGAGCACGCAAGGCCGCCGCGCGATGATGAGCACCTGTTTTTCACTGGCGAGCGCGTCCGCCAGCACTTGCTGAAATTCCGCGCAGTCCTTGCCGAGTGGAAAAACGCGCACTTCCTCGATCCCCAGCGCCTTGCCTAAATCTTCGTAAATCACCTTGCCGGTCGCGGCGTGGTCGAGCGAGCGACCCGTGCCCGGATGCTCCTGGTGTCCGGTCATCGCGGTGGTGCTGTTGTCGAGAATGACAACGACATGGCCGGTCGGCGGCGGATTATAAATCATCTCGGCCAGGCCGGTCATGCCGCTGTGAACGAACGTGCTGTCACCGATCACGCTCACGACACGCTTGGCTTCCGCCGGCGGCAACACCTGCCGCAAACCCAAACCGATGCCGATGCTCGATCCCATGCACACGCAACAATCCATCGCCGAATACGGCGGCAAAACTCCGAGCGCGTAACAGCCGATGTCGCCGGCGACGATACAATCCAAATTCTTCAGCGCTTGAAAAACGACGTGATGCCCGCAGCCGTCGCACAATTCCGGCGGCTTGCCGGGCGGCCGCGTCGGCTCCGGCGAAGGGTCGTGCGCAAGAATGCGCCGGACGCGATCCACGTTCAATTCGCCGAAGCGGAACATTTCCGGTTTGCTCTCAACTTTCAGCCCGGCGGCGCGAATGGCATCGGCCAGATACGGATCGCCTTCTTCAATAACGACGCATCTTTCGACGCTGCGGACGAACTCGGCGATTTTTTTCAGCGGCAGCGGATGCGTGAAACCGAGTTTGAGAAAACTCGCGCCGGGTGCGGCTTCGCGCGCGTGCATGAAACAAACGCCGGAGGTGATGATGCCGAGTTTTTTGTCACCGGAAAAAATCTGGTTCAACGGCGTGGTTTCGCTCCAGTCCGTCAGCTCCGAAAGTTTTTGCCGCAAACGGCGATGCGCCGGACGCGCGTTTGACGGAATCAAATTGCGTCCGCGCAAATCATGCTCGAAGTGCGGCTGGGGCGGCGGCACGGCGGCGCGCGGCAGCACCGGTGCCTGCGTGTGGCAGACGCGCGTGGTGACGCGCAGCAGCACGGGGATTTTCCAACGCTCGGAAATTTCGATGGCCGCGAGCGTGAAGTCGTAGGCTTCCTGCGAGTCGGCCGGCTCCACCATCGGCACGGCGGCGGCCACGGCATAACGGCGGTTGTCCTGTTCGTTCTGGCTCGACGCCATGCCGGGATCATCCGCAGAAACCACCACGAGCGCGCCGACGACGCCAGTATGCGCCACACTGAAAAATGGATCGGCGGCGACATTGACGCCGACGTGTTTCATGGTGACGAGCGAACGCGCGCCGCCGTAAGCCACGCCGATGCCGACTTCGAGCGCGACTTTTTCATTAGGCGACCACTGGGCTTTGCCGCCTATGTGGGAAAAGTATTCGAGAATTTCCGTCGAAGGCGTGCCGGGATAACCGGTGCCCAGCGCCACGCCGCCATGCAGCGCGGCCAAGGCGATGGCGCTGTCGCCGCTCAGTAATTGTCGTTCGGTTGAATTCATTTGAAAAATTAAGTTGCCGCCGGTCCGGCGGCTTTCTGCATCAGTTCCAGAAACCACGTCGGCGGACGAATCGGTTTTCCGGTGGCATCGGCAAACGCGTGAACCGTATAACCATGCACGACGGGTTTGCCGTTTGCGTTCTGGGTGATCTGAACACCGAAGCGCAATTTCGCGCGGCCCGAAACCTCAACAGTGGTGGCGATGTCCAGCAAATCGTCGTAACGCGCGCCGCCTTGAAATTCCAGATGCGCCTCGACGAGCGGCAGAAAAATATTTTTCTGCTCCAGCGCGGCGTAGGACATGCCGAGCCGCCGGCGCATCAGTTCGGTGCGACCGCACTCGAACCATTCGAGCGCGCGGGAATTGTAAAACGTCCCCATCTGATCCGTTTCGCTGTAACGGACGCGCAACTGCAGGACATCGTGCAAATGGCTCATTTTAGATGACCGCCGCCGTTGAAACCGAAAGTCGCAACTTCGCGGCAACGACGCGGCGGCGGTGATATTGAAAATCTACGGCAGTTGGCCAAACCAAACCTATCTTTTCTTGCCGATAGCCTCACATTTTTTGCAGCTCGCTGCGCGCGGCCCATCTGACCGGCTGTTTTATTTACAAGCACGACAACCGGCTCGCCGTTGATTCGCCTCGGCCCCACTGGAGCTTCACGCCGATGAAAGACCGGATTTCAGCGCCGCGTATTACGCTTGGTTTGCGCCGGCGGCACCACGTCGTTTAGTCACGCTGGCAACTTTCGCGGCAGCTTTGTCCAGAGCGTGGTTCGCGGTCAATCCGCCTTCGCAAAATTTTCCGCCATCGCAATCGCCTTCCGCATCGCCATGGATTTGTTGATCGTCTCCTGGTATTCGCCTTCGGGCGTCGAGTCATTCACCCAGCCGCCGCCGGCTTGGACATAAGCTTTGCCGTCTTTGATGAGCGCGGTGCGGATCGTGATGCAGGTGTCGAGATTGCCGTTGAAGGAAAAATAGCCGACGCAGCCGGCGTAAGTGCCGCGCGTGGTCTGCTCCAGCTCGGAAATAATCTGCATCGCGCGGATTTTCGGCGCGCCGCTGACGGTGCCAGCGGGAAATGTCGCGCGCATCAAATCGTAATTCGTTTTTTCGGCGGACAATTTTCCTTCCACCTGCGACACGATGTGCATGACGTGGCTATAACGCTCGATGAACATCAAGTCTTTCACCGACACGCTGCCGAAATCGCAGACGCGGCCGATGTCGTTGCGCGCGAGGTCCACGAGCATGACGTGTTCGGCGCGTTCCTTCGGGTCGGCGAGCAGTTCTTTTTCGAGAACCGAATCTTCGTCCTCGTTTTTGCCGCGCCGCCGCGTGCCGGCGATGGGACGAATTTCCACTTTGCCTTCCTCGCAACGGACGTGCAATTCCGGCGACGCGCCGACGAGCGCAAAGCCGTCCAGTTCCAGCAAAAAAAGATACGGTGACGGATTGATGTTCCGCACGGCGCGATAAATGTCCAGCGGGGCCGCCGTGACCGGCGCGGAAAACCGCTGCGAACCGACGACCTGAATGATGTCGCCGCCGGTGATGAATTTCTTGGACGCCTCGACGTTGGCGAAAAACTTTTCCTGCGTCTGGTTCGATGCAAATTCGACGGGCGGAAAATCATTCGTCACGGCCACGGCGGTCTGTTCGCTCGGCTGTTCGAGCAGCGAAATGATCCGGTCAATTTCGCTGGTCGCATTTTCGTAAGCATCGGCGGGGCTTTCGGCGTCGTCGAGAATGGCATTGACCAGAATCGTGATCGTCTGCTGCACGCGGTCAAAAATCAAAAGCTGGTCGGCGACGAGAAAATACATCACCGGCGTTTTCAATTCATCGTGCGCCGGGCGCGGCACGACGGGTTCGATGTCGTGGATGAATTCGTAGCCGATGAAGCCGATGGCGCCGCCGGTGAAGCGCGGCAGGCCCGGCACGGCCACCGCGCGATATTTTTTCATCACGCGCTCGACGACTTCGAGGCCGTCCTTCACGTCCTTGCCGACGACGGAGCTTTCCGTGATGCGGCCGTTCTCGATCATTTGGACGTGCGCGCCGTCCTGCCGGATGACCGCGCGCGGATTGCAGCCGACGAACGAGTAGCGCCCGATGTGTTCGCCGCCTTCGACGGATTCAAACAGAAAAGATTCGCCCTGCCCGCAGATTTTCCGGTAGGCCGAGAGCGGCGTTTCCAGATCGGCAAGGATGCGGCGCGTGACGGGAATAAGATTTCCCTGCGTCGCGAACTTCAAAAATTCTTCCAGCGTCGGCGAATACATGCGCCCTTTTTAGCCGAAGCCCGATGAAAACAAAAGCAGGAAGCCGCCGAAAGCTCTTCCGGCACATGGCGGCCCGGGCTTGGTAAAACCTCCGATTGACGCATCCCCAATTGTGCTGATTGTCTTCCCGGCGCAAATGTGCGACAAAGAGCCAGCCATGATTGAAACCGCGCCGTTTGACACGTTTTTATGCCGAACCATTTTTTGAAGAAATCCGGGGCGGTGATGTTGCTGGCCGTTTGCGCGCTCGCGCCGCAGCTCCGGGCGCAATCTCAGCCGGCCACCGAATGGATTGACGCCGACACCGGCCACCGCGTCGTGCGGCTTTCGACGGAACAGGGCAGCGAGAGTATTTATTTCAATTTGAATCCGTTCACGCCCGATGGCAAAAAAATGGTCATCACCACGCCGGACGGCATCGCGCTGGTGAATCTGGAAACGCGCGCGGTGGAAAAAATTGTCGAAGGCCGCGTCCACATCATCATGGTTGGACACAAAACGGGTAAAATTTATTTCGGCACCACCAACCGGCTCGTTTGTGCGATTGATCCGAACACCAAGGTCGTGCAGGAAATTCTGAAACTTCAGCGCGGCCAGGAAGTTTCCACCGTGAACGCCGATGAAACGCTGCTCGGCGGCACGCTCACCGAGCGCACGGATTCGGGGACGAACGCAAGTTTTTTTGACGGCGGCCCGAACCGCCGCGCCAGCGACTTCCAAAGCGCGGACATCCAGCGCGGCAGGAAAGGCGCGATGATGGAGGATCGGCTGGCGAAACATTATCCGATGGAACTTTTTTTCTACCACATCGCCACCGGCGAAACTAAAAAAGTCAACCGCTGCACCGACTGGCTGGGCCATCTGCAATTTTCGCCGACGGATCCGAACCTGCTGATGTTTTGCCACGAAGGCCCGTGGCACAAGGTGGATCGCATTTGGACGATCCGCACGGACGGCTCGGAGTTGAAGCTGATTCATCAGCGCACGATGATGATGGAAATTGCCGGCCACGAATTCTGGAGCGCGGATGGCAAGACGATTTGGTATGACCTGCAAACGCCGCGCGGCGAGGATTTCTGGGTCGCGGGCTGCGAAATTTCCAGCGGCGCGCGGACGTGGTATCATTTGCAGCGCGACGAATGGGGCGTGCATTTCAATGTTTCGCCGGATGGAAAATTATTTTCCAGCGACGGCGGCGATGACAAAATGGTCGCGCACGCAGACCACGGCAAATGGCTTTATCTCTTCCGCCCCGAACTCATCGAGGACAAGTCCGCCGGCAACATTGATGCGAAAAATTTGATCCAGACCGGCGTGTTCCGTTCCGAGAAGCTCGTCAACATGGACAAGCACGATTATGCGCTGGAGCCGAACGCGATGTTTTCGCCCGACATGAAATGGCTCATCTTCCGCAGCAATTTGAGCGGCGCGAATCAGGCTTACGCGGTGGAGTTGAAAAAGGCGGACGAAAAGTGAACCGGTCTGGTCCGGAAAATTTCAGAAGAGCTGCACCAGCTTCACCAGGCCGTAGGCAATTCCCGCCGTGACGGGCAGCGTTAAAACCCAGGCCCAGAGGATGCGCTCGACCACAGACCATCTCAACGCGCTGAAGCGCCGGGCCGCGCCGACGCCCATGATGGACGTGGTGATGACGTGCGTGGTGGAGACGGGCATGCCCATCATCGCCGTGCCGAGCAGCACGGAGGCGCTGGCGGCTTCGGCGGCGAAACCATTGACGGGCTGGAGCTTTACCAGCTTGTTGCCCAGCGTTTTGATAATCCGCCAACCGCCCAAGGCGGTGCCGGCGGCCATGGTCAGGGCGCAAAGAAGTTTTACCCAGAAAGGAATGCCCAAGGCTTGGCCGGGGAGCGGTTCGGCAATTTTCAAAAAACCCAGCCCGCCCGGCAACGGGTCAAAGGTGCCGGCCTTGGTCGCAGTGACGAGGGCGAGCGCGATGATGCCCATCGTTTTTTGCGCGTCATTGGTGCCGTGGCTGAAACCCATGTAGGATGAGCTCAAAAGCTGAAGGCGGCTGAAGGTCCGGGAAACGGTCAGCGGCCGGACTTTGAGCAGCGAGATATAAAGCCCGGCCATGATGATGAAGGCGATTATAAACCCCAGCACCGGCGAGACGATCATCGGGATGACGACCTTGTAAAACACGCCGCTGCCGGCCCAGCAATGTTTGCCCAGTTCGGGCGCTTTGCTCCAGATGATGGCGTGCCAGTCGCCGTGCGCCGCCGCGAGCGCCGCGCCCACCAGCCCGCCGACGAGCGCGTGGCTGGAACTGGAGGGCAGGCCGAAATACCAGGTGACCAGATTCCAGAAAATCGCCGTGAGCAGCGCGCAGATGAGCATTGGCGAGGCAAAATCCGGCGGGATGAACTTGGTATCCACCAGGCCGGAGGCGATGGTGTTGGCGACGGCGGCACCGACCATCGCGCCGATAAGATTGGTAATCGTGGCGAGAATAATGGCCTGGCGCGGCGTGAGCACCTTGGTGCCGACGACGGTGGCAATGGCGTTGGCGGTGTCGTGAAAACCGTTGGTGTAGGTGAAAATCAACGCCACCAAAATGACGGAAAAAACCAGGAGCATGGCCGTCAGGAATTTTTCAGGACGATTTGGGAGATGACGCTGCCGACGTCGCGACACCGGTCAATGGTCTTTTCCAGCAGGTCATAAAGATCTTTCAAAACGATGACTTTCAAGGCGTCGTGCCGGCCGCTGAACAAATCGCGGTAAAGCTCCATGATGGCCTTGTCCGCCTCGCCCTCGACCTGCTGCAAACGGTCGTTCCATTTTTTGACTTCTTCGAGATTGATGCCGGCGCGGAGGCATTTGACGAGGTTCACCACACATTCGGTGGCGTGCTCGACCAGCTCGATCTGCTTGGAAAAATTCACGCCGCGAACGTGCTGGGGCGCGAGTTGGATGCGCTCGCCAAATTTTTCCACGGTCTTGGGAATGCGGTAAAGCGCCAGTGCCAGCGCGTCAATGTCCTCGCGTTCGAGCGCGGTGACGAAGGTGGTGTAAACGGCGTTGCGAATCTGGTTGGTGATCTCCTTGTCCTTGCGCCGGGCGCTGGCGAAGGTTTCCAGTTCGACGGGCTGGTCAAGCGACTGGCTCAATTTGACCAGCGACTGGACGCTGTTGTGGGCTTCGAGCGCGCTGGCCTCAAGCAGGCCGAAAAACAAATCTTCTTTGCCGAGCAGTTTCTGGAGAGAAAACATAAATTTATCCGGGATTATGGCGTAAGCGGAAATTTTGACCGCCCGGATTTTGCGAATTTTTCGCCGCGCCCGCAAGTCGCAACCGGAAATTTTCCGGCCGATTGCCCTCCAGCCAGACTTGTTTTAATCGCCGACCAGGTAGAATCCCAAAATGAGCAGCGCACCCGCGCCGACGCCTGCCACGAGCGTGCCAATCAACCGGTTGCTCGTCAGCTTGACGCCTTGACCCGCATTGGGCTGCGCGAACAGCCAGCCGCCGAGCAAAAAAAGTCCGAGAATGATCACGCTATGAGTGACCCAGTGATGGCCGGTGAGTATTTGCATTCCGGCCAGGACGGCGGGAATTTTTTCTTTCGCGATCACCAGCAGGCCGTTGACCACGCTGGCCAGCGCCAGGGCGAGTCCGAAGGAAACGGTGTGTTTTGAGAGGCGGGAATTTTCCATGATTGTGCTCCAATTTTATTTTATCTGGCCAGCAATCCCATTTTTACGCCCATGGCGATGATGGCGCCGTCGCCTTCCATCATCAACGCCAGCATTACCACCAGGCCGGCGACCCACAGCACCACGCGGCGCGCAGCTTGGTTGGCCGCCAAATTTCCGGCGGCGGCAATCGGCAGATAAGTAGTCAGCATCAGCAGCAGGATGACCAGATGCTCTTTTGATTCCATGAAGAAATTGTGGGCGAACGGCCAAGGCCCTTTCAAAATGACCGCCTTGTCCGCCTTGTAAAAACAGACATACCAGTAACCGGCCACCAAAAAAGCGAGCCACATGGAAGTCGCGGCGGCGCAGCTCATCTTGCGGATGCGGGCTTGATTGGTGTCCGAGACGTTCAACGTCTCCACAAAAACCCACACGGATGAGATGACACAAGCCACCCCAAACAAAACATGCGCCATCAAGATAATTTCATTCATGTCATTATTAAAATGTCTGGCCTTTGGACGCCGGCGGAACCACCGAGGTTGCACCGGCCGCCAAAATCGGATTGCATCACCGGCGCTCATCTTATTAACTCATGGCGCACTTGAGCAAAACTTAAAATGAAACCCGTGGTAAAAATCATTCCGCTGCTGGCTGGCTTGATTTGGCTTCCGGCCGTTTGCACTTTCGCCGGCCCGCCTTTTTTGACGGACGACCCGGAGCCGGTGGAATATCAGCATTGGGAAGCTTATCTCTTCGGCAACGGCGATCATGCCGGCGGCAGTTACGCCATCAACGGCCCGGCGGTGGAACTCAATTACGGCGTGCTGCCCGACACGCAATTGCATCTGATCGTGCCCATGACCACGGTTGGCGGCAGCGGCGAGCCGGCGGTTTCCGGTCTGGGCGACACGGAGTTCGGCGTCAAATACCGTTTCCTGCATGAGACCAATGGCTGGCCGCAAATCGGAATTTTTCCGATGGTCGAACTGCCGACCGGCGATTCCGGCCGCAGTTTGGGCAATGGTCAGGCGTGGTTTCGTCTGCCGCTGTGGCTGCAAAAAAGTTTCGGTCCGTGGACCACTTACGGCGGCGGCGGCGCGGCCTTGAATTCCGCGCCCGGCCAGCGTGATTATCCGTTCGGCGGCTGGCTCGTGCAGCGCGATTTCGGAAAACATCTCACGCTCGGCGGTGAAATTTTTGCGCAAGGCCAGGACACTGACAGCGACAAGGGATTTGCCGCGTTCAATTTCGGCGGGACGTGCAACGTCAACGAAAACTTCAGCCTGCTGTTCAGCGCCGGCCACAGCTTCGCCGGCGACCAGCACACGCTCTGGTATTTTGGATTTTACTATACTTGGTGAGCGGAAGATTGTTTAGCCGACAGTAACCCCGCGCGGTTGTCTGCGCGGCCGACATTCTCATTTTTTACCGTTGCGACCGACACCCAGGCCTTTGTCACGCAATTGTAACATTCCCGACATTTGGTTGTAACAGAACCGGCACATTCTGTCGCCGCTTTACAACCAACCATCATGAAAATGACCAAGACACAAATGACTACCAAATTCGCCCTCTGCGCCGGCGCGGCGGCGCTGGCCGCTTTGGTTCCGCAAACCCATGCGCAGTCCTCGGACGCGCTGATTGACAAGCTGGTGGACAAAGGGATTCTCACCACCGACGAGGCCAAGGATCTGCGCGCCGAATCGGACAAGGATTTCCAGACGGCGTTCGCGGCGAAGACGGGGATGCCCGACTGGGTGACCGGTTACAAATTGACCGGCAGTTTTCGCGGGCGCTACGAGCAGTTTTCGGCCGCGAGCACGGCCGCCAATTCGGGCGCGAACTTGGACCGCAGCCGCCTGCGTTACCGCCTGTTTTTGGGCGCGACCATCAGCATGAAGGACGATTTGGAGGTGGGTTTCCGCATTGGTTCCGGTGATTCAAAGGCTGCGGGATATGGCAATCCTTTGTCCCAAAACAGCACGATGACCGGCAATTGGAGCGATAAAGGATTGTATGTTGATTTGGCTTACGGCAAATGGACGCCCATCAACAGTGGCAATTGGACGCTGTCCACCACCTTTGGCAAAATGGAGCGGGATGTGTTTGACTTCACCTGGATGGTGTTCGACCCGGACTTGACGCCTGAAGGCGCGGTGGTTCAGGGCGCTTATACCATCAACGACAAGAACACCATTGCTTTTACGGCGGGTGGATTTACCTTGGAAGATGCGGCGGCTTCAACGCATGACTCGGCCTTGTTTGGCGGTCAAGTGGTATGGAAAGCCAAATGGAACAATAGATGGTCAAGCTCGTTGGGCGCAGCTTTCTTGGGGGTTGTCAATCCAGAGCAAAACAACGCCACGGCCGCGTCGGCGAATGCTATGATTAACCAAGGCAATACGCGTTACACCAGCGGACCCTACGCGGGTGCTCCGAAATATAATTTCGACCCGCTTATCGGCGATGCGAGCGTCACCTACACGCTGGACAGTTTCCCGCTCTACAACGGAGCGTTCCCAATCACCTTGAAGGGTGAAGCCATGAATAATCCTGGCGCCGCCAGCAACAATAATGGCTACTGGGTGGGTTTCATTTTGGGCAAATCCGGCACGAAAAAAACGTGGGATATTTCCTACCGCTACGAATATCTCGAAGCCGATGCCTGGTATGACCAGCTCGCGGATGATGACAATTGCGCCTACTATTATGCCAAACCCCAAGGCCTGGGCAGCACCGGGTATGTTGGCGGCACCAACATCAAGGGTCATTTCATGAAGTTTAATTACTCCTTGACCGACTCACTGATGTTCAGCGCCACTTGCTACCTCAACAGCCTGATTAACCCGAACCTTAACGGCACCAAAGAACCGCAAAGCGGTGCCATGCACTTCTTCGCCGACATCATGTGGAAATTCTAAATGTCACCCAATTGTAACGAACCAACTCTAATCAATTCAGTCATAATCATTCCATGAAAAAATTCGCAATGCTCCTCGCGGCGGCCACTTTCGCCGCCGGCGCCTTCGCCGGCAACATCACAGTCAAAGGCTCCGACACGCTCGTCATCCTCGCCCAGAAATGGGCCGAGGTTTACATGGGCCAGCATCCCGACATCAAGATTCAGGTTTCCGGCGGCGGCTCCGGCATCGGCTTCGCCGCGCTGCAGAGCCAGACCACCGATCTCTGCGACGCTTCGCGCAAGGCCAAGGCGGCGGAAATCGCCAACTGCCTCAAGGCATTCGGCGCGCGGCCGACGGAATACAAAGTCGCGCTCGACGGCCTCTCGGTTTACGTGAACCCGGAAAACACTTTGACCGAACTGACTGTCGCGCAAGTGGGCGACATTTTTACCGGCAAGATCAAAAACTGGAAAGAAGTCGGCGGCCCCGATGCGCCCATCACCGTTTACAGCCGCGAGAATAGCTCCGGCACCTACGAATTCTTCAAGGAGCACGTTCTCAAAGGCCAGGACTTCGCCGCCAGCGCGCAGACCATGCCCGGCACCGCTGCCATCGTCCAGGCGGTCGTCAAGGACAAGGGCGGCATCGGCTACGGCGGCGCGGCTTATGGCGGCGGCAGCAAGATGCTTTCCATCAAGAAAACCGACGTCTCGCCGGCCATTGCCCCGACCGAGGAAAATGTGGAAAGCGGAACGTATCCCATCTGGCGTCATCTTTTTGTCTATGTGAATCCGGCCCTGGACAAAGGCGACATCGCCGCCTATCTGAACTGGATCCGCAGCGACGACGGCCAGAAATATGTCAAGGACATCGGTTACTATCCGCTGCCCAAAAATTTGCGCAGCAACTGATCTGATCGCTGTTCCTCCGACGATCATTCACGCGGGCGGTGCGGATTCCATTGAGATTTCCGCGCCGCCCGCATAAAGTTTAACCGCTTGACGCCCAGCCCACAGAAAGAATCGCGCCGCAGCCACGGCTGGATGGGCATTCATCGCGGCCACAAGGCGCGGCCCGTCGAGTGGCTGGCGGAGAAATTTATTTTTCTCGTCTCGCTCTCCGCGATTCTGATGGTGCTGCTGATTTTCCTTTTTGTCGCGCGCGAGGCGCTGCCCGTTTTTTTTGGCGAGACCAACACCGCGCTGGTCCAGAAACCGATTCCGCCGGACGAGATGGACAAACATTCCCCCGCCGAGCTGCAAGCCTACCTCGAACTCACGCCGGACGAGTTTGCCAGAATGGACAAAAAAACTTTGCGCGCTTTGATGGACATCAAGGTCGAGGCGCAGGGCGACATTCCCGAAAATTTCCGCAACGATCCCGACGCCAAAATCAACACGACGGAATGGAAATATCTCGTCCAGCCGCACCAATGGAACGGCTACGCCAAGCCGGAATTCATCTGGCAGCCCGTCGGAGAAATTAAAAAATTCAACATCATCCCGCTCTTTGTCGGCACGCTGAAAGTCACCTTGATCGGCCTGCTCTTCGCCGTGCCGCTCGCCGTCGGCGCGGCGATTTATGTTTCGCAACTCGCCCGCCCGCGCGCCCGCGAAATCATCAAGCCGGCCATTGAGCTGCTTTCGGGGATTCCCTCCGTCGTGGTCGGCGTCTTCGCGCTGCTCGTCATGGCGACGGTGTTGCAAAGCATTTTCCATTACCAGACACGGCTCAATGCCTTTGTCGCCGGCATCGCGCTCGGCTTCGCCGTCATCCCGGTGATTTTTTCCATCGCCGAGGACGCGCTCACCAGTGTGCCACGCACTTACACGCAGGCCGCGCTCGCGCTCGGCGCGTCGCGCTGGCAAACCGCGTGGCAAATCATTTTACCCGCCGCGCTGCCCGGCGTTTTTGCCGCCACCGTGCTCGGCTTCGGCCGTGCGATTGGCGAAACGATGATTGTGCTGATGGTTTGTTCCGCCAGCGTGATTTCGTGGAGCATTTTTGATTCGGCGCGCAGCATCACCACGACCATCGCCGCCGAAATGGCCGAGGCCGTCAACGGCGGCCCACATTACCGCATTCTTTTCATGCTCGGCGCGCTGCTCTTCGCTGCGACGTTCGTGTCGAACATGATTGGCGACCTAGTCATCCACCGGTTCAAGCTGAAGCTGGAGGGCAAGCGATGAACACGTTGACGCCTGCGGAATATCTCCTGGAGCCACGGCGGGAAACCCGTCACTTCCGCGCGGAGAAGTTTGATTTCTGGTCGTTCTTTTTTTCCGGCCTCACCGGACTGGCGACGCTATTCATCCTCGGCATCCTCGCAACAATCCTGTTGAACATCCTCGTCAACGGCTGGAGCGCCATCTCGTGGCATTTCGTCTCGACGATTCCGAAGAAAGATTTTTTTGACGCGAACACCACCGGCGTTTTGCCGATGATTGTCGGCACCGCGTTCCGTGTGATTGTGATGACAATTTTTGTCATTCCCGTCGGCGTCATCACCGCGATTTACCTCACGGAATACGCGGCGAACACGTCCATCATCACGCGCATCATCCGCGCTGCCGTCAACAATCTCGCCGGCGTGCCGAGCATCGTGTTCGGCTTGTTCGGCCTCGGTTTCTTCATCAACTTCGTCGGCAAAAACCTGGACAAGCTGCTGCACAATTCCAGCGCCGTCTGGGGTCAACCGGCGCTCATCTGGGCGTCGCTCACGCTGGCGGTGATGACGCTGCCGGTGGTCATCGTCGCCACGGAAGAATCGCTGAAAGCCATTCCGCCCGGCCTGCGCGAAGCCAGCCTCGCGCTCGGTGCGACGAAGCTGGAAACCATTTTGAAAATTGTTTTGCCGCAGGCGCTGCCCGGCATCATGACCGGCGGCATTCTCGCCGTGAGCCGCGCCGCCGGCGAAGTCGCGCCGATTTTGTTCACCGGTGTGGCGTATTACATGGCGTCGCTACCGGGACATTTGAGCGACCAGTTCATGGATTTGGGCTACCACATTTTCGTGCTGTCCACGCAGTCGCCGAACGTCGAGCAGACGCGGCCGATTCTTTACGCGACGGTGCTGGTGCTGCTGATGCTCACGTTTGCGCTGAACATCGTCGCCATCCTCATCCGCGCCCGCGTGCGCAAAAAACTCCGGGCGCTCGGTTGACGAACCAAACTATTTCACATTATGGCTGAAATTTTAACTCCCAAACTCGCGCCGCTGGCAACCTCCGCCACCACGGCGAAAGCCGGCGCGCCGTTCATCGAGATTGAAGATGTCTCGCTGTATTACGGCGCGAGCAAGGCGCTGAAAAATATTTTGCTGAAGCTGGAAGAAAAGGTTGTCACCGCGTTCATCGGGCCGAGCGGCTGCGGTAAATCTACTTTGCTGCGCTGCCTGAACCGCATGAACGACCTGATTGATAATGTCCACATTGACGGGGCGATCAAGATCGGCGGACACAACATCTACGCGCCGGACGTGGATGTGATCGAACTGCGCAAACGCGTCGGCATGGTGTTCCAGAAATCCAATCCATTTCCGAAATCCATTTACGAAAACGTCGCCTACGGCCTGCGCCTGCACGGCGTGAAAGCCAAATCTGATTTGGATGCGCGCATCGAGGAAAGCCTTCAGCAATCCGCCTTGTGGGACGAGGTGAAAGACCGTTTGCACAGCAGCGCGCTCGGCCTGTCCGGCGGCCAGCAGCAGCGGTTGTGCATCGCCCGCGCCATCGCCATCAAGCCGGAAGTCATTTTGATGGACGAGCCGGCCAGCGCGCTGGACCCCATCGCCACCGCGCGCATCGAGGATTTGATTTTGGATTTGAAAAAGGAGTTCACCATCGTCATCGTGACGCACAATATGCAGCAGGCCGCGCGCATCTCCGACCAGACGGCGTTTTTTTACATCGGCGAACTGGTGGAGTTTGGCGCGACCACGAAGATTTTCACCAACCCGGCGCAGAAGCGCACGGAAGATTATGTGAGCGGACGGTTTGGCTGAACCACTTAAATTCTGATTATGGAAAATCATTTTGAAACCGGCATCGCGAACCTGCGCCAGAAATTGCTGGTGATGGCGAGCCACACCGAAAAATCCGTCAACGACGCCGTTCAAGCGCTCACCCAGCGCGACCACGCCCTCGCCCTGCGCGTGAAGGCCGACGACGATGTGATTGACCGGTGCGAGGTGGAAATTGACGAGCTTGCCATCCAGTTGCTCACCAAGGCGCCGCTCGCCACAAATTTACGGCTCGTCACCGTGGCCATGAAAATTTCGCAGGACCTCGAACGCATCGGCGACGAGGCTTCCAAAATCGCCAAGCGCGCCCGCGATTTGTCGCAGGAACCGCCGGTGAAAATCCAGCTCGACCTCCCGCGCATGGCTGGCACCGCGCTCGAAATGCTCAAGGCCGCGCTCGACGCCTTTGTGAACAATGATCCCGCCGCCGCCCGGGCCGTCATCCCGCGCGACAAGGAAGTGGACGTGCTCAACAAGCAGGTTCACGCCGTCCTCGTGCAGCACATGGTGGAAAATCCCGACGCCATCAGCCGCTGCCTGCATTGGATGGTCGCCGCCAAAAGCCTCGAACGCATCGCCGATCACGCCACCAACATCGCCGAGGACGTGGTTTATCTCTGCGAGGCGCAGGACATCCGCCACACCGGCTTCAAGAACCAGCCAGCGGCCTGAATCATCAAAATCATTTGACCCGGAATGGTTTTGCGGGCAGAATTATTTCGTTGTTTGACGATATAACTTTATGAACGAATTCATGGCCATCACCAAGGCGTTGTCCGATCCGAACCGGGTGCGGATTCTGTTCGCCTTGAAACGCGGCGAACTGTGCGTCTGCCAGATCACGGAGCTATTCGGCTTCGCGCCCTCGACGGTTTCCAAGCATCTTTCCGTTTTGCACCACGCGCATTTGATTTTGTCGCGCAAATCGGAACGCTGGGTTTATTACCGGCTGGCCGAGAAGTCCGCGCCCGTGGCCGTGCGCGAGGCGCTGGCCTGGGTTCACAAGTCGCTCGCCAAGACGGATGAAACCAAGGCGGACGCGAAAAAACTGAAACGGATTTTGCAGACCGACCTTGCCGTGATCTGCCGCCGGCAAAAATGTTGCTGACCATGAAACTTTATCAATTAAAACAAGTGCTCGCGCAACACCCGGCAGCGCAGGTGCGTTTCCAACTTCCCAATGGTGATTTTGCCCCCGTGCACAGTCACGTCACCGAAGTGGCGCGCATTGACAAGCGGTTCATTGACTGCGGGGGCACGCTGCGCACAGAGTCGTTCTGCCGGTTGCAGACATGGTTCGCGGATGACGTTGAACATCGGCTGACCGCCGGCAAGCTGGCAAAAATATTTAAGAAGGCGGAAGACGTGTTGCGGACGGACGATCTGGATGTGGATGTCGAACATGAAGCGGACTGCATCACGCAATTCCCGCTTGATTCCGTCGAAGTGGCGAATCAAGAAGTCATCTTTCATCTGACGGTGAGGCATACGGCGTGTCTGGCGATGGACAAATGTTTGCCGTCCGCTGCGGTGCCATCTGAATTCAGTCCGCTGAAATTTAACTTCACGGAAACGCCGCCGGCCAAGAAATGTTGTGCTTGAAACGCAGAAACCATGAGCAATCAACCTTCACCCAAACGGCTCGCATTCTTTGAACGCTACCTGACCGTGTGGGTTTTTCTCTGCATGGTGGTCGGCGTGGCGTTTGGAAAATTCGCGCCACTGATCACGGCGGATTTAAGCAAATTGGAATTTGTCCCCGGCTCGCACGTCAACGCGCCCATCGCCGTCCTTATCTGGCTGATGATTTATCCGATGATGCTCAAGGTGGATTTCACCGCACTCGGCGGCGTGGCGCAAAAGCCGAAAGGTCTTGCCGTGACGCTGTTCGTCAACTGGCTGGTGAAACCGTTCAGCATGGCGTTTCTCGGCTGGTTGTTCATGTCGCACGTTTTCCGCGCGTGGATTTCGCCGGAGCTGGCGAAGGAATACACCGCCGGCCTCATCATTCTCGCCGCCGCGCCATGCACGGCGATGGTTTTCGTTTGGAGCTATCTCACCGACGGCGACCCGGTCTATACGCTGGTGCAAGTGGCGGTGAACGATCTCATCATGCTCGTCGCCTTCGCGCCCATCGTGATGTTTCTATGCGGCGTGGCCAATGTCGTCGTGCCGTCAAAAGTGCTCGTCACCAGCGTCGTGGTGTTCATCGTCATTCCACTGGCGGCAGGCTGGCTGACGCGAACCGTGCTTTTGAAATCGCACGGCAAGGACTGGTTTGAGAAAAATTTTCTGCCGAAGTTTCAGCCCGTCACCATTTTCGCGTTGCTGCTGACGCTCGTTTTGATTTTTGCATTTCAGGCGGAGAATTTGACCACGCGCTGGCTGGTGGTGCTGTTGCTGGCGGTGCCGATTGTCATCCAGGTTTATTTCAATTCCACGCTCGCCTACCTACTCATGCGCAAGCTGCGCGTGCCGCACAATGTCGCGGCACCCGGCGCGCTCATCGGCGCGAGCAATTTTTTTGAGCTGGCCGTGGCCGTGGCCATCACTTTGTTCGGCGCGGGTTCCGGCGCGGCGCTGGCGACCGTTGTCGGCGTGCTCGTCGAGGTGCCGGTGATGCTTTCGGTTTGTAAAATCTGCAACCAGTCGCGCGGCTGGTATCAGGAAAAACTCTAATAAATTTTATGTCCGCGAATTCAAAACCCACGATCCTCATCCTCTGCACCGGCAATTCCTGTCGCAGCCACCTCGGCGAAGGCTTTTTGCGCGCCGCGCTCGGCGACCGCGCCAACGTCCAAAGCGCCGGCTCGAAGCCCGCCGGTTATGTCCATCCGCTTGCCATCAAAGTCATGGCCGAAGTGGGCATTGATATTTCCGCGCATCGCTCGAAACATTTGCAGGAATTTTTGGCGCAGCCGGTTCACACTGTCATCACCGTGTGCGGCAATGCCGACCAAGCGTGTCCGATTTTTCCCGGCCAGTTGAACCGCCACCATTGGCCATTCTTTGATCCGGCCAAAGCCACCGGCAGCGAGGGAGAAATTTTGCAATGTTTTCGCACGGTTCGCGACGAGATGCGCCGCGTGTTTGAAGCGTATGCGGCCGGGTTGCTGGATGGAACAAAGCTGGAAAAATGAACGAGGTTTCCGGAAAAATCTAAACCTGAAATGAAAAAAGTGGCTGGCGTGGGCGCATCTACCAACTGACCGACTCAGACACTGCAACTGACACTGCAACCGAACCGTCTGCAACTATCAACCAACACTGCCTGCTACTGTCAACCGTCACTTACGTCCACACCAGCCAATAATACCTTCACCCGCTTTCGCGATCTGTCAAGGGAACGGCGTGAAATATCTTCAGATATTTTTTAGACGCTGAAATCAGCCTGATTAAAGGCAAACCGCGTGGAAAAAGCTAAAGCCTTAATCAAACCGGCTGCCACACTTGAGCGAAAATCCGGCGAGGAATTGTTCCGCCGCCAGCCGCTTGCCGCCTTCGCGCTGCAATTCCAGAATCCGCAGCGCGCCTTGGCCGCAGCCGATGACGAGGCCGGATTTCTCCACCGATAAAACTTCGCCGGCGCCGCCGGATTTCGCCAGCACTTCGGCTTTCCAGATTTTCAACAACTGTGGTTTGGCCGGACTGGCCGAGCAAGGCTCGGCGTTCCGAAGAAACGTGAACGCCCCCGGCCACGGCGTGAACGCGCGGAGCCGGTTCCAGATTTTTTCCGCCGGCAAATTCCAGTCAATTTGGCCGTCCTCTTTTTTGATCTTCGCGGCGTAGGTGGAACCTTCCGCCGGCTGCGGCTGCGGCTGGATTTTTCCGGCGACGAAATCAGGAATCGTCTCCGCCAGCAGTTCCGCGCCCAGTTGCGCGAGGCGGTCGTGGAGAATCTGCGAATCGTCCGCCGGCAAAATCGGCGTGCGGCACGTGGACAAAACCGGCCCGGTGTCCAGCCCGGCGTCCATTTTCATAATCGTCACGCCGGTTTCGGCGTCGCCGTTGGCAATCGCCCATTGAATCGGCGCGGCGCCGCGATATTTCGGCAGCAGCGAGGTGTGAACATTCAGACAGCCGTGCGGCGGCAGATCCAAAATCGTTTGCGGCAAAATTTGTCCGTAAGCCACCACGACCAGCAAATCCGGTTTCAATTCGCGCAGTTCGGAAATAAATTTTTCGTCGCGCGCCTGGAGCGGCTGGAGCACCGGCAGATTTAATTTCTCCGCCAGCACTTTGACCGGCGACGGCGTGAGCTTGAGTTCGCGGCCCTTCGGTTTGTCCGGCTGGGTGACGACGGCGAGGATGGCAAACCTTTCGTCGCGCGCCAGTTTTTCCAAGCTGGCGCAGGACAGTTCCGCCGTGCCCATGAAGATGATTTTCAATGCGGCCATGCGGCGGACAAACCGGCGTCAGAGTTTGACGGCGTAATGCAGGATGTCGGCCAGCACCTTCGCCGGGGTCTGGTCGGCGTTGATTTCATGGACGAGCTGGCTGCCGTAAAACTCCAGCACCGGCCGGGTTTCCTGCACATAGGTCGTCAGGCGGTCGCGGATGACCTGGAGATTCGCGTCGTCGAGCCGGGTTTCCTTGAGCGCGCGGCGCTGGATGCGGTCCACCAATTTCTCCTCGTCGGCGCATTTGAAATAAAAAATCCCGGCCACGTCGAGCGTGTCGCGCAGAATTTCCGCCTGCGCCCGGTTGCGCGGAATGCCGTCCAGCACCAGCAAATCCTGCTCCGACTTGTAGCGCCCGATCTTGGTGTTGTGATGGATGAAGTCGCGCCACAGCTCCACCGTCGGCTCGTCCGGCACGAGCTGGCCGCGGCTGGAGTATTGGATGAAAATTTTCCCCAGCGGGCTGTCGTGGCGCAGATTGCGGAACACGTCGCCGCAGGCGCAATGGAAAAAATGCGGGATGGCGCCGAGGATTTTTCCCTGCGTGCCTTTGCCGGCGCCGGGCGCGCCGAATAAAAGTATGCTGCGGTATTTCAAGTTTGGCGGGGGTTGAGTTTGATTTCCTGGATGTCCGCCATCGGCACCGTCACCGCGCCGCGCTGCACGGCGTCAATGACCACCGTTTCCGCGCCCACCTGCGTGAGGCGCACAACGACAAAGCGCTCTTTGGCCGTGGCCAGTTCCATCGTGAACTGTTTCGCCGCCTCGCCCGGTGCCGCGCCGATGAAGGCCGCGAATTTCGTCTCGATGAACCGCTTGTTGAACGTGTATTTTCCGCGCGCAAAAATCTGCGCCTCGATTTTCTTCACCTCATCCTCTTTCCACGAAGACGAGGCGATTTCAATTTCCTCCGGCGGTTTGGGGGCCGTGCCGTCGGCGGCCGCAGCCACGGCGGCGGCTTCTTCTTCCGGCGTCGGCTCCACTTTCACCGGCAGCGCGAGGAAAAAAATCTGGCTGATCACCGGGGCCACCGCCGCCAGACCCATCACCGGCGCGATGGGCCGGCCGCGCACCACCGCCACCTCGAAGCCCGCGTAAAGGTTCGCCGCGTAGAGCAGCAGAAAAATGAACAGCCCCACCGGCGATCCCGCGAGGCCGCCGAGAATGGATGGATGCGCCGGCCGCTCCAGCCGCGTGACGGGGCTGACCTGGATTTCCGGTTTGGGCGGACGCTGCGCTTCCGTCGGCTCGATGAACGGCTCCACCAGCGGCCGGATTTTGGGCAGGGCCGTGAGCTGCTTGAGCGTGTCCTGCGACAGGCGCGACCAGCCCACGTTCGTCGTGGCATAAACTTCGCCGGGCAGGCGGACCATCAGGCCGTTGTCATCGAACTTGATGATGTCGCCGGAAAAAGTTGCGCCGTCCGTCAACGTCAGCGTTTCCGCGCCCGGCGCGCACGCGAGGAAACCCAGCCACAGGCTGAAAAGAAAAAGGATTTTGCGCACGCCGATTATCTAGCAAACACCGGGCGCGGACGAAAGCAAATTCAGCCGGAGAAACCGCCGGGGTCACTTCTTCACGGCGGGCAGTTCGTTCGGGGCTTTCACGGCGGGCAGCTCATTCGGCGACCGCACCACGGGCAGTTCCGTCGGATGCAGCCGGCGCGTGCCGCCGGCCACCAGCACGTCGCCGGTTTCATTCACGACCAGACGCGGGCGGGAGGTGAAGGTGTCGTAGCCTTCCCGTTGCAGCAGCGTGCCGTTCGGGCTGATGCGGCAGTAGGCGAACCCCGACGCGCCCATCTGCCAGAGCACATGGAGCTGGCTCGCCCGGTCCACCTGCGCCTCCGGCTGGGCGAACGACACCATCGGCCCCAGCGCCGTGACCTGATACACGCGCGCTTCCGCCACGTCGCTCACCTGCAAATAGAGCCGCAATTGCGAGCGCAGGTAGTTGGCCTGCTCCAGCGTGTATTTGCGGACTTCGGGCGCGCTGTTCGTGCCCGTGGGCACGCCGAAATCCTGCGTCCAGATGTGCGCACCGTTGATCACGTCAAACGCCTTGGGCAGGCTGGACACCGTGGCCGACCACGCCTTGAGGTTCAGCGTGGCGGTGAATTTGTAACGGCCCTGCTTGGTCATCGCAAAATGCGACTGCAAATCCACGCGCTTGATCGCCTGCTGCGAGGATTCCAAATCAAATTCGCCCAGCACGGGCACCTCGGAATTTTTGATGACCACGGATTGGTCCGCCGATTCCACGTTGAAGGTGAGCCAGTCCGCGTCCGCGCCGAGGTGCAGGCGCTGGCCGGAAGTGTTGGTGATCTTGACCGCCACCGGCACGGATTCGCAGGGCAGGAACTGATCCTGGTCCAAGGCGACTTCCACCGTCACCTGCGCCGACGCGCGGCCGAGGGCCAGCGCCGCCAAAATTGCCGTGAGAAAAGTTTTCATGTGCTGCCGGACAAGTTAGCCCGCCGCGCGGGGGAGGCAATGCAAATCCGGCGGCGGCAAAGGAACCGGTGCGGGAAAAATAATTTCAGGTCGCCAGCAATAAAAGCTGGCGTTGGCGAGGTCACTTCCAATACGTCCAGTCCACGTCGGGAAACAGATTGTCGCGGGACTCGATTTCGGCCAGCCACTTTTCATCCACAGCCGTGGTGGTGAGCATTTCGTGCAGCGCAATGAACCGCAGCAAATGATCCTTCACCCGCCGCCGCGCGTAGTCGGGACTCGTCCCGGCGCGCAAAATAAACGGCCAGTCGCTCGCCTGCGCCAGCAGCAGTTCGCGCGCGGCCTGCCGCAGCGCGCGGGCCTTCAGGCCGGTCGCGGTGGGAAACCGCTGCGCAAGCGCGGTCATCCATTCCTGCGTGATTTGCAGGTGCGGATAAATCCATTCGTTCGTCTCGTTGAGCCACACGCGCCAGTAGCCTTCCTCGCCCCAGGACGATGCGCCGGGCGTGGCAATCTGGTTCGTCTGGTGCCGGTGCAGATATTCGCCGGGCGTGATGAGCTGGAGAATTTTCTGCTCGTGGCAAAGTTTGCGCACGAGAAAGTCGAGGAACTCCGGCCCTTCATACCACCAGTGCCCGAACAATTCCGCGTCGTAAGGCGCGACGATGATCGGCGGCCGGTCCAGCAGCGGCCCAACTTGCCTGACCTGCTCGATGCGTTCGCCGAGAAAATGCCCGGCGTGCTGGCTGGCGGCCTGCAACGCGTGGTCGCGCTGGTAAATCTGTTTCTCGCCCGCGCCGGTGATGCGGTAATATTTTATGCCCGTGAACCCGCGATTGTCCGGCGAGGGCAGATGCGGCTTGACGTAGTCGAAATCCAAATCAAAGCCGATGTCGCGGTAGAAATCGCGGTAGCGCGGATCGCCGGGATAACCTTCGTGCTTGCTCCAGACCTGCCGCGAAGAATCGTAGTCGCGCCCGAACGCAGCCACGCCGTTGGGCGTGAAAATCGGCGCGAACGTGCCGAAGCGCGGCCGCGGCTGGGCGTGCAACACGCCGTGCGTGTCGAGAATGAACCACCGGATGTTCGCCTCCTGCAAAAATTCCTCCACGCCGGCGGCGTAAGCACATTCCGGCAGCCAGATGCCGCGCGGATCACGCCCGAAACAGCGGTTGTAATGATCGCGCGCCGTCAAAATCTGCGCGCGGACGCTCGGCGGATGGCCGGCCATCAGCGGCAGCAATCCGTGCGTGGCGGCGGTCGTGATGATTTCGAGGTGGCCGCTGTCCTGAAAACTTTTGAAGGCGGCGACAAGATTGCCGCCGCTCGCGCGCCAGGTATGCTGCGAGCGCAAAAAACGTTCGTGATACATCCCGGCCAGTTCGCGAAACGCGCGGTCCCAGTGCGTGCGGTGGATTTCCTTTTTTGAAAGCTCAACCAGTCCGTCGAGGTGCCGTTCGTAACGCGAGCAGAGCAGCGGATCCAGCAGCATCGCGCAGAGCGTGGGCGAAAGCGACAGCGTCAGCCGCGCCTCCAACTGGTCGCGCCGCCAGCCGTCGAGGATTTGCAGGAGCGGCAAATAAGTTTCGGTGACAGCCTCGAACAGCCAGCTTTCCTCGAGGAATTTTTCATGCTCCGGGTGCCGCACAAACGGCAGGTGCGCGTGGAGCACGAGTGAAAGATAGCCTTGCATGATCGGAATTGGACGCTTAATCGTCGAAAAGGTTCGAAATCCATTCCGCAAGCGCGCGGGCTTTCACGAGCAGGCCGACGCCGAGCAACAACGGCAGCGAGCGGTAAATGCACGGCAGCACTTCCACCGGAACATTTTTATGCCGGCACACGACGAGATACAAGGCGAGTTCCGCCAGCGCCCAGCCGAACAATCCGAGGGCGATGATTCGAACGAGCATCAATGCTCCGCGTTCGGGCGCGTCCATGACAAGTGCGGTCAAAGGTTTTCCGGCAGCGGCGGCTGGAGCGCCGGATCCTGCGGCGTCGCGCCGACATCACCACGGTATTCGGTCTCGCGGCTGAATTTCAATTCCGCCGCGCGGCCATCGGTGCCATCGGCGGAAACGGCGACGGCGGGCAAATCATATTTTCCATCCGGCAGCGAGAAGCGGAAACTGAACGTGCCGTCGGAGCGCAGTTTGATTTCGTGTCCGCCGAGCGTGACTTTCGCATCCGGCTCGGTCGCGCCGTAGATGATCAATTCGGCGTTGACGTTGAACCAAAAACCTTTCGCCGGCGCCGCGCCCGCGCCGCCGAACGGACTGGTGACGCTGGAAATACCGGACGGGCCGGTGAAACCCGGCGCACCAAACGGAGTCACCGGCGAGGTGATATTCTGATCCAGCCGGCGGCGGATCAGCTCGGTGATTTCGAGCGAGCCCATCCAGACGCGGCGGGTCTGGTCAATGTTGATGATTTTGGCGAGCGCCTTTTCCTGTTCCGGCGTCCAGACGCGCGCCAGCCCCGGCGCGGCGGACGCGGCGGACGGCGCGGGCGCGACGGAGGAAACGCCGGAGGTCGAAAAACGCGGCAGGTCGGGATGCCCGTGGCGGCGCAGCTCCTCGATGGCGAGCGCGAGCGGCAGATTGTCGCGCACGGCTTCCTCGATGATTTGCATCAGCTTGGCAAACGGATATTCAAACGGAATGGTGGCAAACTCCGCGCCGCTTTCGGCGGAGGCGGCGTCGGGCGGCGTGACGGTGCCGCTGGAGACGGTGACGCGCGTCCATTTGCCGAACGTGGAATAATAGCCCAGCTCGGCGGCGTAGGAATTGCCGGCGCGCTCGACGTACGCGAACCAGTGGCGCGATTCCGGGTGGACGTGGATTTCGTGGGCGGGATGGCCTTCAATCTTGCCGGCGAAAATGCGGAGGATGAGATGGCCGTCGGTGGACTGGCTGTTGAGTTTCACCTGCTGTTCGCGGGTCAAATCCCAGTGCGCATAAAGCCAGTGGGGATCGCGGGCGGTGAGGAAAAGTTTTTTGGTGCCGTAGCTTTCGGGCAGTTCGCCGCCGGAAAAATTCTGCGCGGGCGGCGTGGCGCCCAGGGAAAATTTTTCGCCGGGGCCGCTGGCGGACGGCGCGGACGGCGCATCGCCTTCGAGCAGGATGGCCGGGACTTCAATTTTCTTTTTGCGCGGCGCGGCGGGAGCCTCCGCTTTCACTTCCGGCTTGGTTTCCAACTTGGCTTCCACTTTTGTTTCCACCTTGGCTTCTACTTTGGCGGCGGCGGCGGGCTTGGCGGGGCGGCGGGGCCGGAGAAAATTTTTCGCGGCTTCGATGGCGGAATCCAGCAGCGGCTTGCGCGGGGCGCGCTTGGGCTTGTCAACAGTTGCGCTTCTGACTGGCGCGGCCGGCTTGACATCATCAGTTTTACTGGTGCTGCGGGCTTTGGCTGCCCCTTTGGGGGTTTCGGGCGCGGGCGCTGGTTTTTTTTTCATGGCAGCTGTTTCTGATTGGGGTTTTGGCGAAGGGATTTATCGCCGGGGATAAAGTCTAGCTGCTGGCGGGCGGGAAGCAACGTATTTTTTTCAGCCGGCGATTTGCGCTTGCCGCCGGCGGTGGCGGAATGTTAATTTGATTTTCAACTAGGCACCCAGCGGATGAGAACTTCCCCAAACCCCGCCGCCCAAACCACCGTGTTTGTGGTGGATGACGAGCCGCAGTTGCTCGAACTCGCGGAGGCCATCCTGTCGGCGGAGGGCTGGCTCGTGCGGACGTTTCGCGATCCCGAAGTGGCGCTGGCGGAATTCGCCACCGGCCGGCCGGTGGTGGTCATCACCGATTACGCGATGGGCCGGATGACCGGCATGGATTTGATCCGCGAATGTCGCCGCCTGAATCCCCGGCAAAAACTGGTGCTCGTCAGCGGCACGGTGGACGAGCATGTTTTTTCCGACGCGCCGGTGAAACCGGACCGCTTCCTGTCCAAGCCCTACCAGATTCACGAACTCACCGACATCGTGCGCGCGCTGGCCGCCGCGTGAGCCGCGCGGAAATTTCTTTCCAACCGTCGTCGGCAGTGGCAAGTTTTCCCGGCTATGAAAAAAATTCTTATCGGCATCGGCATCGGCCTCCTCGTGCTCGTCATCGTCGGCGTTGTCGCGGTGGGCTTGTTCCTCGGCAACATCATCAAAGCCGGCATGGAAACGGTCGGGCCCAAAATCACCCAGACCACGCTCACCGTGAACTCGGTCAGCGTCTCGCTGCTCGGCGGCTCGGCGGGCGTGAACGCACTGGTGCTCGGCAACCCGGAAGGATACAAGACGCCGCAGGCCATCAGCGTCGGCAAGGCCGCCGTCAGCGTCGCGCCAGGGTCAATTCTCGCCGACAAGGTGGTGATCCACTCGGTCGAACTGCGCAACGTGGAAATCACCTTTGAAGGCAGCCCGTTCGGGGCCAACAATCTCAGCAAAATCATGGACAACGTGAACGCCCTCGCCGCCAGCGGCAAGGCTGACGCCACCGCGCCCGCCCAGTCGGGCGCGAAAAAACCCGCGAAAAAACTGGAGGTGGACGACTTCCTTATTTCCGGCGCGAAAGTCCATGCCCAGATCAACACCGGCATCGTGAACAAGGAAATCACCTTGACCCTGCCGGACATTCATTTCAGCGACCTCGGCAAGGGCACCGACGGCATCACCGCCGCCGACCTGACCAAAAAAGTGCTGGGCGAAATCACCGCCGACACCATCAAGTCGCTCGCCAGCGCCGTGAGCGATCTCGGCAAAGGCGCCGCCGACGCCGCCAAGAACGCCGGCAAAGCCGTGGGCGACAACGTCAACAAAATCGGCGCGGGGCTTGGCGGCCTGTTTGGAAAATAATTTCGCCGGTCATTTTTCCCCGCCGCGTTGAGCGATTTTAATTGCCAGCGCGGCGGTTTGGTTTTAGGGTCAAAGCAAACCCGAGGATCATTTATGTATTTTGGCGTTGATTATTATCCTGAACAATGGGTCTTTCCTTTCGGCGGCACCGCCGAAAATCCCGAGGCGCAATGGCGGCGCGACGCCGAACTCATGGTCGCCGCCGGCTTCAACGTCGTCCGCATCGGCGAATTTTCCTGGGGCCTGTGCGAGCCGGAGGACGGCAAATTCAATTTCGACTGGCTCAAGCGCGTGATGGATATTTTGGGTGAGAACGGAATTCAAGTTGTCCTCGCCACGCCCACCGCCGCGCCGCCCATCTGGCTCGCCAAAAGTCATCCGGAAATTTTGCCCATTGACGAACGTGGCCTCACCAAGCACGAAGGCACGCGCCGCGCGGTTTGTTTGAACAGCGATGTCTATTGGAAATATTCCAAGCGCATCGTCGAGAACCTGGCCCGCGCGCTCGGCGACCATCCGCAGCTCGTCGCCTGGCAGATTGACAACAGCCTCGGCGGAAATTTCACCGAAGCCTCCTTTAACGAAGACACCCGCCGCGACTGGCACGGCTGGCTGGAGGCCAAATACGAAACCATCGAGCGGCTCAACGAACGGATGGGCCTCCGTCACTGGAGCCAGATGGTTTCCGCCTGGAACCAGGTGCCGATGCCCATGGCCGCGCCCACCGTTCACAATCCCGCGCTCGTCCTCGACTGGTGCCGGTTTTGCAGCGACACCATTGTGCAGTTCGTCCGCATGCAGGCCGACATCCTCCGCGAAATCACGCCCGACCGTCCGGTCACCACGAATCTCCGCGCGCTGCGCCATCGCTTCGACCATTTTGACCTGGCCGGCGTGCTGGATTTTGTTTCCATCGAAAGCACCGCCGCCATCAAAGCCAAACCGGCGGAAATCGCCTGCGAAATTGACATGCTGCGCTCGCTCAAAAAAGAGGGCATCCGCACGCCCGACGGCGACACCGGCTTCTGGGTCATGGAACAAAAAGCCGGCAACGTCAACTGGCAGGACGTCAACTCGCTCGTGCGGCCCGGCGTTTTGCGGATGTTCACCTACCAGCTTATTTCGCGCGGCGCGAACGCCATTTTATTTTTCCGCTGGCGGCAGCCGCGCTACGGCTCCGAGCAGTTTCATGGCGCCGTTCTGCCGCACAACCTCGCCGGCAGCCGCCGCGTGTTCGACGAAATCACCCGGCTCGGCGAGGAGTTGAAAATTCTCGCGCCGGCACTCAAGGACACCAAGGTCACCGCCGAAGCCTGCATTCTTTATTCGCACGACAACGACTGGGTGCTGCAGCAGCCGAACCCGCCGAACAAAAATTTCAGCCTGCGCGAGCACGTCCAGTTGATTTACAATTCGCTGCACGACCGCAACATCATCGTGGACTTCGCGCGGCCGTCCGAGGATTTGTCGAAATACAAAATTGTTTTTACGCCGTCGCTGCATCTGCTTTCCAGCAACGATTCGGACCGGTTGAAACTTTATGTCCAGAACGGCGGCACGCTCATCGGCACGTTCAACACCGGCCTGGTGGATGAAAACAACGTCGCGCCCGACACCGGTTTTCCGCACGATTTGACGGACTTGTTCGGCCTCGAAGTGCAGGAGTTCGACATGCTGCCGCCGGGCGAGGAAAATCATCTCACATTCAAGGGCGCGTTTCCGACGAGCCATCTGCATCCCGCCCGGCTCTGGTGCGATCTCATCGAGCCGAAAGGCTGCCAGATTCTCGCGGCCTACTCGAAGGATTTTTACGCCGGCAAGCCCGCGATGACGCTGAACAATTTCGGACTGGGCAAGGCGATTTATATCGGCACGCAAAGCCACCAGCATTTCTATGACGACCTGGTGCTGTGGTTGCGACAGACCAGCGGCCTGACCCCGCTGTTGAAGGTGCCGGAAAACATCGAAGTCAGCCTGCGCACCAAGGAAGGCTCGCGCGTTTATTTTCTGCTCAACCACCAGAATTCGCCGGTGCGCATCCAGTTTTACAAGCCGATGCACGACTTTCTCACCGGCAACAACATCGTGGGCAATTACGAAATGCAACCACACGGCGTGCTGGTGATTGACGAGCATCCTGAAAGCAACGCCGTGAGTTGATGCTGCGGGAAACGGAAAAATTCGGGCAGTTGATAAATGTTCGTTAAGTTTCGGAACGGGAGTTTCATTGCCGGTCAAATGGCGGCGCAAAACCAAAGCTTTCAATTCACCTGCACCAGCACCGCCGCTTGTAGCGCTGATTTCACCATGTCCTCAAATTTCACAGCTTGGAGGTTCGGCTGTTTCAATTTGGCCATTGCGTCGGGGACGGATTCAAGGAAGCCCAGGAGAAAACTGCTTTTGACGGCGTAGTTCACATTGTCCGGCAGCGCGGCATTGCCGGATGGGTTCAACCGGGACGACACGATGCCCACCACGTTGCCGCGCTCGTCCACCAGCGCCGCGCCCGAATTGCCCGGCGGCACCGGCACACTGATCCCGAAATAACGCGGGCTGTCACCCGCGCCGGACAACGACGTGATTTCTCCTTTGGCCAGCTTGGGCGCGAACCCTTGCAGGCCGAGGTCGGGAAAATTCACCGCCGCCACCTTGCCGCCTAATTTCACGGTCCGGCTGGCGGCAATCGGCAGCGCGGCCAACGGCCCGTCCGCCTTGACCACTGCAAGGTCATCGGCCTCGTCCACCTGCACCACCCGGGCCGGAATCGTGCCGGCGCGGGTGAGCAGGCGAATCTTCGTTGCGTCTTTGATGACCCGATAATTGGTGATCAAATAACCGTCGTCCGTTATGAAAAATCCCGTGCCGGTGGTCGTGAAGTTTTCGGGGGCGGCGGCGTTGGCCGGACGCGTTTCTTTTTGCACCCGGAACTCACGGGAAAGCTTCTGCCCCTGGGTAATCTGATCCGGCGTCATGCGGCGGAGGATTTCGTCCCGGTTTTTTTTGGCGTCGCCATCACCTTGCGCGGCGGCGAGATTATACCACCGGTAGGCTTCGATGAAATTCTGCGACATGCCCATGCCACTTTGAAACATCAGGCCGATATTGTTTTGGGCGGCCGGCAACCCCTGCCCGGCGGCCCGGCCATACCATTTGGCCGCCTCGAGATAATCCTGCAACACGCCCCGGCCATCTTCACAGCACACCCCAAGATTGAATTGCGCTTCGGGATGACCCTGCTCGGCAGCTTTGCCATACCATTTGGCCGCCTCAATGAAATCCTGCGGCACGCCCTGGCCGCTGGAATACATCAGGCCCAGATTGTATTGGGCGGCGACCGCTCCCTGCTCGGCGGCCTTGCGAAACCACTTGGTGGCCTCCGCATAATCGCGCGGCACGCCTTGGCCGCTGTCATACATCGTGCCGAGTTTGAACTGGGCGTCCGCATTGCCCTGGTCGGCGGCCTTGCGAAACCATTTGGCGGCCTCGGCAAAATCCTGCGGCACGTCATTGCCTTTTTCAAACATCCAGCCCAGGACTTCCGGCGTCCCGCCAAATTGACGTTCGATTTCCGCAATGTGGTCGGCCGGACTGTTGGTGATTAAGGCCACGCTGGCATTGGTGAGCAAGGGCGTGTCCGCATTGGTGGCCAAGACCGGAGCCGTTGCCACAACCATTTCATTGGTTGCGGTTTGGTTGGTGCCCGGAGAACCGGCCGGTATTGAATTGGTCCCCACAAAAATGTTTCGCTCTAAAACCTCGACGGTTTGATTGGTGGCCGGCGAATTGGTGGGAATGTTGGCAGTCTTCGTGAACCAATCAAGCATGGCGGCAGTCGCGTTGGTGTCGCCGGGAAAAATCAGCGACCAATCCGGGAGGTTGGTTTCCACCGCATTTGTGGCTGGCAATTGCGCGCGCAACGGAACTGCGATTGCCAGCAGCACCCACAGCGCACCGGCCAACGAATTTGCCTTCATGCCGCGAGTGTAACGAGATTCAATCTGCTGGCAAGTTCCGGCGGCTGGCGGCAGTGGTGAAAAAATAAAGAAATGCAGATTTCACCTGCCGCTCTGGCTGGCTGCGACCCGTCGTTGTCGGCATCGCCAACAAAAACTTGCCTTGCAGATTCTTGAGCTTACGATGGCTTTTCATCTGGGATGTCAAACGAAGCGGACATATGCCGAAAATTCCTCGTGCCGAAACTTCAGGCGGCGGGCTGGGACAACGAACCTCAATTCATCGCCGAGCAACGAACATTCACCGATGGCCGCGGTGATCCCCGCCATCCGCAGCCGCGCCGGCAAAGGATAATTATGAGAACAACACAACTCATTGCTGTCAGCCTGATCGTTTGGTCGAGCGCCGGGAACCTCCGGGCCGCCGAGCGCTCGCTGTTCAGCTTCGATCACGGATTCGACGTTACAAAGATGCAATGTTCCGATGCCAAGGTTGCGTTGGCACAATCAGCAGGCGGTTTGGCTCTCAATATCCGCACCGGCCAGGCGCAGCCCTGGCCAGGCGTTACGCTGCCAGCGCCCGGCGGGCATTGGGATTTGTCAGCGTCGGCGGCGGTGCTGGTGGCGCTGAAAAATTCCGGCACCAATCCGGTGACCGTCTATTGCCGCGTGGACAATCCCGGCGCCGATGGCACCAAGCATTGTGTGACCGATTCGCTGACGCTGAAGCCGGGACAAACTAACACGCTCAAAGTTCGGCTCGTGCGTGAAACGGACAGCACGTTGGCCGGAAAACTTTTCGGCATGCGCGGCTATCCCAAGGCGACTGGTGGGCCGGACGTGCTGGCTGTCACCAACATCACGCAATTGCTCCTGTTCGTCAGCCAGCCAACGGCGGCGCACAGTTTTCAGGTGCTGGGCATTCGCGCCGGCGACGAACCCACGCCGCCCACCGCCTGGGTGACGGACGCAGATCCGTTTTTCCCCTTCATTGACACGTTTGGCCAATACAAACACAAGGATTGGCCGGGCAAAGTTCATTCGCTCGCCGAACTCCGGCAACGGCGCGTGGAAGAATCGGCGGAACTCGCCGCCAATCCCGGTCCGCCCGGCTGGGACAAATACGGTGGTCTGGCCGACGGGCCGCAACTCCGGGCCACCGGATTCTTTCGCACGGAGAAAGTGGACGACAAATGGTGGCTGGTGGATCCCGCCGGACATTTGTTCTGGTCGCACGGCATTGATTGTGTGCGGATGCTGGACGCCACGCCGATTGACGAACGCGCCTCGTGGTTTGAAAAATTTCCCGGCGAGCAGGCCGACTTTGCGGAATTTCTGGCGAGTGGTTTTGCGCTCAAGGGCCATTACGCCGGGCGCACGGTGAAATCGTTTTCGTTTGCCGGAACCGATTTGAAACGCAAATACGGCGAGCACTGGCGGCAGAATTATTCGGAGACGCTGCAGCAGCGATTGCGGAGCTGGGGACTGAACACGATTGCCAACTGGTCCGATCCGGACATTTTTCTCATGCGTCGCACGGCCTACACCGACACCATCGGCTCGCGGGATGCAAAACTGATTGAAGGCAGCGAAGGTTATTGGGGCCGCTTCCCGGACGTGTTTGATGCGAGCTTCGCCGCCTCGCTGCGCCGGGCCATGGCGGGCAAAACCAACGCCAGCGCGAACGATCCTTGGTGCATCGGCTACTTCAGCGACAACGAAATGTCCTGGGGCGATGAAACCTCGCTGGCGCTCGGCGTGCTCCGGTCGCCGGAACAACAAGCCGCCAAACGCGAATTGGTGAGCGACCTCCAGGCAAAGTATGGCGACATCGCGCGACTCAACGCCGTCTGGGGCACCAGCCACCCATCTTGGGACGAATTGCAAGCGAGCCGCACCGCGCCGGACAAGGCGAAGGCCAAGGATGATTTGGCAGCATTTTACGTCCGGCTGGCGGAAACATATTTTCGCACCGTGCGCGAGACCATCAAATCGGTGGCGCCAAATCAACTTTATCTCGGCTGCCGTTTTGCGTGGGTGAACGACTCTGTGGCCAAAGCCGCCGGCAAGTATTGCGACGTGGTGAGCTACAATTTGTATCGCCGAAGCATTGCGGATTTCAAATATCCCGGCGGCAACAAGCCGCTGATCGTCGGTGAATTTCATCTTGGCGCGCTGGACCGCGGATTGTTTCACCCCGGCCTGGTGCCGGTGGAAAATCAGCGCGCCCGCGCGGAGGCCTACCGTGATTATGTGCTCGGTGCCTTGCGGCACCCGCAGTTTGTGGGCACGCATTGGTTTCAATGGCAGGATGAACCCGCCACCGGCCGGGTGTATGACGAGGAGAATTACCAGATCGGGTTTGTGGACGTGGCCGACACGCCTTACCGCGAAACCATTGCCGTCAGCCGGGAGATTGGCCGGCAACTATACAAAATGCGGCAGACGCAAAACTGATATTCAAAAAGACAGCCCTGTTTTTTTCAGGCCATGACCTCAAACGAAAAAATTGAATTCCTCCTCGGCCGGCGGCGCATCCGGGTGTATGCGCCCGGCGAGATCGGCGAATCGGAAATCACCCGCCTCTTGCAGGCGGCAATGGCGGCGCCTTCCGCAGTGGCCAAGGATCCCTGGCGGTTCGTCGTCATCCGCAAAAGGGAAACGCTCTCGGCGATTGCGGCTGCTTTGCCCAACGGCGGGATGCTGGCCACGGCTCCGCTGGGCATCATTGTCTGTGGCGACCTCGATGTGGCACATGACCGGCAGTTGAGCTACCTGTTGCAGGATTGCTCGGCAGCCATAGAAAATCTGCTGCTATGCGCGCACGCGTTGGATTTGGGCGCGTGCTGGCTGGGCGTGCATCCGCGCGAGGACCGGGTGCGGAAGCTGAAAGAAATTCTTACGCTGCCGCCGTCGGTCATTCCCGTCGCCGGCATCGCCATCGGCCGTCCGGGCGAGGCCAAGGAGCCGCGCACGCGGTTCAACCGCGACCATGTGCATTGGGAGAAATGGTGATATGGCCAGGAAAAAAGAATTCCCGCTGGCGCAGGTTTATGGCCTGCTCGAACCCGGCCCGGTGGTGCTGGTGACGACGGCGCGCGCGGGCCGGATGAATGTCATGCCGATGTCGTGGCACACGATGATGGAGTTTGCGCCGCCGCTGGTGGGCTGCGTCATCAGCAACCAGAACCACACGTTTGAACTGTTGCGGGCGACCGGCGAATGCGTGCTCAACCTCCCGACGGTGGAATTGGCGAAGCCGTTGGTGGCCTGCGGAAACGCTTCCGGCCAGTCGGTGGACAAATTCAAAACCTTCGGTCTCACGCCGGTGGCCGGCGAGGTCGTCAAAGCCCCGCTCATCGCCGAGTGTTACGCCAGCTTGGAATGCAAGGTGGTGGATCGGAAGCTGGTCGCCAAATACAACTTTTTTATTCTGGAAGTGGTCAAGGCGTGGATTGATCCACGGCAAAAACGTCCGCAGACGATTCACCACCAAGGTGAAGGGGTGTTTTTCGTGCCGGGCCGGACGATCAAATTGCCGTCTCCAAAAACCTCCTTCCGCACAACCTGAAGCGCCGGCAAACGGGAACCGCCGCCGAATGAACGCCTTGTTCCCCGCCAGCCTTGACCGCGCCTTCAGCCCTTGCCTTTCAAAACCGCCAGAAACTCCTTCATCGCCGGCGACAGCACCTTGTTCTTTTTGTAAATCACGGCCAGCGGCCGGTAAAACTCACCGTCCGCAATCGGCAGCACGGCCAGCGTCCGCTTGCTGACCTCTTGCAGCACGGTTCCCTGCGGCACAATGGCAACGCCGTTCTCAATTTCCACGGCGCGTTTCACCGTCTCCACATTGTCGAATTCCATGGCGTATTTGATGCCCACGCCATGCCCTCGGAAGATTTTGTCCAACGCTTTGCGGGTCGGGCTTTCTGCGTCGAAGCCGATGAAGTTCTGGCCCACGAGTTGTTTCAATTCAACGCTCTTCTGCCGGGCAAAGGGATGCTGGGGATGACAGACGACGACGAGCAGGTCTTTGTGCAGCGGGATGGTTTCGAGCTTGGCATCCTTGACCGGATACGCGACCAGCCCCAGATCCACGGTGTTGCCGTGAACATCCTCATAAACCTGGCTGGAATGACGATATTCGACATGCACCGTCACCGTCGGATAGCTCGCCATGAATCTTTGGACAAAAGCCGGCAGATCGTGCAGCCCGATGGAGTAAATCGTCGCCACCCGGATGTTGCCGGAAATGATGTCCTGAAGATCGTGAAGCTGATTGTTCAGCGACTCATAGGTCTGGATGATTTGTTTGCCGTAGTCGTAGAGCACCTGGCCTTCGCGGGTGAGGCGGAACTTCTTTCGGCTGCGTTCAATGAGCAGCGACTTGAACGTGCGCTCAAGCGAACTGATCTGCTGGCTCACGGCGGACTGGGTGATGCTGCTGATTTGGGCCGCCTTGGTGAAACTCTCGGTCTCAACCAAATCGCAGAATACTTTCAAAGTCTCGATTTGCATCAGCGAAGTTAAACACCAGCTTAACTTTTAGTCAACCGCTAGTGCGCAGCTCCCTGCGTTGGCCTCGCCAGCATCGCCGTCGTGGCCGTCACCGTAGGTATTCCAGCTTCCCGCTTGCGCCGGGCCGGCAAAGTTTGTTTCCCGGCGCAGAAAGACGCAAACGGCAATTGCGGCGGCGGCGGAATTTATCGTAACTTGTAGTTTGTCAATGTGGTCTGCAAAAGCAGCAAACTTAATTATTTTATGGCGGAAAAATCAAGCGGCGGCTGGTGGAAGTGGATTTTGACCGGTGCGCTCATCGTGGCGGCGGCGGTTGGCGGTTATTTTTATTACCGCCACCGGCACACCGCGCCGTTGAACTTCAACACGGCGATCATCGAGCGCGGCGAGCTGACCGCCACGGTCACGGCGACCGGCACGTTGAACCCGGTGGTGAACGTGACGGTGGGCAGCCAGGTTTCCGGCCGCATCAGCAAGCTGAACGTGGATTTCAATTCGGTGGTGAAGTCCAATCAGGTGATTGCCGAGATTGATCCTTCAACCTATCAGGCCGCCGTCGAGCAAGCTGCCGCCGACCTGGCCAACGCCAAGGCGAACTTGGAATTGCAGCAGATCAACGCGAAACGCAGCGGTGAACTGTTTGCAAACAAACTGATTTCGGAATCGGACAACGACACCGCCGTCGCCAACTTGCACGAAGCCGACGCGATGTTGAAAATCAAGCAGGCTTCGCTCGACAACGCCATGGTGAACCTGGGCTACTGCAAAATCCTTTCACCGGTGGACGGCGTGGTGATTTCGCGCGCGGTGGACTTGGGGCAGACGGTCGCCTCCAGTTTCAGCACGCCAACGCTGTTCCAAATCGCGAACGACCTGACCAAGATGCAGATTGACTCGAATGTGGCCGAGGCCGACGTGGGCGGCGTGCGCGATGGCCAGAGCGTGGATTTTCTGGTGGACGCGTATCCGACCCGCACCTTCCACGGCGAGGTGACGCAGGTGCGCAATTCGCCGATCACCGTCAACAACGTCGTCACCTACGACACCGTCATCAGCGTGACGAACTCGGATTACAAATTGAAACCGGGCATGACGGCGAACGTGTCCATCATCGTCGCGCAGCGCGAGGAGGTTTTGAAAATTTCCAACGCCGCGCTGCGTTTTCGTCCGCCGGACAACGCGGTGGTGCTGACAAACCAAGTCGGCGGCGTGATCTTGACCAACGATGTGGCCGCCGGCCAAAGCCCGCGCAAAAGCAAGGGTGGTCGCGGCGTCCGCACGGTTTATGTCCTCGCCGGCGATCAAAAAGCGCCGCAGTTGAAACCGATGCAGATCAAGACCGGCATCACCGACGGCATTTTCACCGAAGTCACCGAAGGCTTGCAAGATGGCGACAAGGTTGTCTCCGGCGTCGCACAAAACGACACGCCAAGCACCGCAGCAGCTTCCAATCCGTTTGGCGGCGGCGGCTTCCCAAGAAGGTAGAAGCTAGAATGAAGAATGCAGAAACCAACCTCGCGCCGCGAACAAAAATGTTTGCCCGGCGGGTAATTCGGCTTTACTGCGTGCTGCCAAAGCCGGAGGTTGTGGCCCAAGTGTTGGGAAAACAGTTGCTGCGGTCGGGAACCTCGGTCGGAGCAAACTATCGTGAAGCCCGTCGGGGAAGGTCGAAGGCGGAATTCATTTCAAAAATTGGCGATTGCCTGAAGGAAGCCGACGAGACGCTTTACTGGCTGGAACTGCTGGCCGAGGAGAACATTCTCCCGGCGAAGCGGCTGGAACCGCTGTTAAAAGAGGCCGACGAACTGGTGGCGATTTTCACCGCCACATCCAAACGCGCCCGGGGTGACGCATGACAAACTTCTACATTCTGCATTCTCACTTCTGCCTTCCATGAACGCCGTCATCCAGCTTGCGGACATCCACAAGATTTACCACACCGGTGAAGTGGACGTTCACGCCGTGCGCGGCGTGTCGCTGAATATTTTGCCCGGTGAGTTCGTGGCCATCATGGGTTCGAGCGGCTCCGGCAAAAGCACGCTGATGAACATGATCGGCTGCCTCGACCGGCCGAGCAGCGGCAATTATTTGCTCGACGGACTGGATGTTTCCACGCTCGGCCGCGACGCCCGCGCGAAAATCCGCAATGACAAGATCGGCTTTGTTTTCCAGGGTTTTAACCTGCTCTCACGCACGACGGCGCTGGAAAATGTCGAGATGCCGATGCTTTACAACCACCAGCGCATCTCGTCCGCCGAGCAAAAAGAGCGCGCCGGCAAATCACTCGAACTCGTCGGCCTGGCCGACCGCTCCGACCACAAGCCGAACCAGCTTTCCGGCGGCCAACAGCAGCGCGTCGCCATCGCCCGCGCGCTGGTGAACCGGCCGTCGCTCCTGCTCGCCGACGAGCCGACGGGCAATCTGGACAGCCAGACGAGCATCGAAATCATGGGCGTGTTCCAGAAGCTGAACGACGCCGGCATCACCATCATCATGGTCACGCACGAGCTGGACGTGGCGCGCTACACGAAGCGGATGATTATTTTGCGCGACGGAAAAATTTTGACGGACGAAAAAGTGGCCGAGCGCCTGAACGCGGAGAGCGAATTGAAAAAATTGCGCCAGGCGCAGGAGGCGGTGAAGCTCGTATGAAATTTTTCGCGCCTTTCAAGCTCGCCGCCCGCGCGCTGCGGCGGAACAAAATGCGTTCGCTGCTCACGATGCTCGGCGTCATTATCGGCGTCGGCTCGGTCATCGCGTCGGTCAGCATCACGACCGGCGCAAGCAAGCAGGTGGAGGACAAGGTCGCCAGCCTCGGACAAAATGTGGTTACGGTTTTCTCCGGCAATTTCACCAGCGGCGGCATGCGCGGCGGCTGGGGCAGCGCGCCGACGTTGACGGTGGAAGACACGACCGCGATTAAAAAAGAAATCGCCAACGTCGTGGCGGTCAGCCCGGAAGTGCGTGACCGGATGCAGATTCTCGCGAACGGTTTGAACTGGAACACGCAGATCCAGGGCGAGTCGCCGGATTATCCGCAGATCCGCGACTGGGACATCGCCGACGGCGTGATGTTCACGGATGGCGATGTGCGCAGCCTCGCCAAGGTCGCCGTCATCGGCAAGACGGTGGTGGACCAATTGTTCATCAATCAGGACCCGGTCGGCCAGACTTTGATCATCCGCAATATCCCGTTCAAAATTGTCGGCGTGCTGGAGGCGAAGGGTTTTAATTTGTTCGGCCAGGATCAGGATGACATTGTGATCATTCCCTACACGAGCCACATGCGGCGCATCACCAAGCGGACGTTTGTGAATTCCATCATGGTGCAGGCCGCCAGCAAAGACACGATCACGCAGGTGCAGGACGACATTACCACGCTGTTGCGCGACCGGCACAAAAGCGTCGAGCCGGATTTCACCGTGCGCACGCAACTGGAATTGATGGCGATGGCCACCTCCACGACGAAAATCATGGCGGTGCTGCTGGGGGCCATCGCCAGCGTGTCGCTCATCGTCGGCGGCATCGGCATCATGAACATCATGCTCGTCAGCGTCACGGAACGGACGCGCGAAATCGGCATCCGCATGGCCGTCGGCGCGCGCGGGCGCGACATTCTGATTCAATTTTTGATCGAAGCCGTGACGTTGAGCGCGGTCGGCGGCATCATCGGGATTGCGCTGGGCATGGGGGCGGCAAAAATCACTTCGCACCTCACCGGCTGGCCGACGCTGACGCCGTATGCGTGGATCGCCATTGCGTGTGTTTCGAGCGCGGCCATCGGCATCGTCTCCGGTTTTTATCCGGCGTGGAAAGCTTCGCGGCTCGACCCGATTGAGGCGCTGCGCTACGAATGATTTTAACGCAGAGACGCGGAGGACGCAGTGCGCCGCAAAGCCTGTTCCCAAGATTTTCTCCGCGAAACTTTGCGTTCTCCGCGTCTCTGCGTTAAAAAAGTCGTCGGCAAAAATGAAAACGGAAATTCTCTCCACGCACACGCCGCAATTGTTTGCCGCCGCCGTGAAGCGCGCGGCGGAACGGCTGCGCGCCGGCGAAGTGGTGGCGCTGCCGACGGAAACGGTTTATGGCCTCGCCGCGAACGCGCTCGATGAAAAAGCCGTCGCCAAAATTTTTCAAATCAAAGGCCGGCCGGCGCACAATCCCATCATCGTCCACGTTGCCGGCAATGAAATGGCGAAGTGCTGCGTTGAACACTGGCCGGAACTGGCGGAGAAATTTTCCAAATCGTTCTGGCCCGGCCCGCTGACGCTGGTGCTGCCGCGCGCGGAAAAGATTCCCGATGCAGTGACGGCGGGCGGCGAAACGGTCGGCGTGCGCTGGCCGGGTCATCCGTTCATGCAGGCGGTCATCCGCGAGTGCGGTTTTCCGCTGGCGGCGCCGAGCGCGAATTTGTCCAACCAGATTTCACCGACGAACGCGGAGCACGTCCGCGCGCAGCTCGCGAAAAAAATTCCGCTCATCGTGGACGGCGGGCAGTCGCAAGTCGGAATTGAATCCACGGTGCTGGACTTGACCGTGACGCCGCCAAGAATTTTGCGGCCGGGAATGATTCACGCGGCATCGCTCGCCGCGGTTGGCGGCGAAATCCAAAGCCCAAAGTCCAAAGTCCAAAGTCACGAGGCGGCCTTGCGCAGCCCGGGTTTGTTGGAGAAACATTATTCGCCGCAGGCGAAGTTATTGGTTTTGAACTGGTGCGATGAGGCCGACTTGCAATCGCAAATTCGCAATTCGCAATTCGCAATTCGCAATTGCTTTGTCATCGCGCACACGCACATTCCCGCCGGTTTTGACGCGGCGAACGTGAGCGTGATCCCGCATGATGCGGAGGCGTTTGCGCGGGCGCTTTACGCGGAGCTGCACCGCTGCGACGCGGCGGGCGCAAAGCTGATTGTCGTGGAAGCGCCGCCGGATTTGCCGGCGTGGTCGGGCATCGCGGACCGGCTGCGGCGCGCGGCGGCGTGAATTTCTGCGGCGTCACCAGCGCTGGCGGTCGGCGAGAAAGAGGCCGGAGAGCAGGCTTTCATACGGGAAATTGCGCAGCGGAAAATCGGGCGGAAGCTGGTTGGCGGAAAGTGTTTTGTAGGCGAAATTTCCCCAACTGTCCACGCCGCCCTGGAGACAATCGCTGAACAGTTTTCCATCGAGCGTGCAGAGCGTGAGGTAAAGGCCGTTGACCGGTTTGACGAAGTCGTTGAGCGCGATAAATTCGTATTTTGAATTGATCGTCGTCCAAGTGCATTGGCGGTGGCCATACCACGCGACGGCCCACGGAATGTCGCTCATCAGCAATTCATTCTCGTGCGTCCAGCCGGCGATTTTCTGGATGTCCGGCGGATAATACGGCGGGTAGGCGACCGGCGAGGGTTTCGGCGGCAGCAGCGTGCCGATGAGCGGCTGGCAGGTGATCAGGACCAGCAGGCCAATCACGGCGAAACGCACTTGCGGGTCCGGCACCTGCATCTGGTCGAGCAACGTCAGGAAAAACGCGACGCCGAAAATCATCACCAGCGGCGTGAGCAGCGCCAGCAGGTTTTCCGCATTCACCTCCGGCGAGTAATTGGTCAACTGGGTTTTGCCCAGCGCCTGCACCACGACAAACACACCGAGGCACATCATGGTGAAATAACGCAGCCGCCGCGCGGCCACGTTGCGCAGGCCCAGCAGCAGGCCCGCGAAAAACAGGATGCCCGCCCAGCCGCCGCCGAGCCGCAGCAGATCGCCCTGAAGCAGGTAGCGCGTGTTTTCCAGAAACTTGCGAAAATACGGCACCACCCAAAATGCCGAGGTCATGTCCGGATTCAGCGACTGCATCAGCCGCGACCCCGGAAACGCAAACGTGCCCTCCGCCACCGCGTAACCTGCCGTGCCAAAAAAGGTGCCGCTCACCGCGAGGTTGCGGGCGATCCACGGGGACACCACAAAGGCGAAGGCCAGAAACCCCGCGACCGCCAGGCCCGTCCGGCGGGCGCCGCCAAACAGCACCAAGAAAACAACCACCGGCACCATCACCCAGCCGAATGAATACCGGGTCAACATACCCAGACCGGCCAGCATGCCGGCGGTCACCGCCCAGACAAACAAGCGCCGCGTGTCCGGCAGTCCGGCGCGTTCGCTGGTTTCGATTCGGGCCAGACACCAGAGCAGCCCCAGAAAAATAACCAGCAGCAGCAGCGTGGACTGGCCGGACACGCTGAATTTCCAAAGCAAATCCGAGCCGAGCGTGAGCAGTGCCGCCAGCCAGGCCGCCAGCGGATCAAACAACATCCGCGCCAGCAGGAAGGTCAGCACCACGACGGCGAGGAGCAGAAATTGGTTGAACAGGGCGATGAGAAATTCCGGCTGGTAGCGGACGAACCGCCCGCCTTCCGACCAGAAAAGTTTGCCGGTTTCCGCTTTCCAATCTGGCCGGCATATTTTCATTAGTCCCGCCAGCACCGTGGGATACACCGGCGGGTTGGCGAGGTCGGGATGCGGCCCGTTGAGCCGCGCGAAATCGGCGTTGGTCACCGTGGTTCCGTTCATTGGCGCGGACTGGTTATGCTTGCGGACCAGATAAATGCTGAATGGCCGGATGAAATCCGTGGAATAACCCTGGCCTTCCGCAAGGTGTCGCGCCACCTGCGCCGCGTCCATCGCCTCCGGCGAATTGAAGCCGCGATACGCCGTCAAATCATACAACACCGCCAGCGCGAGCACCGCAACCACCAACGGAATAAACCGAAAAATCCGTTGCCAGCGCGGCCCGCTGCCGCCAGTGTCCAGCAGGTGAACCAAGGTTTGAATCCGCTCCGCGATCATCATAATTCAAAATCCTTCCAAGTGATACTCATGCAGCTTGCGGTGAAATGTCCGCCGGCTCATGCCGATTTTTTTTGCCGCGTGCGTCCGGTTGCCATCCGTCTCCTTCAACGCGCGGACGATCAATTGTTTCTCCGCGTCCTTCACCGTCAAATCTTTTCCTTGCAACAATCTGGTGTCGGTCGCCGAACCGCCGCGCACCGACGGCGGCAAATCGCGCAGCGAAATCCGCTCGCTGCGGCACAAAACCACCGCATGCTCGATGGCCGTGCGCAGTTCGCGCACATTTCCCGGCCAGGAAAAATTCATCAACGCTTCGAGCGCGTCTGCCGTGAAATCGTTCACCGCTTTTCCATTTTCCTTCGCGAACTCGCGCAGAAAAGTTTGCGCCAGCAGCGGAATATCGCCCGTCCGCTCGCGCAGCGGCGGCAATTCAATCTCCACCACGCGCAGGCGGAAAAACAAATCTTCGCGAAATTTTCCCGCCTTGACCAGTTCTTCCAGATTTTTGTTCGTCGCCGCGACGAGCCGCACGTCGGCGGTCAAAGTTTTGTTCGAGCCGACGCGCTCAAAAGTTCTCTCGCCGAGAAACCGCAGCAGTTTCACCTGGATCGTCGCGTCAATCTCACCGATCTCGTCGAGAAACAAGGTGCCGCCTTGCGCCTGCTCGAACCGGCCGATGCGCCGCTCGTGCGCGCCGGTGAACGCGCCGCGCTCGTGGCCGAACAATTCACTTTCCAAAAGCGTCGGCGCGAGCGCCGCGCAATGCACCGTCACGAATGCCTGCTTCGCGCGCGGACTCAACTGGTGCAGCGCCTTGGCGATGAGTTCCTTGCCGGTGCCGCTTTCGCCCAGCACCAACACCGACGCGCGCGTCGGCGCGACCTGCTGGACGATTTCAAAAATTTCCCGCATCACCAGCGACTGGCCGACGATGTTTTCCAGGCCGAATTTTGAATCGAGCTGTTTGCGCAGTGAAACATTTTCCACCTCCAGATTTTGCTGCTTCAACGCCCGCGCAATCCGCATTTCCAATTCGTCAATCTGCAACCGGCCTTTCGCAATGTAGTCGTCCGCGCCACGTTTCATCGCGTCCACCGCCAGTTCTTCCGAGCCGTAAGCCGTCATCAAAATGCAGATCGGCGGCTTGGGCAGCGACTTGGCACGCGCGATCAATTTCATCCCGTCCTCGTTCGGCAGTTTGAAATCCGTCAGCAGCACGTCGAAATTTTCGCTCTCCAGCAAATCCATCGCCGCCTTCGCGTCCTCGGCGATATAAACGTCGTAGCGTTCTTCGAGCGCCGCGCGCAAGCCTTCGCGAGTGGTCTTCTCGTCATCCACAATGAGCAAAGTCGGCTTCATAATTTTTTAGCCCCAGATTTTCACAGATGAAACACAGATAAGATTATTAAGCGGCTCAATTCAAATTGCTTTTTCCATCTATGTTTCATATGTGAAAATCTGTGGCTCAATTTTTATTTTCCAGCAAGCGCGGTTTACGTTCATG